>Ga0315905_10007619_pt1 | contig 10959 bp, 13 predicted proteins | sample LakEriMetagenome_5_FD_203522 | JGI IMG/M metagenome (GOLD analysis project Ga0315905, IMG submission 203522) | Freshwater fungal communities from buoy surface, Lake Erie, Ohio, United States - Buoy 4 MA121 | ecosystem: Environmental > Aquatic > Freshwater > Lake | place: USA: Lake Erie, Ohio... | reverse complement strand
GCCCATATCAATATATAAAGTTCGTAAAAAAGTTCGTGGCCTCCCCCTTTTTTTTAAGCAGAAGTAGGGGAAGTTTGTGTGGAGATGGAGATGTGCTAACGCTTTGCGGGTCGATGGGTTTACCCCCGAAAGACCAGCTGGGGGCGCCCATCAGACATGCTCCTGCTAATGCAGCTGAGCAAGCGCGTGCGCGACTTACAGGATCGCGTGTTACAGTATCTTCTGATCTGCCCGGGCGGGCTCCTGCTGGATCCCGACAAGTCGGGCAGCCACCTGCACGCGCTTTCGCGCCCTACGCCAGGACTCCATCGCCGGTCTCGTCGGCGCTCTGCCCGTCCGAGTCCCCCGCCGTACTCACCATGCCCGACGGCGGGAGTGCGGCGGTGCCAGCTTCCGTCGCCGGCAGCTCGGCACCACCCGTCATCGAGCGCTCTGCACCATCGTCGCCGGTCGATTGCCGCGGGAGCTGGTCGGACGCGAGTGCGGCACACCACGAGGATCTGCCCTGGACGCACGGTAGAGTCAACTCGGCATTCGACCGGAGATTGCCGTCGTCGGCATCGGCCGCCGGCCAAACGGTTTTGGCGCCCGCTCTTCTGCGCAGGTGTGTGCCATGCACGGCTTGTGCTGCGATACCGCGCTATTAGACCGTAACGGCATATCTCTTCTTCTGTAGGCTGCCCATCCGGGCGCCCGCCACTGTCCCAGAAGATGCCTTCTGCCTGCGGCCCAAGATCGGTGCCTGCCTGGTGCTGCAATCGGCCGACCCCATATACGGTGAGATGCTCGCCCTCCACCGACCGGTGCACCGAGGAATCCCCGTGCCCCGTGGGCCCGATCTGCAGGTCCTGATGGTTGACTGCAACACCGTAACGGCTACAGGCATCGGATTGAGCGTGACGCCTTCGAAGCCGCACAAGGTTGTGTACGCGTTGCTGAAAGATGCCAGCGGTGAGGATATTAGCGCGCAGGTCCGATTGGACGACATTCTGGTTGGTATTGACGGCAAAACGCTGGATGAGGTACCATTTCTGCTCGCAGTATCAATCGATTTCAGTGCCAGCCGAGACCATAGCACGTTGATAAGACGCAGTCCAGCGCTGACTTGCTTGAATGAGCAGTTCGATACCATCGAGTCTGCGATCGTTGGGCCGGAGAACACCCTCGTGTGCCTGGTATTCGAGGCCATGGGCACGGGGCACAAGTACTCTGTCACGTGTATTCGACACACGAGCATACCAACGCCACAATTTTATGCTCTCCGGGAAGACGTGAAGTCTCCTGACATTGTCGTAGATCGATCGGTGAGAGGCGCTTCCTGCAGATTTTTTTGTGCAATATCGTTGCTACTCACTTGGCCGCTGCGCGCAGAACGCTTACCAATGCTTTCAATGCTTTTTAATCTTGATAGGTGGTCGAAGTGCTGGAAGAGATGCGGAGATTATTGACAGACGGCAAAGGTAATCGACGGGATCTCTTGTGGCGGCCAGAGTCGGGAAATGCTTCCCTGGGTTTTCACTTTCATGGGGGGCCGGAGGTGACCCCGAAGTTGACGACTTTTGGTCCTTCGGAGCCCCGTTCCGCGTGTAACGATTACAGAGTGCAGTCGCTGATAGCCGGGGGGCCTGCTCACATTTCGGGACAGATTAATCGTGGGGATCTGATAGTGGCTGTAGACAACGTTGAGGTGACAGCCAAAACGGTGGGATCGTGCTTCAGCTCAAGCAAGTGCATCGGATCGTGTGCATCATTGCGAATACAACGCGAGTCCACCGAGACGGAGGTTGTCCTTGTACGCTCGTCCACCAGCCATCTCCGCAACATGCAAGTTTTGTTCGGATACCTTGACGCACTAGAGAAGACCATCCTGAACAGCGCGGACGGCCGGGAATTGCAAATATCTTTCCAAAAGCTCCTTGCTTACATCATCGATATGGATCGTCAACGGGCAGAGCATGAAATGGAAGTAGCAACGCAATTGGCCATCCTCCAAATGCGCATGGTCGAGAATATCAACGCCATAGAATATATGCTGCGCCCACTGCCTCCCGAACGCGATGTGCACCCAAGGTCTAGTGAACCGTCGTCAAGTAAAGAGGATGTCTCCCCACTCTCGACGGAACAAACGAAAAGCGAGGTACAGGACTTGCAGGACCCGGCCAAGGAGGCTTCGAAAAAGAATATCCTAGGAGAAGACACATCAGTTTCTGACGCGCAGAGGCTGCGGAATGAACTCACAGAGACCATGCGGCTTCTGGATGATGCAAACGTCGTGATTACTCTATTGGACAAAGCAAACAAGGATATGAAATTGTCGCTCGATCAGAAGAAGAAGCAAGTGGAGGACTTGGAGGAAGCGAATGCGGCCCTAGATTCGACAAGGGTAAGCCACTATACCGAGCTGGATGATGTTAGAAAGAAGCTTCTCCGTGTGGAACGTGAATACGACGAACTTCTGCTGGAGTTTGCAGATTCTGGCCTCAGCGATCCCGCACATGTAGAGAGCCTGCTGCTTGCCATTAAGGGACCTCCCGCAATATCACCGGATGTGCTAGTCAACGTGATCAATGTCATGAGGAGATTCCAAGTCTCTGCCAAGGACGTGCAGTCAATGGTAGGGCAATTGCAGAACAGGATTGAGGTAGAGCAATTACAGAACAGGATTGAGCAACTGCAACAAAAGCTGCTCGACGTGGAGCAGCATGATGCCTTCATGACAAGGTTGGTAGAAGAGTTGCAAGAAACCCTTCGTTGCTCGCAGGCGGAGAAGCTCGCCAACGTGTATGAGCAACGTGTCGAGAACCTGCAAAACGAAAATGACGATCTCCGAAAGCAAATCCTCATGAATCAAATTGAAGTTGACCAGCTTAAAGATGAATTAGCACTCTTAGACAGCCTCGCCAACACTGAGCCTGAGTCGCAGAGGGCTCTGAACACGCAGATAGAGACTTTGTTTGAGGACAACCGTAAGCTCGCAGAAAATCAAGCCCTGCACAACAGCACTGTTGGTAAGAGCGATCTTGAGAAGGCGCTCGTTGAAGTGGATGTGGATGTGATATTGTGATTTTGACCGCTCAACTGACTTTTATAACCATGGACTGGCGCTGGCACCAGACAACTTGCGTGCGCGTCTGGCCAGGGCCACGGCAGAAGCGCGAGCGAACAAAGATGAATTGCTGGCGCTGCAGGACAAGATGACCGGCGGCATGTTGGAAACCAGCAGACGGCAAGAATGGGTTCTCTCGTTTATCTTTTTACCTATGTGCTTAATGACAAAAGCCTGTATACATGGCCATGTACGTCCCCTGACAACTCAATTCATGTGACAGGTTAATTCGGTCTTGGAAGAGAATGAGACACTCAAGAGTGACCTGGCAAGTTCGGTCGACAAATCCATGCTATTAGAGGCGGCAGTAGCCGATCTCAAGACTCAATTGACCGCAGCTCACAAAGACAATACATCAGTCGCCGATCTCAAGACTCAATTGACTGCAGCTCTCACAGACAAAAAAGCTCTCGAGCAGAGCATCCGTGGTGAGAAAGAATCCGTGGCAAAATATTAACATGTGAATGAGAGGCAGAGAAAGAAGGCGCGAGAGACTGACATGTTCGTCACACGCAAAGAGATGGAAGACAGGTTTGCGGCGAAAAAGGCCGAGTTCGCGATAGAGAAGGATAAACTGTCGCTGGAATTGAAGAATTCGTTGTCGGCGATGGAGGCTAAGTTGGTGACAGAAAATGACAGACTGTCGCGGGAATTGAAGCAGTCCTTTGAGGAGGAGCGGGGAAATCTTGGCGAGCAGTCGCAGTTTTACGTAAGAATGGTGGGCGAGCTTCATCGCAAGTTGCGCACAACTGAGGTGGTTCGAGCAATGTGGTTATTACAATACTGCACGCTAGCCATTGCATCCCGCTTATGCACGGTAGAATGATGGAAAGATTGCAAAACAACAGGAGGAATGTGATGTACTGCAGCAAGCCCTGGACCAGGCAAAAATGGATCTGCAGCAGGCACTGAGCGAGATTGAAGAAGTTGAGCACCAGCGCGACTACTTGCAGCTGCAACTGAAGGTCCTCTCTAACTGAGAAGCGCAATCTATAAACTGATATTGATCATCCTTCCTCCTGACCTACCCCCGCCCTGCCCCATGCCATCATCCACAATTCCGTCGCTTCTCCTTATTTTTCGCCCCTCTTCCTCTTGGACAACACAACAGCGAAGGGATTTGCCGGTGGTGACGTGTCCGACAATAGAACCAAACGGGGGAACCTTTGCGGGTCGTGTCTGTGTTACAATTCGGGGCAACCTGGAAGGCTGCGCTGTGGTGGGTATCACAGATACACGAAAAACATGCTCCCATGCTTTCGCGCGCACGCACTTGCACACTCACCCACGCAGACACAGTTGCACGCACATACACATACACACACATACACGCATGCGCATGCCCATATATACACACACACAACCTGCGCGCGTGTGCAAATTCAGGTTGGTACCATCGACGGATCTGAGCCCAGTGTTGACTTTGCTAGCCCAAACTCCTTTCGTGGTACAAAAACGCAAAATCTATTCCACAAACCCTGCTCATATGTCAGAGAATAATTTACGCGAGAAACCCTACGCGATCAAGCATTAGCTCTGTGTGTTTTCGCACGCGCGTGCATTTGCCGTGCATTCGTGTCTGTCCGCCCGCAACGCCGTTCATGGTCATCCTTGCGCTTTGCGGTATGTTCTCTTCACTTTTTTCTGATTATGTATAAAGTTCAACATATTCCCGGTGTGTGTGTGTGTGTGTGTGTGTGTGCGTGTGTGTGTGTGTGTGTGTGTGTGTGTTGTGTGTGTGTGGATTGAATTCCAGGACCGAGCCCATTCAAACTAGTGTTGGTCAAGAGCGCACAGGTCAAGTTCGTCACAGTTTCCGTCGACGGGCGTTTCAGCAGCGTTGCGTCGCAGACATACACGGTGACGCAGTGCATTGGTGTAGCATATGGCCATTACTGCATATTATATGCATTGACATGAAAGAGAGGGATGCTATCTTGGTGCTTTATCACACTTCGAAATTCGGAATGAAATGTATGGTAATGATCTCGGTTATGCTATGCAGGCGGGGGCATGTGTGTGTGTGTTTGTGTGTGAATGTGAGAGTGTGTGTGCGCGTGCGTGCATGCGTGTCGCATAACGTCAAAAAACGTGTGAATTGCAAAGTACAGCAAATACCATAGGCGAATGCTCGCTGTTACTCACAAAAGCATCACCTGAACTCATCTACAGGTCCAGCGCACCAGCGCAAGCCTGATCGGCAGGAGCGCAAACGCGCTCTTGCACTCTAGCCAATCCGTTTCCTCGCCATCGCAGCCCAGGTATTGCACGCCGTGTACACGCGTGCGTGCGGATGAGTAAGACAGAGTCAGTGTGCCCTTTGACATGGTCTCTTGAAACTCCATTGCCAGCTGCGGAGTGGGCATCTTGTTGGATATTGCCGAGAAGGGTCCTAGTGTAAAGGTTTTGGTCAAACGTCTTGTGCCAGGTTTGCACCCCGGCAAAATAATAATCCATTTGCGCATCTCCTGAAGCCGTAGCCAATGATCGAAAAGCGCAACCTGCTTTCGCTTTTGCTTTTGCTTCCATGGAGCACCCGTGTGCTCGTGAAGGAATCTTTTTACAAAGCTTGTGTATATTGTAGTGCGTAAAAGATAGCGAAGCTACACCAATCCTCACGCTGTAATAGGTCTCTTTTGACACTGCAATAGGTCTCTTTTGAAGCGAGGCTACACTGTCCAATCCTCACTCACACCAACGGGGAGCATATAAAATAGAGACTAAACACCTTACCGGAGCTAAACCTTCGAGGAATCTTAATCTGATGCAAAACCGTCACAGGCGGTGCAGCCGATCGAGATGGGCGCATCCAGAGCGGAGACCAAATCGTGTCAATAGAGGGCAAGCCTGCCGCAATCCTGGCCCATGATCAAATTTCAGGTAGCCCATTTCTCAACTAATCGTCCTCAGACATGTGCACAACATCAGTTTACGGTCTAGAGCACAGTGCTTGAATGCTTGTGTCCGCGGGCGTTGTTCGGCTGCGTGGGTGGGTGGGTGTGTTTGTGTGGATTTATGTGTGTACAGGCATGTTGAAAGGTGACGAAGGCACTCGCCTCACAATTACCTTGCAGCGTGCAGCGCCGCAGCAGGTCTTATATTTATGCACACCTGCGTTCGTATTTATACATGCATGCATACGTGTGCGTGCGTGCCAAAGCTTTCTTTCTGTCTGCGAGCAAGTGCATGTGTGCTCATCACACTGAAAATGCAGTGACAGAATGGATGAGAACCTGTATGTATGTTTGCGTTTTGGAGGTGCGGTGTGTGTGTATGTTTGCGTGTATGTGTGTGCAGTATTGTATGACTATGAACATGCACAAGTACATTCGTCCCTCCGTATACACATGTACATGGGCGCATGTTTCTTGGCAGCTGGTGTCAATAATCGGTCATCTACATGCGCGCGCACGCACACAGGGAGAGAAGCCGCTGGAATTCGTGGTGGAACTAGTTCGTGCACTCAACAAGGGGCCTTTCACGCTCGAGGGGCAGCAAGGCAGCTCAATATCCGTGTCCCACGTCGGGTGACGACTCTTGCCTCTTTTGCAAGTTTTTTAGTGTGGTATGCATATCGCCAGCGGCGGGGGAGGGAGGGGGATGTCAAAGGTCTGTGGAGATCAATTCAATTGCTCGCATAGATGCACCGCTGCAACCATTTAATCACAAAAAGTCTGTAAGAAGTGATACTCACAAAAGGTCTATAAGAAGTGATAAGTCAACAAATGTAAGTACCAAACGGCAATAGCTACACCGTGTTCAAACGCAAGCTGGTGTACAAGAAGTGCAGAGGCAACTGGAATGCAGAGGCACTTCCTGAGTTGCTCGTCCTGTTCGCTCCACACTTAGCTGCCTCCCGCCCCCAAGCCGCAGACATCACGCTGTAAAGGACTGCAACCGTCAGAATAGCTCCTATGGTGCCCGTGTTGCCACTTAAGCTTGTCGACACGTGTGCGCCTGCCATGCTGTGCCTCATATCCCTCCACTCCTACTTTGCCGCTGCCATTTCCTGGTTGCTCGACAGCTGGTTGTGAGAAAGCGTCATGGGCTCTTGCTTTCTCCTGCGCTACTTCGAACCAGTCGTGCGGCCACTCGCCTGCGCAAAAAAAAAAATCGCTTGTACGTGAGCACAAAAGTTGACGTACAAGCAGCCAAGCTCTCCTGCGGACGTGCAGTATCGGAGTCAGAGATAGGTCCCAAGCGCACCTGAATCACCACCACTTTCGCATGTTGGTAGCATGTCTGATTGTGTCGAAGCATGTAGCAAGAGGTTGAGCCCTTCAGAGTCCGGTGCCGGTGTCAAGTGTAGCCCTGGCGACGACATTGATCGACGGTGAAGAGACGACGTGAGCTTTGACGCTGACGCGGAGGACATGGCTCGCAGCGCCTGCACCACGCCTCTGCTTTGTTCAGACCCCCAGCTCAACCTCTTTGCCGTTTCTTCAGCACCTGCTCCGCTTGCGCTGACACCCGCGCCCTGGCGAGTCTCGGAGGCAATTTCTTGAGGGTTCGGGCCGTTGAAGACCCCGAGCGCAGGAAGCGCGAGCGCCAGCCGACTAACTGTCGTTGATTTTGTCGAGGCGAGGCGACTCACTGTCGTTGATGTTGTTGTCGATGACGTTGGAGGGCCCACAGTCAACACTCCTATTTTCGGCGAGGCCGGCGTACTTTCTGCACTGTTTGTCTGCCTCATCATCAAGAACACTTTCCGAATATCTCCAGGCCCCCAAATGGGGGCCTCTGCCACCGCCGAGGAGTCGCATGGGGTTGACGGCTGGGCGCTCGGGCCCAAGTGGCTGGTGACCAAGGGGTTCGGGGTCAACTCCTGTGGTGCACCTTGCGCAGGGTCTTGATGTGCTTGAAATGCGTCAAGACAGGCAGGTGCTGGAGGCGGCGGCTGGAGGCGGCGTGGGCAAGAAACGGCTGGCGCGGCATGGCGGTTTGCTGCACGTCCTTGAGCGTTGTGCGCGTGGGGACTAACGGAACAAGACTGCAGAGAGCACGCGGATGAGGTGTCGCATGAAGCGCCTGCGGCGTGCCGCATCGGCTGCTCAAACGCTGCTGCTTCTGCTGCATACTCTGGACCCAGGCAAATGGTGGCGGGTTGCGCAAGAGTGAGCTCGTCAAAGTCGCTAGAATAGCTCCTGCAATAGGATGTTTTTGGCCGCTCAGGCGTAGACGCAAAAGAAAGGGCAGACTCTGGCTCGCGGGTGTCGCAAGGTATCGCATCAACCAACAGGTCCGCGCCCCTTCCGCCTCTTCCGCCACCTTGTCCTGCGGCCACGGGGACGCCAAGCTGAACCGTGTCGTGCTTGGCGTCCGCCGGGCGCGAGCCCCAAACGTGGCATTTGGCCAGCACCTTGCCCCCGAACTCGAGCAGACACAGGGTAATCAGCGTCGAGAGGACCTGCGCGACAATGAGGATGCAAAGCACCGGCCTCAGGAGGTCGCTTAGCAGACCCCAAATCAACGCGTGCGCCTGGTCCCGAACTTGGCTGATCAAGGGCGAGACAGTCTGTGTGTGCGCGCGCACACACACACACACGTCAGGAGGGGTTTAGGGTTTAGGGTTTAGGGCATGCGGGTCCAGGTTGCCGTGGTGAGTGAGGAGAAAGGCCAGGCCTTGTAAGTAATTGATGAGTAACAATGGTGCATGTAACTTGCGGAGAGCATGCGCATTGCGAGCTCACACACACACACATCTGGAACCTTGTCTGCCACCTCTGGCAGCCGCGTCAGCGTGCTATTGACGAGTTCGCTCGCGTTTGAGGCGAGGTATACGATCGCCTGCTCGGCTGCGGGCAGCAGGATGGCCACGAGTGCCGCAGCCTGCGATGCCTGCAGAGCTAGTGCGTCGTCCATGCTCGACGCTTGTGTGCTTGCTGCAACACCAAACAAAGTGTCGGAAACCTTCTCGCTCGACATCGCAAAGTAACTTAGTAACTTTGTCCTTGGGCGAAAAACCGCGGGCTCCGGGAGCGCACTTGGACACGCCCGGCGGCACGGCGGATGCTAAGGTCTGCCGGCACACACACACGGCGTGCCTCTTTCTGCTTTTCTCAACCTCCCTCCAGGCGGCCTCCTATTCCTCCACCCTTGTTCCTCGTCCTCTGACACTAGGTGAACCAAACCGAGGTTTCGAGGTTGACCAATTTGGTCAAAGTCAAAGTTTCCTGCAGCAGATCCTTAAGCGCCAGATCTGAAGATCTAGCCCGTGTCAAATTTTTTTCTTTTCAAACAGAAATCCATGCTGACACATAGGCAGCGAGACGAGCTCCACGGTGCGGGCGCGCACGCGGTTTCTGTTTGTCTGGGGCTCCGCATCACGCTGATGTGCGGTGCGCACGGGCGGGGGGTTTTGCGCAGGCGCGATCGCAGAGTATCTGCGGGGAAATGGGTTCGAGGACCTGGGCCACGCGCTCGCGCAGGCGACGGGCATCGCACTGGCGGCGCCAGGCGGCGCCGGCGACAGCGTGCTGGAGAAGAAGTGGACCGCGGTTGTGCGCCTGCAAAAGCGCGCCATGGAGCTCGAGGCGCAGGTGAAGCAGCTGGAGGAGGAGCTCAAGAGCGCGCAGCCTGGCGCAGCGCGGCGCAAGGCCGACGGCGGTCGACAGCTGCCGCGCGCGCCCCACGCGCGTCAGTTTGCCCGGCACCGCAGCCCGATCTCGCGCGTTGTATTCCACCCCGTCTTTCCGCTGCTGGTAACGTGCTCTGAGGACGCCTCGGTCATCGTGTGGGACTACGAGTCCGGCGAGTTTGAGCGCACGCTAAAGGGCCACACCGGCAGCGTCAACGACGTGGCCTTTAATGGCGCGGGCACCGCGCTCGCGACCTGCTCTGCCGACCTCAACGTTAAACTGTGGGACTTCGAGAGCACGTACGAGTGCTCCAAGACGCTCAAGGGCCACGTGCACAAAATCTCAAAGTCCCCTCTATAGCGACCTCCTATGGTACATGTACTACGGCACTGACGTTTGAGAAATTTCGAAGGAGCATAACGTGTCTGGCGTCACCTGGGTGCCGGGTGACGAGCTCCTCGTGTCGGCGTCGCGGGACCTGTCGGCCAAAGTGTGGGAGGCACGCAGGAACCAATTCTGAAAAGTCCCACTTATTGTTACCTTATATACTAGGGCGCTGACTTTTCAGAATTTCTCCCCGCAGCGGCTTCTGCATTCAGACGCTCAAGGGCCACAGCGATTGGGTGCGGCGCGTGGTTGCACATCCCTCCTCGCGCACCGTCGCCACGTGCTCCTCCGACAAGACTGCGCGCCTGTGGTCCCTCGGCAGCACCGACGCCTCCTCCTTGTCCGCGGCGGCGGGGGGTGGTGCCGTCGAGTTCCGCGGCCATGAGCATGTGTGTGCCCAGCCTGTTTGCAACGCCCTTTGTATCGGCCCTGGGGACTTGTTTATTTATTTATTATTTTTTCCCTGGGGGATTTGTTTGTTTATTTATTTTATTATTTATTTTTAATTGTTATTATGCGAATTTGTTTGTTGTACTGTTTGCACCGCCCTTATTGTATCGGCCCTTGGAAACGTGTATTCGTATCGCTTTGTGTGTAGGAGTGTGACTGTGCCCCCCCCTCTCTCTCTTTCTCTCTCCCTCCCTCCCTCCCTCTATCTCTCCCTCTCTCCCTCTCTCTCTCTCTCAGGTGATAGAATGTATAGCATGGAGCAAATACAGCAAAAAAAACACAAAAAAAACTCTCTCTCTCTCTCAGGTGATAGAATGTATAGCATGGAGCAACGGCCCCGCAAGTGCAATCTTGACACGGTATGTGTCCCAGGGGGCAGAAGGAGAGGGGGGGGGGGGGGGGGGGGGCGAATAGTTTATAAACGGCGTGTTTTAGTGG
>Ga0315905_10007617_pt1 | contig 10960 bp, 2 predicted proteins | sample LakEriMetagenome_5_FD_203522 | JGI IMG/M metagenome (GOLD analysis project Ga0315905, IMG submission 203522) | Freshwater fungal communities from buoy surface, Lake Erie, Ohio, United States - Buoy 4 MA121 | ecosystem: Environmental > Aquatic > Freshwater > Lake | place: USA: Lake Erie, Ohio... | reverse complement strand
GCGCGCGCGCGCGCGCGCGCGGGCGGGGTGAGCGGCGGCGGCGGCGGCGGCGGCGGGGACGGCGGCGGCACGTCGCGAAAACAAATTGCAACGAGTGGGCGGTGGCTCAGAGTTGGCGGTGCCCCGTTTTGTTCGGGGCGTTCGATTCCATAGGTGCCGGGCGTCTGTCCTTCAGCCGTTGGTTCGGAAGAGGGAGACCTAGAGCTCGTCAAAGCCACCACAGGCGCGCGCGCGGGGGGGAGCAGGCGTCGTCGCGCCGCTTTCGCAAACGCACGTCGGTCGCGCGGCCATCGGCGCTCAAAAACGCGTCGGCCGATCGCGGGGCGTCGGCTGATAGTGGGCAGTACCTTGTTCGGTCGGTAGCTTGCCTCGACTAGGGGCACGCGCGCGCGAGAGAGAGAGAGAGAAAAGTGCAAAGGGGGTCGATGTCGGCGGCTGATCGATCCGTGGCACGCCGTTCGAGGTGCGGTCGTCGCCGCTGTCGCGGGGAATGGCGCGTGGGGACGGTGTTTATTGGAGAGAGCAGAGGGCCCTGATTGGGAGGAGGAGGATGAGGGGAGCGCACAGAGGAGGCCGGGAGGGCGGTTTTGGAGGCGACGGCAAGCGAAACGGCGCGGCGGCAACGCGGCGGCGTCGAGAGCGCGTCGTTGTGGATGGTCGTCGTCTTGAGCAATTTGCATCGTGCGTCAAAAACGTGCTTGTATGCACCAATGCAGTCATCCATTAAATACGCAGCGCCGCCGCCGCCTCGGCCGCCGTGGACCACCGCCCGAAGAGGTCGAGCCCGGCGAGGTCGCGCGCCGGCGGCGGCGGTGGCGGCGGCGGCGCCCGAGGCGCCTGCTCCTCCTCCTCCTCCTCCTCCTCCTCCTCGATCTCCAGCGTCGGCGGCGGCAGCGCGTGCGGCATCGGCAGCAGCGCGCGGGAGACAGGGACGGTTTGATCCCCCCCGCCTGTCGCCCGGCGCGGCGTCGAGGGGGGCCAGGGGGGCGAGGCCAGGCGGTCGGCCGGGGGCGGCGGGGGCGGCAGCCGCAGCGCCTCGCGCGGCGGCGGCTCCTCCTCTCGCCCCTCACCGGCCGCCTCCGCGAGGCGGACAGACGACCGCGACAGGAAGAGCACCCCGGCCTCGTCGAGCTCCCCGGACGCTGCAGGGGCTGCGGGGGTGGTCGCCTGCGGCCCGCCGCCGCCCTCTTCGGCCGTCGGCGCGCGCGCGGGCTGCGACGGCGCCCCTCCAGCGACCGCCCCCGCGACGGCTGCCACCGCCGGCGCCGCCTCGCGGTCGCGCCGCCGCCGCTCCGCCTCTGCCGCCTCGGCCGCCGCCGCGGCCTCTGCCTCGGCGGTCTCGCGACGCCTCAGCGCCTCCTTGGCCCGCGCGATCGCGTCGGCCAGCGCCTCCTCCTCCTCGTCGCCGTCCTCGCCGTCCTCGTCGGCGCTGCGGCCGGCCGCGTCGTCGTTGTCGTCCGCGTCCGCCAGCGCGTGCGCGGTGATGGCGTCGTCGCCCGTGCTGCGGTGCGCCGCCGTCGACGGCGGCGGCTGCGGCGGCGGGAAGGGGCCTGCCGCCTTGCCGCGTCCGCGCCGCCTACGCGTCGCCGCGCGCCACGCGCCCGCGACCGCGCCGCTGATGCGCAGCGGGGGCGAGCGCAGCAGCACGGCGTTGCCGGCGGCCTGGTCGCTCGTCGCTGCCGACGCGGTGGCGAGGGGGGTGGCGGCGGTGGCGGCGACGTCCCGGGCGGCCGTCGACGGTGCGGCCGCGGCCGCGGCCGCGGGCGCGGGCAGAAAAGGCGCGGGCGGCGGCGGCGGCGGCGAGGCGACGCGGCGCGGGCTGAAGCGGTCCTGGGCCGGCGCGCCGGTGGCTGCCGCCGCGGCCGCCGCCGCCGCCAGGTCGCGCGTGAGCAGCGAGCGCGGCGTCGGGGGGGTCAGGGGCGCGGGGCGGCGGGGGGTGGTGCCGCCGACGGGGGTGGTGGTGGCGTCGCTGTTGCCGTCGTCGCTGCTGCCGCTGCTGGTGCTCGACGCCGACGACGGCGACGACAGGCGCGCGGGGCGGAACTCCTCGAGCGCCATCCGGCGGCGCTGGGCGGTACTACTCGACCATCGTCCGGTCCAGCGCGAAATTGCGTGCCCGGGGCGTGCGCGCGCGCGCGTGGCGCAGATGAGCGGGTGCGCGCGGACCGAGATTCGATGCAAACTCGTTTGCCGGTGTTTCGAAAGGGCGTGTGCCGCGCCGCGCGCGCTCAGTCGTTCGATAGCGGGGAGGATGGAGCGCTTGCCGAATGTCAAAGGTCGAGCAAGCAACGGCGTGATTGTGCTGGCCGACGAACGGGAGGGAGAGCGAGCGCGATGCTGCTGCCGAGAGGCCGCGGCCGACGCAGGCAGCCAGGCGGGACGACGACACGGCGGCGACGAGGACGCCCGCCAGCTTCATCATCATATTTTCAAGTCAGATGTCCATATCCGCATCTCCACCACCATAATCGTCGTCCTCCTCGTCCTCCTCCCCCTCCTCCTCGGGCTCCGGCCGCCACAGCTTGACCGTGCGGTCGTACGCGGCCGTCACGGCCATGTGCCGGACCGCGGGGCCGCCGCCGCCGCCGCCGCGCCCGCCGCCATCGCCGCTGCCGAGCCCCGACACCAGGTCGGCCGCCATGATGCGCCCCTCGTGCCCGCCCAGGGTCGCGAGCAGGCCGTAGTCGCGCCCGGACCACAGCTTGGCCACGCAGTCGTACCCGGCCGTCAGCAGGTAGTGCCCACCCAGCCCCCCGCACGCCGACACCCCGCCGCCCCCCCCCGCCCCCCCTCCTCCTCCTCCGGCCGCGGGCCACGCGCCCGGGTGCCAGCGCACGGCCGACACGAGCGCGCGGTGCGCGGGGATGACGGCCTCGGCCGCGGACGCCGCGCCGCCGCCGCCAGCGCCTCCCGCGCCCGCCCCCGCCGACCGCGCCGCCCCGGACCTCAGGTCCCACACGCGCGCCGTGTGGTCGCCCGAGCCCGTCGCGAGGCGGTAGCCGTCGGGGCAAAAGTCGGCCGACAGCGCCTGCGCGACGTGCCCGCGCAGCACGGAGACGCAGCGGCCCGTGCGGAGGTCCCAGAGGCGCGCGTGGGCGTCCAGCCCGACGCTGCACGCGAGGGACCCGTCCGGGTGGTTGAGCGCGACGCAGTAGACCGCGCGCGAGTGCCCCTCCTGCTCGAGCAGCAGGGCGCCCGTGGCGACGTCCCACAGGCGCCAGCAGCCGTCGAACGAGGCCGCCGCGAGGAGCGCGCCCGACGGGTGAAAGGCGAGCCGCGCCAGTCGGTCGGGCGGCGCCCCTCCTTCAGAGGGGGCGGGCGGCTCGAGGCGGCGCAGCAGGTCCCCCTTTGCGGACCAGAGCAAGGCGGCGCCCTCGGCGCCCGCGGACGCGAGGGCGAGGGTGGATGGCGCGCCGTCGTCCCCTGTTGCCATGGCGCCGGCGTTTGCCCCTCCTCCTCCTCCTCCTCCTTCTCCTCCTGCTGCCGCTGCTGATGCCGCCACGGCCAGCGCCGCCTCGCCCGTCGCCCCCGGCCACCACGCGACGTCGGTCGCGCGGTCCGGGTGCGCCTGCCACCCCGCCGCGCGCGCCAGGCCCGTGTCCGCGGCCGTCGCGACGGGGGCTGCCGGCCCCCCTCCGCCCGCCCCGCCCTTGCCCCCCCCGCGCCGCAGCAGGCGCGCCGCGTCGTCCTCGTCGTCCTCGGCCGGCGCCGCCGCCACGCGCCACACGCTCACGCGCCCGCCCCACCCGCACGTCGCGAGCGCGGCGCCGTCGGCGCTGAAGCGCGCGCCCGACACGGGCCGGTCGTCGGCCACCTCGCTGCACGCCTGCGCCGTGCGGCGCGCGGCGTCCTCGCTGCAGCTGCGGGCCGCGCGGATGCGCGCGAGCGCCCCGCCGACGTCGGCGCGCGCGCGCTTGGCCGCGCGCAGGCGCGCGCCCGCGCGGGGGAGCGACCACCGCGCGACGCGCAGCCGCGCGTCGCGCAGCGCCGGCGGGCCCTCGGTGTAGAAGACCTCCTCGGCCTGCTTTTCGGCCGCTGCGGCGTCTGCTCCCGCCGCCGCCGCCGCCGCCTCGGCCCCGAGGACGACCCCACCTACGACCAGCAGCGCCCCGGCCGCCGCCACCGCCGCGTCCACATTGCCTCCGTGCTCGGCGACGTGCCGGCGGAGGCGGTCGCGGCGCTCGAGCTCGCGCTCGCCAAACAGCGTGACGGGCAGGCCGAGCTGGCGGAGCATGGCGCGCACGCGCCCGTCGTCGGTGGGGACGACGACCTGGCGGGCGGCGCGGCGGAGCTCAAACTCGCGGAGGACCTCGTCCTGCTGGGCGGCGCCGCGGGGGGCGGTCCGGGTTTTTATTGTGTTTTTCTTGGGGGGGGGGGGGCGGAGGGGCGTGAGGCGCGCGCTCCGGTCGACGACGACGACGACGACGACGACGACGACGGTGGCGGCCGAGGATGTCCTCACCTCGCTCAGGTCGTAGTGCACCGCCGCCGCGCCCGTGGGCGGCACCATCGGAGCCGCCATTCGTCACGAGCGCGCGACGAACGGGAGCGCGATCAGCAGCCGGTGCGCGCGCGCAACAAGGGGGCAGACGTCCACAGTCGGCCGACACCAGCGCCCTTCCCGCCTGCGGCCTCGCTCTCTCTCCTGACGACAATCAAGCCGTCAAGCCAGGTGCAGTGCTGTGCGATGGTCGGTGGGCGAGCTGCCCGCGATTGGGACTGCCTCGGCTCGGCGCGCGCGCGACAGGGGACACAAGCCGGGCGGAAGCGAGCAAGTGGTGTCGTCGTGGTCTTGCTCGTGCCCGCGGGGCGCAAGGGGGCGCGTTGCGGGGCTCGGCAGCTCTTCGATCTGTGCGCGTGTCGATCTGTGCGCGGGTCAGTCAGGTAACACTCCTTTTTTTCTGCTTGAGCAGCGACTGGGGGCGCCCCCCGCGCCTTAAAAAACGAACGCGCGCGCGCGCGCCGCCAGCCGCGTTGGCGCCGCGCCGCCAGCCGCTCGGCGCCTCCTCCCTTTTTTTTTTCTCTTCAGAGATTCTCGAGAGAGCTATTATTGCCACGATACCCGGCTTCGGATGGCTTCGTACGGGTGTGAAAAAGGCCTTCGGATGATCAATTTAACTCTTCAGAGATTCTCGAGAGAGCGGCTCGGCAAGTTGGCCACGAACGCCATGGGGCCCTTGATCCCGGGGGGACCGCGCCACGAGACGGGCCTCAGCACCTCCCAGCACCACCACGCAAACACGACCGCGCCCGGGGACAGCGCGTACGCGGCCAGCGCGACGGCGAGGCAGAGGCCGAAGAACAGCAGCGCGGCCAGCGGCTCGGTGCCGTCGACCATGGCGCGCAGGCGCTCAAACGCCGAGGCGATGTCGTCGGTGCGGTTCTGCACGGCGAGGGAGATGCGCAGGAGCTGCTCGTAGCGGCGCTGGAGGCTGCGGAGGCGCTGGAGGTGGCGCGGGCGGAAGAGGGCGACGGCGGCGGCGGCGGCCGCCGCGGCCGCGGCGTTGGGGCCGTGCGCGCCGCCGCCGCCGCCGCCCCCCGCGCCGCCGCCCCACGGGTTGGACGCGTTGGGCCCGCGCGCCGCCGTGTAGGCGCGCGTGCCGGCGCGGTGGCCGCCGCCTGCGTAGTCGTCGTCGTCGTCCTCGCTGTCGCCCGCGCCCGCCGGCAGCGCGCCCTCCCCGTCCTCGCCATCCTCATCATCTTCGTCGCCGCCGCCGCCGCCGCCGCCGCCGCCGCCGCCAAACGCGCGCGCGGCCGCGGGGTTGGCGTTGGCCGCCGCCGGCCCCCCGCCCCCTCCGCCCCCGAGCAAAAACATGGCCGCGCCGCCGGACGACTCGATCAGCAGCTCCCCCAGGTCCGGGCCGAGGTACTCGACGACGTTGGCGCGCAGCAGGCGCCGCAGGGCGACCGCCGCGCGCCAGAGCAGCAGCGCGATGATGGCGGGCCGCGGGCGGAAGCAGAGCGCCCACGCCACGGGCACGGACAGGACGTTGTGCAGCGGCCTGCGCCACGCGATGAGGTCGTGGCGGTAGGCCCAGACGGCGGGGATCCACGACGTGGCCTCCTTGAGGCGCTGGATGTTGTGCCGCGCGCGCGCGAGGCGGAAGCGCTCCCGGCCCGTCTCGATGAGGCGCCACGCCGCCTCGGGGGGGACGGGCGGCTCGGCCGCGCCGAGCCACGCCGCCACGCGCCGGTGGTGCAGGGCCGCGACCGCGTCGCGCGGGGACGACTGGAAGACGGCGGCGAGGTGCACGGCGGCGGGAAACGGGGAGCGGTCGTAGGCGGCGAGCAGGCGCCGGCGGTCGGGCACGTGGCAGCGCAGGGTCACGGAGAGCGTGCCGACGGCGGCGGCGGTGCGCGGGAGCGGGGCGGCGTGGCCGGCGGCGGCGGCGGCCGCCGCCGCCGAGCCCGGGGGTGGCGGGGGCGGCCAGGGCCCCCGGAGGCGCAGCGCCTTGAAGGTCTCGCGGTGCGCGAGCGACGCGAGCGCGGCGACGCGGTAGGTGGCCTTGCCGAGGAAGGTGCCGCTGGCCGCCGCGCTCTTGTCGGCCGCCTGTGCTGCGGCGGCGGCGGTCGCGTCGGCGGCGGCCGCGGCCACGTCGTCCGTCGCGCCGGCGCCGGCCGCGCCGCCCCGCGAGCCGCCCGCGCCGCCGCCTCCGCTGCCGCCGCCCTCCGCCCCGCCCAGACCAGCGCCGCCGCCGCCGCCGCCGCCGCCGCCGCCGCCGCCGCCCTCGCTCGACTTGGCCGGCGCGACCGCAAACGCGGCGACGATGAGCGTCGCGGTCGGGTGGTAGACGGGCACCGACAGGCGCCACCCGAGGCGCGCGTCGCGGCGCGGGTGCGTGCGCGCCCAGTGCGGGCCGCACTTTGCGACGAGCACGTACTCTTTCCAGCGGCCCGCGGGCGGCTGCTGCTGCTGCTGCGCGGAGGAGGATGCGCAGGCGGAGCGGGGCGGCGGCGGCAGGAGGGCGTCGAGGTCGCAGCGGTGCAGCACGACCTCGAGCGTGGCCAAGGGCCCGCCGCGCTCAAAGGCCGCGGCCGCGGCGATGGCCGGGTGCGGCCGCGGCGGCGGGGCGGGGGAGGGCAGAAAGGTCCCGCCCTGCGCGGCGGGCGAGGCGGCCGAGGGGCCCGCCGCCGCGCCCGGCGACGGCAGCGCGAGCGAGGCGGCGGCGGCGCTGGCGGCGGCGGCCGCGACAGAGGCCGCGACGGAGGCGGCAGGGCCGCCGGCCAGGCGGCCCTGCACGCGCCGGCCCTGGAGCACGATCGCGCGCCACAGTGCGCTCGAGGGGCGCGCGCCCGCTGCGGCGCGCTGCTGGGCCCCGAGCGCCGCGAGGGCCGCCGCAGCGGCGGCGGGCGCGTCCACCGCTCCCGCAGCGGCAGCGGCGGCGGCGGCGAGGGCCGAGGAGGAGGCGCCGCCGGCGGGCGTGCCACGGGGGGTGCGGGTGCCGGCGGCGGCGCCACCACCTCCAGCAGCAGCAGGCGGCAGCGCGCCGCCCGCGGCCAGCGCGGCGAGGCTGTTGTAGCTGCCGGGAGGGTAGGGGGAGCCGCCCGCAAACACCCCGCCGCCGCCGCCGCCACCGCCACCGCCACCGCCACCGCCACCGTCCTCCGAGGGCGGGACGCTCGCCGGCGGCAGCGGCGGCGGCGGCGGCGGCACGGCGGTGGCGGCCACGGCGGCCACGGCGGCGGCCGGCGCGACCACGGGGACGCCAAAGTAGGCCGCGCGCGTGTCGGCGTCGGCCGCGTGGCACAGCAGCTCGATGGCCGGGCCGTCGCCTGCGCCCTCTGCCGCCGCTCCCGTCGCCGCCCCGCCTGGCTTTTGGCGGCGGTGGTGCTGGTGGTTGGCGCTCGGCAGCGCGAGCCGCACCCCCGGCGCCTGGTGCGTGCGCAGCCGGAACACCGACGCCCAGTCGCAAGGCGGGGGCGGGGAGGCCGCCAGCAGCACCGCCGCGGGCCACTCGCCGCGCGCCGTCGCCTCGCCGCCGGGCGTGCCGGGGGGCAGGCCGGGCCCGCGGGCCACGACCTCGACGATCACGCGCTCGTCCCGCAGGGGGCGGGCGATCGTGAAGACGAACGCGGCGTTGAAGACGGCGCGGCCGTTGGCCGGGCGCACCTTGACGGGCGCCGTCTCGAAGACGACGGTCTGGCCGACCGAGCCCGGGGCGCCGCCGGTCGCGGGCGCGAGGGTGACCTTGGCCATGGCAAAGACGAGCGGGGGCGGGGGCGGAGGGGCGGGCGGTTTCGGCCGCGCCTGCTGCTGCTGCTGCTGCTGCTGCTGCTGCTGCTCGAGGAGCCGCTGGTGCTCAAACTGCGCGCGGTACTGCCTCTGCTGCTGCTGCTGCTGAAACTGCCAGAGGCGGCGGCGCGGCGACGCGGCCGCGGCCGCGAGGCGCGCGACGCCCCACGCGAGCGGGCCGCCGCCGCTGCCGGCTCCCGCGTCGTGCGCGCTCCCCCCGCCGGGCGCCCCCCCTCCCCACCCGCCGTCCCCTCCTCCTCCTCCGGCCGCGCCGGACGCCGAGGCCGCCGTCCCTTCCACAGACATGCGCGACGGCGGGACCAGGCCGCTGGCGACGCTGCCGGCGCCAGCATAGGCCGCCGCCGCGCCCGGCAGAGGATGCTGCTGCTGCTGCTGCTGCTGCAGCGGGGGGCTGCCGCCCGGCGTGCTGCCCGGCATGGGCCCGCGCGCGCCAAACGCGAGGCGCTGAAGGGGGGCGGGCGACGGGTCGTCGAAGAATGCGTCGCCGATGTTGGTGGTGCCGAGCAGGCGCTCGGCGGCCTGCGCGGCTTGGGTGGCCGCCGGCGCGGGGCCAGCCCCTTCGACGGCGCTGGCGGCGGGCGAGCCCCGGGCAAGAGGCGGCGGCGGCACAGCCGCGGCAGGCGCCGCCTCGCCCACGGACGCCAGCGACGCCTGCGACGGGAAGCGCGCGCGTCCGTCGGCGAGCAGGCGCCCGGGTGGTCCGGAGCCACCGAGCCAGCCGCGCGCCGCCGCCGCAGCCTGCTGATGGTGGTGGTGCTGCAAGGAGGCGGCCGACGCGGCCGACGCGCCGCCGACCGACGGCGGCGGCGCGCGCGGCGACGACGCGTGCGCGAGCACGCTGCCGCCGCGCCCGCCTGCCGCCGCCGCAAGCTCGCTCGAGGGCCTCCCTGGGGGGGCGGCCTGGAAGGTGAGGCTTTGGACGCGCGGAGAGGCCGAGGGGGACGATCCGGCGGTGTCCGGAGGGAAGACGCCCGCCGCCGCACCGGCAGCGGCAGCCGCCGCCGCCGCCGACGCCCCGTCGCCGCCGCCGCCGACGTCGGCCGCGGCCGCCTCGCGCTGCGCCTTCAGCCACGCCGCCCACGCGCTCGCGCTCTCCTCGTCGGTCGGGTGCGGCGGAAGGACGGCGCCCGCCGCCGTCGCCGTCGCCGCGGCTGCCGCCGCCTCTGCTGCCCCCTTCGCCGACGACGGCGGCTGCTCGCGCGACGGCCGCCGCGCCTGCTGCTGGAGCCGCCGCCGCTCCTCGCGCTCGCGCTGCTCCCGCTCCCGCTGCGCCTGCCGCTCGCGCTCGCGCGCCTCCTTCTCGCGCTGGCGCGCGAGCCGCTCGGCCTCCTTGCGCTCGCGCTCGCGCTGCGCCGCCTGCTGCCACGCGAGCGGGCTGAACCCCAGGTCGGCGCTGCGCAGCACCACCTTGAGGTAGGCGACGCACGGCTCCTGGTACAGCGTGCCCAGCGCCGCGTGCGTGATGACGGGCGGCACCTTTGCCTTCTCGCCCGGGAGCAGGCAGAACGAGACCGACTCGGCGATCGGGACGGACCCCCCGCCCGCCGGGTAGGCGCCGTGGGCCGCGCCGCCGCCCGAAGAAGAAGGCCCGGCGGCGCGCGAGGCGCGCGACGGGGCCCACCACAGGGCGATGCGCAGGGCGCCGAGCTGCGGCGGCGGGGGGTTGGCGCCGCGCGCGGCGCGCAGGGCCGACAGGAGGGCGCGGCGCGCGCGCGCGGCGGCGGCGCCGGGGCCCGTGGCGGTTGTGGGGGTGGTGGCCGCCGACGCTCGGGAGGCCTCGCCGCTGGTGCGGGGGCGGCGCGCGGGGGCGGCGGCGGCGGCGGCGGCGGCGGCGGCGGCGGCGTCTTCTGGCGCTGCTGCTGCCCCCCGCGCCCGCCTGTTGCCCAGGACCAGCATGCCGTCGCTCCCCACGCTGTCGCCGTCGTCGTCTTCATCGCTCGCGGCCGGCGAGGCGGGCCGCGACGTCGGGGTCTGGCCCGCTGCCGTCGCCCTCCTCCCTGCCGCCGCGGACGATGAAGCTGCTGCTGCTGCTGCTGCTGCTGCTGCTGCTGCTGCTGCTGTTGTCCCGCCGCCGCCGGCCGAGGGACGGAAGCGCAGGCGACGGTACGCCGTCGTCGCGACGCCGCGCGCCGCGCCCGCCGTCAGGCTCGCCGCGCTCGCCGCCGCGCCCGCGGCCGCGCCCGCCACCGCGCCCGTCCACCGCCGCGCTGCTGCCGCCGCTGTCGTCGTTTGCGCGCCAGACGCCGCCGCCGCCGCCGCCGCCCGCCGCCTCCGCCGCCGCTCCTCCTCCTCCTCCGCCGCCTCGCGCGCGCGCCGCTCGCGCCGCTGCCGCTCCCGCCGCTCCCGCCGCGCCTTGAGCGCCGCCTCGGCCGCCGAGGGGGCGGGCCCGCGCGCCGAGGGCGGCAGCAGCTGCAGCTCGAGCTCGGTGACCTCCTCCGGCTCGAGCGCCAGGGCGGCCAGGTCGACGAAGGCCTTGCCCATGAGCTCGTCCGGCCGGAAGAACCAAAAGTCCCAGTCCCAGACCTCGAGGGCGAGGAGGCCCGGGCGGGCGCTTGCGGCGGCGGGGGTGGGGGCGGGGGCGGTGGCCGGTGCCGCCGCTGCTGCTGCTTCTGCTGATGCTGATGCTGCCGCTGCCGAGGCGGCGGCGGCGGCGCCGCCGCCGGCGTTTTTTTTGCTCGCCGGGTCGTTGCCGCCCCCCGCACCCCC
>Ga0315905_10007616_pt1 | contig 10960 bp, 9 predicted proteins | sample LakEriMetagenome_5_FD_203522 | JGI IMG/M metagenome (GOLD analysis project Ga0315905, IMG submission 203522) | Freshwater fungal communities from buoy surface, Lake Erie, Ohio, United States - Buoy 4 MA121 | ecosystem: Environmental > Aquatic > Freshwater > Lake | place: USA: Lake Erie, Ohio... | reverse complement strand
GTGTGAGCGAACTTGTTGACGGCGTGAACATGCATACCTCCTTTATGGGCAAACGCGCTTCGGCCGACAAAAGGCTGACTGTTGCGTGGAACCAAGTTGGCCGTTTCGTAGATGTAGCGTGATAGTTCGGTCAAATGCTCGAGCGAACCGTCTCGCAGCATTCGGTAGCCTTGCTTCTTGAACTGAAGATTCGAGATCACGCAGACCAGATCCGCGTTTCCGCAACGTTCTCCGATCCCATTGAAGGTGCCTTGGATTTGATCGCAACCCGCATCGATTGCTGAGAGGGAGTTGGCGGTAGCAAGGTCGCCATCGTTGTGGCAATGGATTCCGAGCCGGGGGCCTAATGGATCGAGTCGGATTTTGGAGTCTTTGACGACTTGTGAAACTTGTTCTGGAAGCGATCCTCCGTTGGTATCGCAAAAAACGATCCATTTGGCACCGGCTCGGGCTGCGGTCTCTACTGCCGAAAGCGCGTATTGAGGGTTGGCTCGGTAACCATCGAAATAGTGTTCGGCGTCGTAGACTATTTGCGCATAACGCGAAAGGTACTCGACGGTCTCGCCGATCATATCGAGGTTTTCCTGGAGGCTCACACCGAGGACTTCCGTCGCATGGAAATCCCATGATTTTCCAACGATGGTGATCACAGGGGTTTGGGCAGCAATCAGCGCAGCGACGCCTGGGTCTTCAGCAGATTTCATTCCGCGTCTTCTGGTCATTCCAAAAGCGCTGAGCAGGCTTGAGCCAAGCTTCAACTGGCGGGCCTTTTGGAAGAACATTGCGTCTTTTTCGTTCGAAAGAGGATACCCACCTTCGATCATATCGACGCCTATCTCTGCGAGCCTCTGCGCGATATTGAGTTTGTCTTGCAGGGACAAGCTCACTCCTTCGCCTTGGGTACCGTCACGGAGCGTTGTGTCGTAGATGAGGATCGATCGTTCTTGCATGATTTTTGCTGGTTGTAAAAACAAAAAAACCCCTGAAGCGGCAGGCTTCAGGGGTTGGGTTGCAAACTTTGGTTGCGACTTGGTTTCTCAGAAGAAACACTCCCCAAGGCCTACCGGCGCTCGGGACTAATAATCATCGGTCGATTTGAAACAAAGTGGACTCGCATGGGGTCTAATTCTTTTCTCCAACCTGAGTGTTGTCAACTCGAACCATCTAAAATCTCTCGGAGTAGCCCTGGGATATTTGCTTTTTTGAGGGAATCCCGAAGCCTCGGATGGACAAAGACCCGCACACGCTTGACCATCGCGTCGAATTGTCTTGTCGCGAGGGCTTGGACCACCGGAGAGACTTCGATCAATTCAAGGTATTGCCCTGATTTCTGACGGATTCGAAGATCGAACTGGACTTCGCACTCCACCGGAGGAGCGTCGATCAGAACGTCGTGCATCCCAACGTTCGATCGAGTGCTGTTGCTGAGCAGATCGGCAAGCTTACTCGATAGGTCCAAAAGCTCGGCGTAGGGTTTGCTGGCGATCGTGCGATGGAGTTCCGGTTCGCAGAATCGATCGAATTGGGCGATTCGTTTGTAAAGCATTCTGCTAGGGCCGAAAATTCCCGAAGCGCACGACTCGCTCGGGGTACCTCTCGAATGGGTCAAAACCGAGGCTTTGAAGGATGAGTCGTCCATGTCTAGCCAGGATTCGACTATCTCAGAACGACTTCTTAGCTCAAAAACCGAGCGTTGTAGCATGGCCGTGGCACTGCGAACTGCATGATGCCAGTAGACTTCGCTGAACATAATGTACCTTGCAAAGACCATCATCTCGGCGGCCGTGCGACCTTTCTCCGAGAGTGCAATCCGATTTCGTTCTGCATCGATACACATCGAGGAGACGAGTCGATGGCGGTCGAAATTCCGACCATAAGGAACTCCTGCATGCACCGAATCCCTTTCGAGGTAATCGAGCTTGTCGATGTCGATCGGCCCGCTCAATATCGAGCGCAGGATCGAATGGAGAGGATCGATCGAGCGGCCTTGCTGGGGATCGAGAAATTCACCGATCGCCTCTGGGTCCAAGTCCCAATCGGACTTGAGCAATCCCGCTAGTTCCGAGTGCGCCAAAAGCCTCTGGGCCAGGAGTTCATGGCGGGGTGAGCCCAAGAGCCCAAGGTCTTCGATCAGATGGCAAAAAGGCCAATGTCCAAGATCGTGAAGCAACGCCGAGACGATCATCAAGGAAGCGTCAGAATCGCCGAAGAGCACCGGCTGTTTGGGGTCGTTGGCAAGTTGTTTTAGCACATCGATGGCATTGCGGTAAACGCCCAACGAGTGCTCAAAGCGCGAATGGATTGCTCCGGGGTAGACCAACGAAACGAGCCCCAGTTGCGTCACGCCGGCGAGTCGGCGAAAAGGGGCCGTATCGATCAGTCGGCGGACCCGAGGCGTGATCGGAACGTCGATTTCCGGGCTGATGCGAATCACCGACGAGGTAGGTTGCAATTCCGGAATCATAGGCGAGCGGGGGCTAGAAACTAGTTTCGCAAGGGCCCAGAGACCAAGGGGAAACGGGGCATTTTGTTGGAAATCCTATAAATTCCTGAGTAAAGCGGCCTATTGCCCGACTCGGGACGCTCCGGATGCACAGAGTTCCCTCGACGAGACGCTAGAATAGACTGCGTGGGCAATAGTTTAGCAGGATTATAGAAAAAGCGGACGGTGGGCGCAACCTACCGAAGCTACATGTCAGAGTCGATTTGGCCAGAAGGCCAAGCAACCACGGAACTTCTTGTCGAGGTCCGCGAGGGCAAACCCCAAGCGGTCGAAGAACTTTTAGATCGCCATCGAGATCCATTGCGACGCATGATCGCCATGCGGCTCGACCAACGCCTCGCCCAGCGAGTCGACGTGAGCGATATCATCCAGGACGTGCTCATCGAGGCCAACCGCAGGCTCGTCGATTACGTCAATACACCGACCATTCCTTTCCACCTGTGGATCCGTCAAATCGCCAAAGATCGAATCATCGATGCGCACAGGCGGCATCGACTCTCGGCCAAAAGGAGCATCGATCGCGAACAAGGTCCCATCGGATTTGCTTCGAACGAAAATTCCACAATCGAATTGGCAAACCAATTCAAAGACCAGGGATTGACCCCAGCGGCCGCCGCGACTCAGAAAGAACTCGCCTACCACATGGAGTTGGCTATCGGTCAACTCAAAGAAGGGGACCGAGAGATCATCCTCATGCGGCATTATGAACAACTCAACAATCAGGAAATCGCCCAATCCTTGGGTCTGTCCGAACCCGCAGCGAGCATGCGGTATCTTCGGGCAATCAAACGACTCAGAGAAGTGATCGAAAGCCTCCCGAATCTCCACAAGGAAATTCGTGAATGAACGCCGAGGAGATGGAACTTGACGATTTACAAGTCGACGAGAATTTGGCTTTGTTGGTCGCGGAGCTGACCGACCGATTGCAAAAAGGCCAGACCGTCGACTTGAACCAAGTCTGTTGCGAGCATCCACTTTGCCGCCAGAATCCAGCACTGGCAGAGGAACTCAAAGCCCTCTGGGGTACCATCATCGTGACCGATGCGATCGGCAGTCATGAAGTTCGTTCCATGGACAAAGCCGAATCGACTTCCAACGCGGATTCCAATGTCTGGCGATTGGCTCTCCCTTGCGTCTTTGGCGACTACCGTTTGGTCGAAGAGGTCGGGCGCGGTGGGATGGGGGTGGTCTATCGCGCTGAACAAATCAGTCTAGGACGCCAGGTAGCCGTCAAGATGATTCTCAAAGACCAGTTGGCATCGGATACCGAGCGTCAACGTTTTTTTGCAGAGGCACGTGCGACGGCCAAACTTCAGCATCCGAGTATCGTGCCAGTTTACGACGTCGGCGAAATCGACGGTCGCCCCTACTTTGCCATGCAGTATGTCCAGGGGCGGACCCTTCAGGAACTGATCAATGCGTCGGCCATCGACGATCGTCAATCGGTCCGCATTGTGGAGATGATCGCTCAGGCCGTGGACTTTGCCCACCAAAACGGCGTGCTGCATAGGGACATCAAGCCATCGAACATCCTAGTCGATTCGGAAGGACTAGCTCGATTGACCGACTTTGGACTTGCCAAACACACCGACGCTGGAGAATCGCTCACCCGCACCGGAGTCGTCTTAGGCACGCCCAGCTACATGAGTCCCGAACAAGCCAGCGGACGGATGGGACAGATCAGCCCCGCCTCGGATGTCTACAGTTTGGGCTCCGTTCTCTACCATGCTCTTACCGGTCGACCTCCTTTTGTCGCCAAGACGACCATGGACATGCTCTTGCAGGTCATGGAGCAAGACCCGCCGAGTCCTCGATTGCTCAATCCCAAGCTCGATCGGGACCTAGAGATGATTCTCGTTAGGTGTCTTCAAAAACCACCGGATTTGCGGTATCCGAGTGCAGCGAAGCTTGCGTCGGACCTGAGCGCCTATCTCAACGACGAGCCGATCTCTGCAAGGTCTGGTCAGTTTGCACAGGTAGTCGCAAGATGGTTTCGCGAGACCCACCACGCTCCGGTATTGGAGAACTGGGGGCTGCTCTGGATGTGGCACTCCCTGGTCTTGGTCATCGCAAGTGTGTTGACCGAGCTTCTCCAATGGAATCACGCCGGCCGACTCTCCTATGCCCTGCTCTGGACTGTTGGGCTCGGGAGCTGGGCTGCGGTCTTCTGGGCCTTGAGGCGACGGATGGGACCGGTCACGTTTGTCGAACGTCAAATCGCCCACGTCTGGGGGGCGGCCATGATCGGCATTGGAGCGCTCTTCCCCGTCGAGTGGTGGCTCGAGCTCAAGCCCCTGACGCTCACGCCACTGCTGGCGGTGATCACCGGAATGATGTTTTTTATCAAGGCGGGGATTCTCAGCGGTGCGTTCTATCTTCAAGCAGCCAGTTTGTTTTTATCGGCCGCAGCGATGCTTGCCTGGCCGGAGATCGCTCATCTGATCTTTGCCCTCGTCGCGGGCCTTTGTTTTTTTATCCCCGGCCTGAAGTACTATCGACTCCGTCGATCCCTAGAAGCTCTGACGGCTCGGCCATTTTACGATCCTGCGTTGACGGTAAAAAAACGCAGAGAGCCCTGATCTTTCGACCAAGGCCCTCTGGGTTCAATTCGGTGTCATCCGATCGACTTACTTGTGAGTAAAGTCGAGGTACCACAATCCGTCATCCCACTCCAGGGAGACACGTCTCCATCCGAGTGGAACTTGGGGGTAAGGATAGAAAGGTCCGATGTATGGCCAAGCCGAAGCACTGTACTGCTTGGGGTAGCTCACTGCGGCGGCGTTTGGATACGCAGCGTAGCTCGGCCAAGCGTAGTTGGGCATGTAGGGCTGGTCGTAGCGTGCAACGCCACCACCGTAACTAGGTCCACCTTGCATCGGCATGGGAGCCTGGGGTGCAACGACGTTGCCGGTGTAAGGTCCACCGACCCCGCCGCCGACGACTGAACCGCTGTTGACCGAACTTGCGGCGAAGGGCCGAGGAGCCGCTCCGCTGATCCCAGGGGCAACCGGGGCTGCCATCGCTGGAACGCCAGGAACTCCTACGCCAGGAATACCCACACCGGGGACTCCAGGAATCTGACCGCTAGCTGGTTGAACTCGGTTGACCGTCACTTCGTCGACCACACGTTGCACGCCTGAGACGTACTGAGCAGTCTTGAGGACCATCGCTTTTTGCTCCGGAGTCGAGACATAGCCTCGCACCCAGACTTCTCCGTCGACGGTCGATACATCCAGATCAAAACCCTTGAGCTGTCCGGAAGTCTTTGCCGACCCGAGCTTGCTAAGGATTTCCGTGGTGATTGCCGAATCGACGGACGACTCAGCCACAGGCATCGGTTTGGATGCGGCCGGGGCTTCGTCGGCTACATCGGTCAAGAGGGCCGGGATTTGGTTTGCCGAAGCAGGGACCACGCCCGATGTGTCGTCGGACTTGACGTCCTGGACACTGGCGGCCACGCTGACCTTGCAGTCCACGGACTTGACACCCTCGGTCTGGCGAGCGGCCACCATGACACGGTCAAGTTGCTGTTGATTTGCTGCAGCCCCCGAGACGGTAACGTTACCGTTCTCGACGGTAAGATCGACATCAAATCCCTTGAGATCGATCTGAGCCTTTTTCACAGTAGCGATAATGGCATCGGCGATCTCGCGATCCCCGCCAAACGCCGTCCAGGGAGCACTGGCGGTCAGCGAAGCGATCGCCATGCTCAAAAAGAATCGTCGCATGGATATCCTCCTACGATATGTTATGCGGGAACAACGGCGCTTTGGAGCCATTCATTCAGAACCTCGGCACCTGCAAGCCAATTAACCAGAAGACTGCAGGGGGACTGATCGCATTCAACCTCCGATTCAGGCGGGATTCCATTCCCTTTCCCCAATCGGCTCTTATCCGTTGAACGCGGCCCCCCGCACTCGACCAGCCTAGCTGGATTGCGAATACAACCTATGTTTCGGCAATCCTGGTCCGGAATCGAAACGTTTTTACCAATTTTGACGCGCTTCGGGACGATTCCTACAACTCCGATCGTTCCGGTACCCATCCAACTTTGCGCTATGCACAAAAGTCCCCCAATCGGTAAACTTGAACGCTCTTGTCTCCGGCTTGCTCTCGAATCCCTCGAATCCTATTTCGTTCTATGCCCATCACCACCGAAATTCGATTTTCCTCCCGATGCGTCAAACTCCCGAAACGCACGATCGAACAGGCCGTTGCACAAATTGCTAGCGATTATGGCTGGGAGGATGGTGAAATTTCGATTGCCATCGTCGACGATGCTCAGATCCACCAAGTCAATCTTGAGTATCTGAACCATGACTATCCAACCGATGTGATCAGTTTTGACACCACTGAATCGGAGAGCTTTCTCGAGGGGGATGTGATCGCAAGCGCCCAGACGGCCCATCGGATCGCGACCGAAAACCAATGGCCCGCCCCGCACGAGTTATTGCTCTACATCATCCACGGCATGCTGCACGTGATCGGACTAGAAGATACGACCGAGTCGCAAGCCAAAAAGATGCGTGCGGAAGAGAAGTACTATTTAGAGGCGATTCTCGGGGACTCGACGGTCTGCAAGGAGGCTCGCTGAGCCCCTCTCTAGGTGATCTCTACGAGTTTCCCATGCCGAAGTTCCCGACAAGCCGACATCGAACCGGCCAGTTCAAGCGAATGGGTTACAACAATCAGGATCGCGTTTTGCTCCTTAGGGACCTCGAGGAGCAGTTGACCGATCTTCTTCGCATTTTCCGAATCAAGGTTTCCCGTCGGCTCATCGGCCAAAAGCAATGTCGGTTTGAGCAGCAACGCCCGGGCTACCGCGACCCGTTCTCGTTCGCCTCCGGAAAGTTGACTCGGTACATGTCCTAATCGATGCGAGAGCCCAACGCGATCGAGCAGGTCTCTGGCTCGTTTTTGATGTTCGGCGGTTGCTTTACCGAACGCCAAAGACGGCAAAAGGGTATTCTCCAGCACGTTCCATTGCGGGAGTAAATGGTGATCCTGGAAGATAAATCCGATGTGCTGGTTGCGAAATTTCGCCTGTTGGTTTTCGCCCAACAAATAAGGATTGCTTCCTTGAAGTTCGACCGTCCCTGAACTTGGAGCATCCAAAACACCAAGAATCTGCAGGAGTGTCGATTTGCCAGAACCGCTAGGACCGATCACGGCCAAGTTGTCGCCACGGTTGATCTCCAAGCAAAGGCCGTCGAGCACGGAGATTTGCTCCTGGCCGTTGCTGTACGTCTTGCACAGGTCTTTGACACACAGGTCGCTCATGGAGGTTGGCCGTTGGCTTGAGATCAGTTTCCGATACAGCAGTGCTTGAGAATTTCGTCGGCGCTTGCTAGGTATCCGACGTAAAAATCGCCGAACTGACCGTACGTGGCGCTGGCTTTGTCGAACCGCATCGTATAGACGATGTCTTTGAGGAACTGAGGGTTTCGAGCCCAAAGCGTCACTCCCCATTCCCAGTCGTCCAAGCCCACCGAGGCGGTTACCAACTGGGTGACTCGCCCGGCAAAAGCCATCCCGCTCTGGGCGTGCTCGGCCATCATCTCGGTCCGAGCACTGAAGGGTTCGAGGAACCAGTTGGCGCCGACATCTCGCGATTTATTCATCGGGTAGAAGCACATCGAGGGCCAAGTTGGGAATTCCGGGGCGAGGCGTTGGGCATGCATCACCGGGATCCTACGTTCGTACGAGGATAACTTTGCCTGGAACGTCGGTGAGTTGGGATCCTCGCCGCCTCGGATGAGTTTCTCGGCGTATTGCTCTTTATTAGGGAGGTACTCGCTGATCTCGGACATCGACACAAAGGAGTAGGTCGCAACCAGGGCCTGTCCGAGTCTTGTCGATAGCAAGCGTTGGTGGAGCCGGTCGATGCGCAAGGGATCGGGATCCATGGCGATCAAGCCGATGTCGGCCTTGTGACCGCTGATGATAAACCACTGAAGGCGTTCTGGCCGGTCGTTGAGTTCGTTGAGGCAATCGGAGAACTGCTGTTTGGCTGCAGCTATCTCCACAGGATTATTGAGCTTTGCAAGTTCGCGTCGATCCCAACGGTAGAAGTAATGGCCGCAGTGCCAGCCTTGGACCGGAACCCTGGACGGTTCGGGAAGATTCGCCGGTGCATGGGGATGTCCGGGCTGATGTTGCGTCGCTGGTGTTTGAGTCATTGGTTCGCGGGTGGATCGGTGGGTTAGAACAAACGGTTATAGCCATTGAGGGCCGCAACGCGGTAGGCTTCGGCCATCGTCGGGTAATTGAATGTTGTGTCGATGAAGTACTCGAGGGTGTTGTTCGGCGCCGGTTGCTTCATGATGGCTTGTCCGATGTGGATGATTTCCGAAGCGTTGGGACCGAAGCAATGGACTCCGAGTATTTCGAGGGTTTCACGATGGAATAGGATCTTGAGCATCCCGATGGCCCGACCGGTGATCTGGGCTCGTGCTAGGCTTTTGAACTGGGAGTGTCCAACCTCGTAGGGGACTTTGTCGGCCGTGAGTTCCCGTTCGGTTTTACCGATCGAACTGATCTCAGGGCTTGTGTAGATCCCGTTTGGGATATCGGTCAAATGGAGGTCCTCGTGGGCTCCGAGGATGTGTCGCGTTGCGGCTCGGCCTTGCATGTACGCGGCGCTTGCAAGCGAGGGGAATCCGATGACATCACCGACGGCGTAGATATGGGGGCAAGAGGTTTGGAAGCTTTGGTTGACTTTGAGCAACCCTCTGGAGTCGGGGGTGATGCCGACTCGATCGAGTTGAAGTATGTCGGTGTTCCCGGATCTTCCATTGGCCCAAAGGAGGATATCGGTTTTGACTTGTTTGCCACTTTCCAAGTACAAAACGACGCCGTCTTCTTGGGGCTCGATTTTGGAGAAGCTCTCGTTGTGCCGGATAATGACTCCTGAGTCTCTCATCTGGTAGCTCAGGGCATCAATGATCTCATCGTCGAGGAACTCAAGCAACTTGGCACGCGTGTTGATCAAGTTGACTTTGATTCCGAGATTTCTGAACATCGAGGCATATTCGCAACCGATCACTCCTGCACCGTAGATGGTGATCGATTGGGGCTTGGTCTTCAAATTCAGAATCGTATCGCTATCGAAAACGCGGGGATGGTTAAAGTCGACGCCCGTGGGTCGGAACGGACGCGAACCGGTCGCGATGATGATATTCTCGCCTCGGATGTGGGTTTCCGGATCGATTTCCAAGGTGTGCGCGTCGATGAATTTGGCATACCCATGGAAGACAGGGACGTTGTTGCGTTCATAGAAACGCTGGCGCATCTCGACCTGCTTGTTGATGATCGAACGGGAACTGGCCCGCAGTTGCGCGATCGTCGGATTGATGTGGATACCCATATCTCGGACGATGGTATTGTTCGTGGCTTCCATCATCGAGTAGATGGAAAACCGAAGGGCTTTACTTGGGATCGTACCCCAGTGGGTGCAACCTCCGCCGATCTCTTTATAAGCTTCGATGACAGCGGTTTTCTTGCCGGCCTTGGCCGCTTGCATCGCAGCCCCCTCGCCGCCTGGGCCTGTGCCTATGACGACAACGTCGAAATGATTGGGTTGCACCGTAATTCTCCTTCGTTATTCAATTAGGGGCGTTAGTCAATTATGGGTAATCGGGTTATTCGGTCGGGAATCCGTCAAAGGGTCTTACCAAGGTCGAGAGGTGATCAGGCCTTCTTCGGGACTGCTGGCCATGGCATAGAGCCGTTTAGGAATGCGGCCGGCAAGGTAGGCTTCGCGCCCTGCGATGGCTGCATGCCGCACGGCGCTGGCCATCATCACCGGATCGCGAGCATGAGCAATCGCCGTATTGAGCAGCACGCCGTCGGCGCCGAGTTCGAACACCTCGGCGACATCGCTGGCGGTCCCTACCCCTGCATCGATAATCACCGGGTAATTCGGATCGTCGCTTTTCAGGTACTCGAGGATGATCTTTATATTGTTCTCATTGAGGATGCCTTGTCCGCTACCTATAGGACTCGCCGCAGGCATGACGCTTGCCGCACCGGCAGATTTCAATCGCACGGCCATGATGGGACAGTCGCTGGTATAGCAGAGGACCTTGAAGCCATCCTCGACGAGTCGCTCGCATGCATCCAGGGTTGCCAGGGGGTCGGGCAAGAGGGTTTTGGTGTCTCCGAGGACTTCGAGTTTGACCCAATCGGCTCCGGGGTTTCCCAGTTCGCGCAAGATCTCCCGGCCCATCCTTGCGACCCGTACGGCATCCTTGGCGTTGAAACACCCTGCGGTATTGGGCAGTAGGGTGAATCGTTCTGTGTCGATAAAGTCCAAGAGGTTTTTCCCGTCGCGATCGTAGAGTTTCTCTCGCCGGATCGCGACCGTCACGCAACTCGTGCCGCTGGCATCGAGCGATTCTCGCATCTGCTCGAGCGTATCGTATTTGCCTGTGCCAACGATCACTCGGGAAGCAAGCA
>Ga0315905_10007613_pt1 | contig 10963 bp, 8 predicted proteins | sample LakEriMetagenome_5_FD_203522 | JGI IMG/M metagenome (GOLD analysis project Ga0315905, IMG submission 203522) | Freshwater fungal communities from buoy surface, Lake Erie, Ohio, United States - Buoy 4 MA121 | ecosystem: Environmental > Aquatic > Freshwater > Lake | place: USA: Lake Erie, Ohio... | reverse complement strand
TTTGTACACAAACAAAACACACACACACACACACACACACAGAGAGAGAGAGAGAGAGAGAGAGAGAGAGAGAGAGACCATGTCACATGCATGCACGTACACAAACAGCACGCACCTGGAGCACGCCAGAGACACCAAGCTTGGCCTCGAGGCGCTTCTGGTTCTTCTTGGTCATCTGCCGCAGGTACTCCTCGCGCACCTGGTCGTGCGTTTTGAGGTGGGCGCCGACCTCAAGGCCGGACGAGAGCCCCGCCTCGCCGTACAGGTCGTAGAGCTTGCGCCTTTTTTTGACAAAGATTCTGTGAAGTCAGGCCCTTAGTACATTACCATGTAAAATTTCCATGTCGAGCACTATTTAGAATGTGCGCCTTTTCGGGTCCGTGAGCACATCGTGGATCTGCGTGAGCTTGCCGAACTGGGCCGTAGCGCGCTCTCGCGAGTCCGCGTCCTTGTGCCGGTCGGGGTGCCAGAGCAGCGCCAAGCGCTTGTAGGCGACCTTGATCTCGTCGTCGGTGCAGTCGGGAGTCAAATTCAGGAAGGAATAGTACTCTCGGTCGCTCACCTCCACCACCTGCTCCACTGTCTCATGGAAGCCCACGCCGCCGCTGAGGCTGCCTCGCCTGTTGCTCTTGAGCTCGGACTGGAGGTCGGCTGCGTCCATCACTGGCGCCTTCAAATCGTATCCCGCGCTGTGTACACCTGCGCACACTGCCACCGGAGCGGCTTACGGCCGTGACAACGAAAAATCCACATGTTCCAGGGAATAGGACGTCAAAAGTTCAGCATGGCTCCAATGCTCCATAGGCACACCTTTATGTGAGGTCCATGGCTCATCTCGCTCGGAACTTCATCGTCAGGGAACCTTCATGGACTTTGCGACACTGGGAGTACTGCTAGATTCGGAGTTCAACAACAGCATACCTGCCACCTCCAACACCGCTAGTCACGTGCGCGCAAGAGCGGCGGCGGGGGCGCAGGGGCGGGGGCGCACGGCAGTGTCAGGTCGACGGCTGCGGAGGGCCGCCAGTGAGCGAAGTCGCCGTGTCAGGCGTGGGTGGCGGTAGCATCGGAGCTCCGGATTTGCTCGCTGAGCGGGGATGGCGCGCCAGCGTCCCTCTGGGGCATGATCCGTAGTGAACCAAAGGATCTCGCCGGCTCTCAGGTGCGATGCTCCCTGAATGTGCTCCCACCCTGTCGCTGGAGAGGCCGAGGCCCGCGACACCTCTGCCACATTCCGCCGCTGCCTCAGGCGCGAGTCGTGCTGCGTGCGCTCATCCTCACCGCCTGCGTGTGTGCCAGATGGGGGGCGACACGGAGACTGCGCGAGTAATCTCCTCCGCCGCGAGGCTCGGCTCGGCGAATACTTTACCGGCTCTCCTCCAGATTCCTGTGGGCGTGCCGTCGTCGGTCTCTCTCTCTCTCTCTCTCTTTCTCACTCTCGCTCTCTCTCTCTCTTCAGACACACTTTCTGAGCGCGACGACTTTCGTGTGCCTGCGTGCGTGCACATGTGCGTGCCTACAGCCAGCGACGCGAGCGCTTTCTCCTGATTCTGCATGTTGCTCCTCGTTGTTTTGAATGCCTGGACAGACCGTCGAGTTGAAGGGTCCCGGCGGATTGGCCGCAATGGCTCAGTGGCACCAGAACCCGACTCCGGTCCAAATCCAGGTCGCAGATGGGGATCGGACGCGACCCTTCACTCGTGCCGACAGCGAGCCTGAAGCAAATGGAGCAATGGGATCCGTCGGGTCTTCAAGACCCAATGGGAAATCGGCGCCCCGGGCGTCTGCTGGGCAGCCGTCAATCCTCACAGGTGCTTCAATCCTCACAGGTGCTATTCTACCTTCAACATTCAGTCAGTTTCAGGATATAACCGAATAGAACACCGACTTAGTCAATGTTGAGTTATTTTCAGGATATGTACCAGCCACTAAGTCAGGTTGTCTGCAGGCTTTGAACCCGACGTGTTCCATCCGTGCCTACGCTATGGCGACTCTATCTCGGTACGATGCTCGTAGATTGCTCACCTGCTCACCCCTCTCTTTTCGAAGCAGACCAAGTCAAACCAAAACGTAACTCTCCCGTTTTGCGTCCCCTTGCTGCTCTCATGCTTGATTGGCAGCTCATCCCAGATGGCGTAAACGGCTGTGTAGTGTACTCTGGGAGCGAGGATAATCGCCCGTGGACGCAGATCCTGGGGAAGGACGTGTCCGTCCCACCAAACTTGCGCGACTGCCAATGGCGGATACTGCCGCCCAGGCACAGTGTGAACGCAAAGAAACTCGAGAAGTTTCTCAAGACCAGCAAGTGGGACGACGGCAAGAACCTGCCCCTCCCTGAAGTCCCCTCGCACGGGGCGGACCTGGATGACGTGGCGCAAGAGTTTGTTAATTTACACAACATGGGACCCGCGAAGCTCAAGGACGTGACAACCCTTATTGTGATGCTGGTCTCGAAACGAGATGAGCTCAACGGACACCTGGGCGAGGAACAGCGAGTGAGAGGGCGCGAAGTTCGCTACGGAAATGCGGTAATGCTGCAGCATGTAACGAGCGAAAAATTCATGACGGTCACAAAGTCCCGAGCAATCGAGGGCTCGGCAAAGCGTTTGTCTCTGCATATTGAAGGCACAAACTATTCGAACTTTATCATCCGTCCTGCATTCAAAACCTACAACGACGGTTCGCCGATATCCTCTGGAGATCTGGTGACTTTTGTCACCTACAAACCTATTTCAGACTCCAAATATTCGCTACGGGTGAGTGACCTGCAGCGATTTCGCGAAGACAGCTCAGAGATTCAGCGCGCTCTTATGATTCAGCACCCGTACATCGAGAGTGGCCAGGAGGTCAACGCGACGGCGACGGCAGGGAATGCACAACACTTTCGCGCGCTGCTGTTCACCTCATATGACTGCCAAGAAGGACACGAAAAAAACGACGCGCTAAAGGCAGAGAATATAGTCACGTTTTATCACAAACAGAAGGGAGGGTATTTGCATTTCGACCCAGATGTGAGCGCACGTCCATTCCTGTATGCAAGCTCACGCGTGTCGAACACGGAGCGGAAAAAATGCCATTGGATGTGGAAGATCGAGAACTGTCGTGTCATGCATGCGGGCAAGAACGTGACAGCAAACGAGAGAAATAAGGAGCCTTTCCGCCTTAAACATATCTTCACCAATATGTACCTCCAGCAAAAGAGCAACGGCGATCTGACGATGACGAAACTTTACAATGATAAGAGCACACACTTTTATTTCAGGAACTTTGATAAGAACGCTGATCCAGAATTGGTGAAGATGTGCGACATGGTCTTTATCCGATCTGGGGATGGGAAGTATCTGACCTGGTACTCGGACGATGCAGATTATGAAGACATACATGAAGATGCCGACAAACTGCGTATGTCGTTTATCAAAATGCGTGCTGTAGAAATGACCCCAGACTCCGATGGTCTCATGGTCATGGGCGTGCGTCACCCCGCCTTGAAAGCCGCAGTGCAGGTGCGAAGACAGGTTCTCGTGATGCTAGACTACAAGTGGCAGCTCAGTCGCCTTCCCGACGTCGGAGCAGATGGAAAGCTCAGCGATGCAAACCTCGAAGACGAGGACAGGCCTTTTGGGCAAGCGGGCGTACTTGCTGTGACAAGTGAGTGCTTCCAGCTCTTGCACATGGCCCTCCGCAAATTGGTGGTCAATTTGAGCTGGGCAGAAACTTCGGATCCAATGGCGCGGGACGGAATTCCAAACAAAAATCTTCAGAAAATTCTGCGCGAACTCAAGGTGATTCAACTGGCAGTTGATCTGCTACAGTTGCCGTTTGATAAGGGTGCAAAAATCGAGGGTATAGTAAGCAACCCAGACTACAAGCAGCTGCAAACCATTCTCAATCTGTTGTACCGGTTGCTGAAAATGGTTGTCAAACAGAATCTCACTGCCTCCCGCTCTTTGATGAAGCATATTCCCGTGTTCCGATCGCAGTTGGGCAGGGGCATTCTTATCACGCCAACAATCAAGGAAATCTTTGAAAACAAGCGCGAACTTCTAAATCAAATCACCCCAGATCTCGTTAACCACTATGCGGACTTGCTACAAACGGAAAAGGCGCCTCAGTACGTGGACTTCCTGATGAACATCTGTATTATTACATCTCCATCAGACGGCGGCAAGCCGGAGCCGCTGTCGAAAATACAGCTTATGGTGCTGGAGAGCCTCTTCAAGATAAACCCGCACCTGCTCCCCTGTTGCCAGATGGAAGTCAAGGCAGGAGGAGGCCTGAATTTTATCATCAACATTCAAGGGACAGTCACTGAGCAGGGAGAACCCCTGTGGCTGAATCTCGCCGATTTCAAGAAAGATGTGCAGGTTCGTGGTCGTACGCAGGACTACGCTGGGTGGATCCTGAATGCGCCGTTGGGCGACTTGAACGCAGAGCAAAAGGCACTCCGCTACTTTATACGCTGCAGCAACTTGTATGGACGATTAGCGCTCGGCCGCAATCAGGAAGCATTGCGGCAGATTTTGTTCAATAAGGATCTCGCGTTGAGCTACGATAGCATACTCGAGGTGCTCCAGGAAAATGCTCTGCCGCATCTCATTCGGGCACGCTACTGGACGCTCATGGAACGCCTTTTCATTGATCGAGACCCGCAGGTGCCGACGCCTCCGATCAACCTTACGCGCGTGTGGCGCAACTGCATTGCAGAACCGAGTGACCTGAATCTCAATCCTGAGATTGAGGGTCCCAGCATTCCAGTATGCAAGGACAACTTCCACCATCTGCTTGCGTTCCTCATTGTGGAGCTGCCTAATCTCGCTGACTGCCGTCACAACGGGAAACCTTCTCTTAATGGGGACGCTCAATTCGGACAGCTGGAATTGATCCAGGCCATGCTGTCGGCGGCAAGCTCACTGGTAGACTATGGCTTCTTCGAACAAGCGACAAGCTCATGGTTACCAAGCATGGAAAAGGGCTCATTTTCGTCACAACTCAGGTCTGCAAAGGAGCTGCATCGTACACCCGCCTGTCACGCAGACGATGTAAACCGGAAGATGATAGCTCTCATGCAGGCGCTCTTTGCTATTATTGAGCCCCGCTCCAAATTCGATCCTAAGGACCCCACTACCGCCCGGAATATTGCCGCCTTGTTGCAGAAAAGGAAGGAAGACAAAAGTCTCGAGGCTTGCTTGAAAAATAGCGTGCGCAAGGACGCCCTCAACTTGATACTACGCCTATTCAATGCTCGCCTTAATACTCGTATCTCGTTGTGCGTTGAGATCTGGGAGGAGGTGTTTGATTCGCTCGACAAGAAAGGCTGGTTGGAAAGGCTCACCAACGAGCAGCTATCCTCCTTGCTCAATACCGAGAAGAGCGTTACGTCAAAAATTGGGGACATCGACGGCAGCTTGGACTTTGAGTTTCTTGAGTCCTTGTTCGGCGAACACAACAAGGAGATTGAAGCAGTAATAAAACAAAAGTGTTTTGGAGTCAACATCGTGTCACCGATTGAAATTGGGTCTGACATTTACCAGCCGGGGCTGCACGATGACAACACGGTCGAGATAATGTTGGAATTGAGCACCTTCGACGATAAGGAATTGACCACCCGAGCCTTGTCTCTGCTGGTCCGCAATATGTCCCAGCGAAGTGCCCTGGCGGAAAGGCTCAAGGAGGTACAGCTGCTGGTATTCCCAGGCACAAATTCTGAAAAGTACCCTCAATAGTGTCTCTATATGGTAATTTCTATAGTAAGGGGGCTAGTGCACTGACGTTTTCAGAATTTCTGCCAGCTGCTGCCAAAGTATACAGTGAGTGCAAGTTCGTGATCAAGCGATTTAGTGGACTTCAGAAGTTTATTGCTGCAGGCAAGTCGTCTGCATTTGAAGAAGTGTCGATGCTTTTGAAGCGACTCACGACCTACTTGACGGAGTCTTTAGATAATCAAAAGGAAATTGCGATCAAAAATCAAAACATCATGCTCAACTTAGGCGTCGATAAGCCCGTGCGGAACATGCTGCGGCTCCACCTTGGACGCGACACCTCGAGAAGGGATCGTGGCGAGATTGAGGCTGATATCCCTACGAACCCTGTGTTGAGAGATTTATTCCAGGCCTGTTACACGTTTCTGAAAATGCTTGTGAGACGCAATGTCCGTTGCCAGAGGGAGCTTTTCCCGTACATCATGACCTTTGCCGATCACATAGGCATCGAGAGACTCAACGTCGCCGATACCATCTCGGAGATCGTTCGGGATAACGGCAGCCTGTGTGGCAAAGTCCCAGAGGGCTTATTTAAGCATTTTGTTCACGCCATCTCCGTCTGGGGTCGCCGTTCCCGCTGGTTGACATTTTTCTTGACCTTTCTTGTTATCGAGGATCGACCTGTCAAACGAAATCAGGACATGATCTTGAGATTGCTACTTGAAGAAAAAGAAGCTGTTTTGGACTTGGACTGCGACTATAGCGCTGCAGGCACGGGTTCTCCATTTTTGTCGAGGTCAGTCATTGATCACCATTACTTGCATGGGGAAAGTGAAAGTACGCACAAGATCACTCTCTCTCTCTCTCCCTCCCTCCCTCCCTCCCTCCCTCCCTCCCTCCCTCTCGCTGCCTTCCTCTTGCGCACGCGCGCGCTCTCTTATGCATTCTTTCTATGGCACACACACAGGGCGGACAAACGATGGGGGAAGACACGGCTAGAGCTGTTGATTGAAAACGATCACCACAAGGATCCGTTCAGCTTGCTCAACTATCACATAGCCACCCTGCAGCTGCTTGCCAAATGCGCTTTCGGCCAAAACATAGAAAACCAGAACAAAATTTTGAACATGGTTAACCTCGAGCAGATCTTGGAAAACGTTCTGGATCTGGATTTGGGTCCTGACGGGCAGCCCGACAAACGTGTGAATGCAGATTCCGCTAAAATCGTGCGTGCAGCTTGGCTGCAGCTGCTGAACGATGTTTTTCTGACCTGTCAGGCCACAGATTCAGCCACGATCGGGCTCATCAACTCCTCCAAGAGGATCTTCAATACATCCAAAGACCGCGGAGCGATGACGAACAGAAATCTAATGGGCTACTTTGCCGAGAGTCTTGAGTCTTTTAGTACTCGTCTCGAAAGGCTTGACTCCATAGCCTACTGCGGTCGTCCAGAACTGTTGAATTCAGTGGAGGATGCCTACGGAAACAATTTTGGCACCCACCTCCATGAGGTGCACGAAATTTTTCGAGGATGCAAGTTCTTCTTCTCTCGCTGGAACGCTTTCGTGCTGGAAAATGCTCCGGATGGCTGGGAGCAAGAATGTAAGAGTCAGGCACAGGCAGTGCGAGAGCATGCCGTCCTCCTTTATGCAAAGCTCGAGAAGTTTGAATTTGACAAGCTAAGCAAAAGCTTGATCGAACTTATCACCACCATGTCGCTCTGTGGCGTCGAAGGCGGGCATCTAAACGTCACCTATGGTGGCTATGTCAAGGAAGCTCCAAAGTTTTCGAAACTAAAGTGCTTCCAAGACGGCTGGCAAAAGTTCCGCGTCTATCTAACGTATTGCTTAGGTCTCGACCCTCGTCAAGGACAGGGAATGAATGCCGCGGTTTTCGACGTTGCTCAGCTTTTTGGCAGTGAGAAAACCTACCTTAATGGCGATTTCCAATCGCTCAAGCAGCTGATGCTTCTTCTGTGCGACCCTGAGTGCAACGATGCGATCAAACTCACTGGTCTCAAGGTCCTTCGTGCGATCTTGTACTTGAATCCGGACGCACCCTACGCCAGCCAGGACAATCAAAAGATAGAATACGAGCGGAACCTCAAAAATTTACCATGTTCCTTCCTTGGCAGGGATGAATTCCATCGCATACAGGCGACATTGGCAAAGCTGGGGTGCGTTGACGTTTTTTTTGCTTGTTTTCAGTCCGAAAACGAAGAGGTTGTTTCGGCAACTCTTAGGCTGGCCGTGACTCTCCTAGATGGCGGCAACCACGCAGTACAAATGATTTTCGCTCATCAATTAATACAAGCAGCGAGCGATCCCTTTTTTGAAAGGTTGCAGCGTCAGTTTGACCAGGCGCTAAATAGTATGAGGGAAGCAAAGCGCAGGATTCGGCAGGAGTTGGTTGAAAGGATAGCCATGGCAAAGGCTGGCATTCATTCTCGCAAGATCACAGCAGAGCAAAGCATCTCCCTCGCATCAGGACAGCAGGACATGGTTGAGGTCATCAAGGTGATGCCTGTCGTGTTAGATCTGAACACACCAAACGCATGCGGGTGGCAAAAAGCGATGGATTGCATGCCTAAACGCAGCACCGCCTGAATGCAGTACTGATCCGACTAGTACAGTGTCAAAAGAGACCTAGTACAGTGTCAAAAGAGACCTAGTACAGTGTCAAAAGAGACCTAGTACAGTGTCAAAAGAGACCTAGTACAGAGACCTAGTACAGTGTCAAAAGAGACCTAGTACAGTGTCAACAGAGACCTAGCACAGTGTCAAAAGAGACCTAGTACAGTGTCAAAAGAGACCTAGTACAGTGTCAAAAGAGACGCCTGAATGCAGTACTGATCCGCTGATTTAGTGAGAATGTCCATTGTAACTCGTGTGCAGATGATGCGGCGCATGTGTATGGGGCAATGTGCGGAGTTACAGGACGTGCTGCGTTTCCAGCGCCTTAACCAATCGTCGTACAACTTTTTGTCCAACGTGGTCAATTACCTGATTTCCATTGAGCCCGAGCTGGAAAATGCCATCGTGAAAAAAGATTGGGATATCGTGGATGGTGCATTCCGGGCATTTTTGATGATCGGAGATGCAATGGCGGGCCCAAACCGAGAGAATCAAAAGGCTCTCTCCTCCACAGGCATCTTCGACCTAGCGGACCGCATTCTGGCACGCCTTCGCTATGAACGCGTAGCCAAGGCTTCTGCGGAGTTGGACGCAAGACGAGCAGAAGTGTGGCTTGCGAATGATTTTCGCCATAAAATTAAGAGCGCTGTTGCTCGAACCCTCATCGGCTTCCTCGAGGGTGTGTCCTCTGACGAGATACCCAATCAAATGCTGGCGCTCCTCAATTGGAGTGGCCTTGTGGATCAGATGCGCGAATGTTACACAACCTGGAAGGTATGTATGCCAGAAGCATTTGCAAGTCTGCGTTTGTCACATGTCGATGGGTGTGTACACAAAATATCAAACTCGTGCGTATCTGTTATGCATATGCATTGCACAATCCGTAATGTATTTTCATGCATGTATCAAATTTGTCTGCGAATTTGAATGTAAGCAGTGCGGCACCGACATTGAGAAGCCAGGCTTGTGCATCGAGGAGGGGATTTCGTTCTATTCCGTCATGGCGCATGCCGCGCATTACGATCGTAGCAACGTTTACATCCAACCGGCTTTCGAACTCATCTCCCCTCTAATTCTGAAATTTTATCAAGAGCGCACGGGGTACATAGAAATGGTAAACGACTGACGCATTATTTTTTAATTCCTTTCCGCCTTTGTCCTCGCACAATGTGCATGGTCGTGCGTTTCCCGCGTAAATGCAATCAAAGTCGCTGAGTTTTGTGGATTGCAGGTCCGTCACGACCTGCTCGAGCGTCTTTATTTCAGTATCCCCGACGTCTGTCTACCAGGAGGGCCTTTGGATAATCATGCTGTATCCGCATTTATGTACAACACCGAGCGCGAGGAACACAATCAAAAGAATCTTGATTTCGTCGGTATCGCAAGAGACCTAGTACAGTGTCAAAAGAGACCTATTACAGTGTCAAAAGAGACCTATTACAGTGTCAAAAGAGACCTAGTACAGTGTCAAAAGAGACCTATTACGTCGGTATCGCACAAACACTTACACTCGCAAGACCCCGCCCCCCACACAGCTCGTTTGCGTACACACATGGACATGTACACGCTCATGCACATGTACACGCTCATGCACACTGCCCCGCGCACACATGCACGCGGGAGCGGGGGAGAGGGCCAGGGGGAGAGAGAGCAGGAAGGAGGGAAGAAAAGAGGAGGAGAAAGGGAGGGAGGGAGGGAGGGAGGGAGGGAGGGAGAGAGAGAGCAGAAAACTGGAGACATTCTGTCAGAGGAAGAAAAAGACCTTGACAAGGCTCAGAGATCTCTCTTGCGCACAAAGACTGAAGTCAGAGCGGCTACTTGTGCGTGCGAGAGTGAGTGTACGTAGAGCTTCGTACCAGGTAGGCTAATACTTAGTACTAAGTATTACTCTACTGAGTAATACGCGAGAGTGAGTGTACGTGGGTGAGTGTGGCAGGTTTTGAGTGACCGTGTTTCTATGTGCCTGAACCTAAACCCTAAACCCTAAACCCTAAACCCTAAACCCTAAACCTGAGTGTGGCAGGGGTTAAGTGTATGTTTATGTGTGTGTTTCTGTGTGCGTGCGTGCGTGCGCATTTGTTACAGACAAGCTTTGCGGTTTAGTGGAGAAGCAATACTCAGTAGTACTAAGTATTACTCTACTTAGTACTAAGTATTACTCTACCTGCGCATTTGTTACAGACAAGCTTTGCGTTTTAGTGGAAAATGATTTTTTTTGTGACAGAAAACCTTTGCGTTGGAAAATGATTTTTTTTTTGGTGACAGAAAACCTTTGCGTTTTAGTGGAAAAGGAGCTGTTTCGAGACAACATCCGCAAGACCGTATTTGCGTTCACCGTCACCAAAATTGGCACAGTTCGTCAGATCAACTTTCTATGGACTCTGTTGATGCATACTGTGATGGTTTTTGGATGCTACATGCCGTCATTCGGTTGGTGGCTTAGCTCCTACATGGATGATTTCCAGGAGAAGGTCGACGAGGCACGTGGCTGGGAGGAGGGGGCTGGGAATATGTCGCTGGGAGGAGGGGGCTATAGAAGAGCGAAGGGGGGGGGGAAGAGCGACGGGGGGGCGGGGGACGCAGGGGGTGCTTTAAAAAAAACACAAGATAAAGGAGAGGCGGCCGCTAATT
>Ga0315905_10007612_pt1 | contig 10963 bp, 6 predicted proteins | sample LakEriMetagenome_5_FD_203522 | JGI IMG/M metagenome (GOLD analysis project Ga0315905, IMG submission 203522) | Freshwater fungal communities from buoy surface, Lake Erie, Ohio, United States - Buoy 4 MA121 | ecosystem: Environmental > Aquatic > Freshwater > Lake | place: USA: Lake Erie, Ohio... | reverse complement strand
GTAACGAGTCGACTCGAATTCCCGTTCCGTCAGTTGCGTTGGAAAAGCCCCGGCGCCGAGGAATCCAGTGGCCATCCAAGCCAATGGGTTCTCAGGAGCAAGCTCATCGCCAGCGATCTGCCAACGTGCCATTTGATCAAAAGGCATGTCTTGGTTGAAAGCCCGGATCAAGAAGTCGCGGTAGTGGTAAGCATTCGGCCGATCGTAATCCTGCTCGTAACCGAAGGACTCGGCAAACCGCGCAATGTCCATCCAGTGCCGAGCCCATCGCTCCCCATACTCGGGCCGCTCGAGCAACCGATCGATCAGGGCGCTCCATGCCGCTTTCGAGACCGTTCCCTTTTGCCCCTCGGAAACCCCAAGCGATGCAATCGCCTCTTGCAACTCCTCCGGAGTCGGGGGGATCCCCAAGAGATCGAACCAAGCTCTCCGAACCAACACCCTCGGATCGGCCATCTCTGAGGGTGCGAGATCCTTTGCTTCTTGCGCAGCGCGGATAAAGGCGTCGACTGGATGCGCACCAGATGCAGGCCGAATCGAGCCCAAGGGTTGGAGAGACCAAAACTTCCGACCCGACTCCAGATCCATCCCCTTTTGCTTGATAGGCTCGGCGGCGCGCCTCGGGTCAATGGCTCCTTGCGCTACCCATCGTTCGAAGTCACCGATGATGTTGGCCGACAACTTGCCCGAGGGAGGCATTTCATACTCTTCATACCGAAGCGCCTTGAGGATCAAGCTCTCCTCGGAATGCTCGGAACTGAGGGCCGGCCCGGTATCTCCCCCCCGAAGCATTCCGTCCCTGCTATCCAGATACAAGCCCCCCTTGAGCTTGCCCTTGGTGGCAGCCTCTTGGGAATGGCATGAGTAACACTGCTCGACCAGGACCGGACGAATCTTGCTCTCGAAAAAAGCGAGCGACTCCTGAGAGTCTTTCACTTCTGGCTGTGATTCGCCCAGTGATTCGACCCGTGATTCTAGTTGTGATTGAGGCTGGCTCTGAGCCCCCGCCACCGGTACCAGGGAACAGACCACGAGGGCAGAAAACAAGACACCCTCGGCAAAACGAAAACTGGCCATCGGTAGGATCCAAAGGGAAGTAGGGAGTGAGCCGACGGTTCGTTTCGAATCGCTCCGTTGTCGCCTAATCGCATCAGCTCATTCGATGGGCTTAGCGATTGAGCGAACCGGATCAACCGATCGAAAGGATTCCGTTGGAATCACCAAAATCACCTCGGTCCGCTCCGACCGAGTCGAGCATGGCGCGGAACAGGTTGTTCAATGGTGTGTTCTTGGAGTACTCAAGGACACGCCCGGTACTCAGTTGCCTTCCACCGCGACCCGCCAAGAGAATCGGCAGATCATGGTGGTCGTGCCGGTTGCCGTCATTGATCGCACCGCCATAGACGATCAAGGAATGATCGAGCAGGTTCCCATCACCGTCGGGAGTCTCGCGCATCTTCTTCAAGAAGTATGCGAACTGCTCGCAGTAGTAGCGATCGATCTTCGCAATTTTCTCGATGTTTTCCTGTTTGTTTTCGTGATGGGAAAGCTGATGGTGACCGTCTTTGACCTCAATCATCGGGAACGCGCGGTTGCTTCCCTCGTTGGCCAGCATGAAACTGGCGATACGGGTCGTGTCGGTTCTAAAGGCCAAGACCATCAGGTCGTACATGAGCCGAATGTGCTCGGTCGCGTCGCTGGGTTTTTCGGTCGGCGATTGGGTTCCTTCAGGCAACTGGATCGGGGTTGCGAACCGCGAAATGCGTTGCTCGAGTTCGCGAACACTGGTGAAGTACTCGTCGAGTTTTCGCGAATCATCGGCTCCGACTTGGCTGACCAAATGCTTGCGTTGGACAGCGACGAAATCGAGAATGCTCGACTTGAGCCCCTGTTCTTTTGCATCCGCACCACCAGCAACTCCAAACAGCCGATCGAAAGCCCGCGCAGGTTGGATCTCTTTGCCCGTCGGAAGCGATTCGCTTCTCCAGGAGATGTTGTTGGAGTAAGCACACGCATAGCCTGAGTCGCAAGAGCCGGCATCGCGTCCCTCTTCGGTACCGAGTTCGATCGATGCGAGCCGAGTCTGCCGCCCATAAGAATCCGCGGCGATCTGGTCGGCAGATCGTCCGACCCGGATCTTCGAGCCGGCGGTCTTAAATGGGTGTGCTCCGGTCAAATACGCCGCAGCGCTGCGAGCATGATCCCCGGGTCCGTCCCCTAAGGACTGTGCGTTGACCTGGGCGAGTCCCTTCAAGACGTTGAAGTCGTTTCGGCAGTCAGCCAGAGGTTCAAGCGTAGGCGAAAGTTCCCATTGCGTACCGGATCCCTTAGGTTCCCATCGTTCCGCGTTGGTGCCGTTGGGAAAAAAGACCCAAGCTAGCCGCACCGGTCGTTCGGCACCCTGCGAAGCCTGCACAGGTCGCATGATGTCGAGCATCGGAAGAGCCACCGAGGCGGCCAATCCATGGAGTCCAAACTGACGTAGGACCGTTCGTCGATTGACTTGCATCGAACGGTGGTAAGAACCCGAGGGTAAGGATGCATCACGACTCATGGCTCAGTTCCGGTTGGCTTGTGTTTGAGGTAGGGAAGGGGAGCGTTGGAGGAAGGGATCGCTTTGGATAATCTGAACGACTATCTCTTTGATTGTATATCGATTCGGCTTGGTGTGGGCCAGTATTTTATCGACATCGCACCGGTCCGCCCTCTGCAAACCTCGACCAAGAGCGTAAGTTATCAGGCGTTGGGTGAAGTTTTTTGCGACGTCATCGGTTCTTTCGGTAAGGATTTCAATGAGTTCTGTCGGGCCTGTAAACGTTTTTCCGTCCACCAAGGCACCTTGGGCGACGATCTCACGGCCGTCCTCCTGATCTCTCCAACGACCTGTAGCGTCGAAATTTTCGAGCCCAAGACCGATCGGGTCGATCAACTTATGGCATCCGGCGCAGCTAGGGTTGGATCGATGGATTTCCAAGCGTTCTCGCAACGAGGCCTTGTCGTCCGCCTTGGCTTGCTCAAGCGATGGGACGTTGGGAGGAGCCGACGGCGGGGGATCTCCTAAGACCGTTTCGAGCACCCATTTGCCCCGTTTGACCGCCGAACTGCGGGTGGGGTTGGATGTTAGTGCCAACGCGGCGGCTTGGGTCAAGACCCCCTTGCGATTGACGGGAAGCGCAACGCGTATCCAGCGGTCCTCCTCTTCGTAAAGGCCCTGGCGTCGGGGATCCCCCTCGTTTTTGCCCGGTCGACGACGGTACATTTCCGAAGGCTGTTTTCCGTCGAACTCCATTCCGTAGAACTCTGCAAGCCTCGGATTGACGAACGTGTAGTCGGCCGAGAGAAGATCCGCGATCGATCCCTCGTCGAGCAAGTGCTTACAAAAAAGCTCGGTCTCTTTGACCATCGATGCACGCAGGCGGTCGGACCAAGCTGGGAATTTATCCCGATCGATCTCGATCTTCTGGAGGTTCCTAAGCCCGAGCCACTGCGAGAAGAAACCTTGAATCAGCGACTCGCTCCTGGGATCTTTGAGCATTCGAAGCACCTGGGCCTCTAGTTCCCCAGCCTCATGAAGCCGATTCTCCGAGGCCAGATTCAAGAGAGTCTCATCCGGAGTGCTCGCCCAGAGGAAATAAGACAAACGCGTCGCAAGCCCGTAATCGTCAAGCCTTCGGACTCCATCGCTCTCGACCAAGTTCTCCGACCGAAACAGAAACTGAGGAGCGACCAAGGCACCTTGAAGCCCATACCGCAAGGACTCTTCGTAGCTACAACCGGCATCCGAGGCCTTCTGGCAAATCATCATCACCGCGTGGACCTCATCCTGGCTGACCTTGCGACGGTAAAGCTTCGGAAGCAAAGCCGAGAAAACCCTCCGAGTCGCTTCGGAAAACCCTATCGGCATCGAATCAGGCTGATCACGGTCATCGGGAGAAGCGATGACAAGCTGCTGGTGGATTTTCGGAAAGGCCGGATCCCCTTGTTCAGGACCAACCATTCGCACCGTATGAATGATCAACTTGCGATTGCCGGCGTTCCTGGTCTCGGGATTCGAATCGTCGGTGTACTGGACCCTCAGGGTATGGTCTCCGGCGGTCGTCTCTATTTCGTACTTGGCCGTCTCATCCTTGGGTTGAACCTCCCACTCGGCAACCAAATTCTCGTCGAGGAACAACTTGGCTTTACAAGTATCCTTTTGGTCGTCACCGAACCTCGTGCGGATACTGATGTTGTACTTACCGGCAGCCACATGGATCGGAATGCTCAGCGATTGTTCGAATCCAAGCTGCTCGCCCTCGAAGCTCTGCTTGCGAAACGATTCGCGATCGACGGAGATGACCCGCTTGGAGATCAATGCCGCCGCTTGGAGGTATTTCTCAAGAGCGATTGGGGCAAGCGTTAGCACCTCCCCTTGGTTATCGAAACCATTTCCGACATCATCCGAGACAAACCCGATCTCTTTCGAGGGACGGAAATCCACGCCAAAAAGATCCCGGATCGTATTGTCGTACTCGAACTGATTGAGTCGGCGGATCGTCACGTTGGGGGTCGCAGGGCGATGGTTGCAGTCGACTTCATGCAAGGTCCGTTCGATCCAGCGCGTCAAAAGCGACCGTTCTTCGGGAGACATTGTCGAAGTCTCCGGTGGGGGCATCGCTTCGGCACGGATCACGCCGCGAATTTGCTCCCAGGTGCTCTCGTGGGAGCGAATTTTCTCTAAAGTCGAATAATCGCCAAGATTGACACCCGCCTCGTTGGCTCCGTCCATGTGGCACTCGCCACAGTGCTTCTTCATCGCAGGTAAAACACTGGATGTCCAAGCTTCGGCAAGCTCCGCGTCCAACGGATCGAGCTCCCCGAGGGGCGCCGTTGCCGGTGTTTGTGCTAGGAGGATCTGGTGGGCCCAAAGGCACGCCAGCAAGCAGATCGATGATGCGGAGTTGCCCGATCCAAAAGTGAGTCTGCCCAGAATCGATTGCAGCGATTTGCGTTTCATGGTGGGTGGGTCTGCTTAGGCGGGGGGACGAGAAGCACGATTATAGGTAAATGAGACAATCTATACGAGAGGGAAACACTATTAGAAAGACTACTTGTGCGTCGCTGGGCGGATCTAGTCATCTGAGGCCAGTCTTTTGATGCTACCCGTCGGAGGCAACACGGGGGCAACAAAACCGGAAATCTAGCTAGGAAAACGAAAGCCTAGCTGCCAAACGCCAGCGACTCGAAACGCTAGCAACTCAAGCTCGTTGGTTTTGGGCTTTCGATACTCGCCTGGCATTTGCTAGAACGAACCCGACTGTTGGATCAAGAAATGGATTTCAGATCAAAGGTGATCGGTAGATGTCGCGATATGCATTTATAGCGGCGGCGACCTTGTTTACTGGGTTGCTGGTGGTGTTGACCATGGCGATCGCACAACGCGATTCGAGAGTTAGCAGAACCATTTCGGATCTGGATGCGAATACGTATTCTGCTGTCTTGGCCAAACCGATTGTGGTGTCCTCCGATGCGCTTGGACCCGATGGGGGGCTAGCCCCGAGCCTTCCGCCTCGAGTGGCTCTGCCAGAGATTCCATCTGAATTTCCATCTGAGATGCCGATGCCCCCTGAAGTCTCCGGCCCAAATAGGCCTGGAGCTCCCGATGCGTTTTTGGTTACGGAGCCTTTTGTACCTGCACCGTTTGTATCTGGCGAGCCGACCGTCGCAGGTCCACCGACGGATCCCTACGAGCCATCGATCCGCACCGATTCGATCCGCACCGATTCGATCCATAGCGACTCGATCGATGAAGCCGCGTCGGTGGCATTGGCCTCTGGCCAAGTCCCAGCCAATCCGGTCGCTGAGCCTCCTAAATTCGATGCATCGCGGATTGTTGCACCCAAACCGCGATCCGATTCGGTTCCGACGCTGCTACCTCCCGGCGGCATGCCACCGACGGCTATGCCACCTAGCGTCGCTTTGCCCCCGATAGGTTTACCGCCTCTGCCTGAGCTTGCGGCTCCTGCTGCACCTTTCTCGGCACCTTCGGCAAGTCCACCTTCGCTGGGGACTCCAGCACCTTTATCTCCAGCACCTTTATCTCCAGCACCAAGAGCTACGGCCCCTTTATCTCCGGCACCAGCAACGCTTCCCAATACCTTCGTGTCGCCCGCGCCGGTCCTCCCGGAGACGGCTCCCCAACCAATGGCCTCGCAACCAATGGCCTTGCAGAGCCTGGTGCCTGAGTCTCTTGCCCCCTCGATGGACCCTCCCTCTCTGACCGGGAGGCAAGCTCCCGGATGGGCCATGTCGACCTCGACCCCGGGGTCGCGTCAATTCGAGGGTTCCCAGAATCCAAGTTTAGAGATTCATAAACGGGCACCTGCGGAGGTTCAAGTCGGCGTGCCGACATCCTTTACCGCGGTGGTTCGCAACGTCGGCAACGCGACGGCTTTCGATGTCCAGGTCACCGATGCGATTCCCAAAGGAGCCCGATTGGTGCGCACGTTTCCAGAGTCGCAAAGGGTCGGTAACGATGGCTTGGCTTGGAATCTCGGTGAGCTAGCTGCCGGTCAGGAAGCGACCATCAGCATGGAAATTGTCCCGGAAACCGAAGGGGAGCTCGGTTCGGTCGCGAGTGTGAAATTCGCAGCCCAAGCGTCGGTTCGAACCATCAGCACCCAGCCGCGGCTGACGGTCAAGCAAACGGCAGTTGCCGAAATGCTCGGCGGAGACTCAGCCACGATCCTCATCGATGTGATGAACACCGGCACTGGGGTTGCTCGCGATGTGAGGCTAGAAGAAGACGTTCCCAAAGTGTTTCGGCACGTCAGCGGCGCCAGCGCACTCCAGCACGATGTAGGCGATTTAGCTCCTGGCGAATCTTTGCGTTTTGAGATCGAACTTATGGCTCTTGAGGCCGGTAAAGTTTCGAACGTGGTTCGAGCCACTTCGGCCAATTCCGCCATGGCCGAATCGTCCTACCCGATCGAGGTCAAAGCACCCAAACTCCAGTTGCAGATCGTCGGCCCCAAACTGCGCCATCTCGAACGGCCAGCCCCCTACGAAGCCGTCATCGAAAACTCCGGAACAGCCGTTGCCAAAGACCTCTACATCACCGCACGCTTGCCACGAGGAATGAACTTTATCAGCGCATCGAACGAAGGGACTTACCTCCCCGATCAACACTCGGTCGTCTGGAATCTGATGGAACTTGCCGCCGGCACCAAGGCCAAAACTGAGCTCGTCCTCCTGCCGGTCGAAGAAGGTCGCTTCGCGATCGCAATGACGACCGACGCAGAAGGTGTGCGCGCCGATCCGACCGAACGCGAGGTGCTCGTCGAAGGCCAAAGCGAGCTGACTTTTGAAATCGACGATGACAACGATCCAATCGAAGTCGCAGGCATGACCACTTATTCGATTCGAATCAACAACATCGGCACTCGACCCGATACCGAAGTTCGATTGGCTGTCGAAGCACCCGAGGGGACCACCATCGAACAAGTCAGCAGCCCGATGAAATACCAAGTCTCGGGGCGACAAGTGATTTTCGCTGCGATCCCGAGCCTCGCATCCAAGCAACAGGTGGTCGTCAAAGTGGGAGTCAAACACGCCCGAGAAGGAACCCAGGTCCTAAGAGCATCGCTCCAGAGCCAATTGCGCGCCGTGCCGGTCATCAAGGACGAGAGCACCCAGGTTTATCGCGACCAATAGTGGCCAACTCTCAGGGTTTGCTCTATCTTTGGTTTGCTCTATCTTTTCCCACAACATGTCGGCGACCACTCCCCTATTTGCCAATGGGGTTTCCCTGCGAGCACCGCTCCGGGAACTTAACCCTGGAATCATCTCAAATTAACAGGAAGGATTAAAATTCATCGTTTGTTAATCAATTCATCACGTATACTTCACGCAAATTCTAGCGACATTCCTTATGTTGCTGCATCTTACAGTTAGCAGGGACTTGTCGGGGTTTTCGAAGCGAGCCGAGTTGGCATCGCGACCGCAAGGATAGCAGCCCTGGTCAGACAAGGTCAGCCCTAGACAGAAACGATCTAGGGTCGTCGGAAGCATTCACGAGGTAGCGAATTTATGAAGCGAAACAAGTTGGTCCTGCGTTCGGGTTTCACATTGGTTGAGTTGCTCGTGGTCATTGCGATCATCGGCATTTTGGTCGGACTGCTTTTGCCAGCGGTCCAAGCTGCCCGGGAAGCAGCCCGTCGCATGAGTTGCAGCAGCAATGCACGACAACTCGGCCTAGCGTTGATGAACTACGAAAGCGCCTACAAGCGACTCCCACCGAGCCGCATTTCGACAAGCAACCCTGTCTTCCAAGTCTCTTGGCCTGCGATGATCTTGCCAATGATCGAGCAAGGTCCAAACTTCACTCGCTACAATTTCAACCTACCTTGGTATGCACCGGTCAACGATGTAGTCACCACAACGCAAATCCCAATCATGATTTGCCCTTCGTCTCCATCGCCACGCGATATTCCACCGCAAAACCTATACGCCGCGATCTCTAACAACCTGCGGACCGACTCGCCATTGTGGGGAGCTGCAGACTACGGTTCGATCAATGCGGTTCGCAATTCGGCTTTCGTCGCTGCTGGCTTGCCAAGCATCGGGATTCGCGAAGTCATGGGCGCTATGGGACGGGGTCCTGAGGGTGTCAAGCTTGCGATGATCCGAGATGGGCTCTCGAACACCTTGGTCATCGGAGAAGGTGCCGGTCGGCCATCGATGTACGTCAGCGGCCGCAAGGTCCCCAACCCACGCACAGGGAACATCGCTGCCGGTACCAACGTCACTGCAGACGGTTGGGGATGGGCAGACATCAACGGTGGATTCAGCGTCGATGGTTCCAATGCCCAGGGATTGCAAAACAACACCACCAGCTCAGGTGCGACGACGATCGTCGGCAGTTGCTTTATGAACTGCACAAACGATTCGGAATTCTATGCCTTCCACGGCAGCGGTGCTCATTATGTCGTCGGAGACGGTTCGGTTCAGTTCATCTCGGCCAACATCGCCGGACCGGCCTTCGTCGCCCTTTGTACCCGCGATTTAGGGGATATCGGAAACTTCGGCGATTAATTTGCGTCTCCGGTTCTGTGGTTTTTCGAACCGGAAATAGTCCAATGAACACCATGAGCTTACACAAACCTCCCTGTGTAAGCTCTTTTTTTTGGTAGCCGCCCATTCGCTAAATCGAAGAGAGATGTTGAGCGATGTTATCGATGAAATCATCAAGTAAGGAAAACGCCCGCTCCTCAATGCTCCGAAGGACGGTTCTGGCTGCGGTAGGATGCGTGCTGAGTTACTCGGCCCTGGGCCATCAGCTCGCATCGGCGCAAGTCGAATACCTCGGGTCGACCCAACTCTCGGGTAAAACCACCGATAAGAGCGGTATGAGCGGTTTACTCGAGACCAACACCCCCATCGATGCCTTTGGTGGATTGTCGGCCATCGACTACACAGGATCGGGTAACCGCTATGTGGTCGTCTCCGATCGCGGTGCAGGTGACGGGGCAGCATCGTTTCCCTGCCGGTTTCATACCGTCGTACTCAACGTCGATCCGAAAACGCGAAACATCCAGTTTCAACTCGAAGCGACAACGATGCTGCGGGATGCAAACGGCCAAGCCATGACCGGAAGCCTATCGGTCCTCAAGGCCTGGGACAAACCCGAGCGTTGTCCAAGTTACGATCCAGAAGGCATTCGGTATCTGGGGAATTCGGGCATCGTCATCAGCGACGAATATGGTCCAAACCTCGATCAGTTCTCCAACGAAGGACACTTGATCAAGAGCTTCGCGTTGCCACCAGGGTTTGCACTCAGCGAGAAACTCTCTCCTCCCTTCGAGCAAGGTGCTTACAGCAATCGTGGCCTCGAAGGAGTTGCGGTGAGTCCCGATGGCAAGACCATCGTCGGCGCGATGCAGGGTCCTTTGGTGCAAGATGGCCGAATCGAGAAAAAGAAATGCTTGGGCGTTTGGACCCGATGGATCGCGATCGATACGACCACCAGCAAAACCAAACAGCTTGCCTATCGGCTAGACGATGAATCAACCGGGATCAGCGAATTGCTGAGCGTCGATGCAACCCGCTACCTGGTCCTCGAACGCGATAGCAACTCGGGGCAAGAGGCCAAGATCAAGCGGATCTACCTTGCCGATGCGACCGGTGCGAGCGATATCAGCCAAGTCCCATCGATGCGGCAGGGATTGGATACCCAAACCACACCGATTCGCAAAACCCTGCTGATCGACTTGCTCGACCCTGCCTACGGGTTCTCGGGAGCCAACGCACCGGAAAAACCCGAAGGGATCGCTTGGGGGCCGAAATTGGCCGACGGCAGACGCTTGCTGTTAATCTGTTTCGACAATGACTTCGAACCGGAAATCCCCACCATTTTTGTCGCCTTCGCCGTGAGCATTTAGTCGACCTGGACAAATCCAAGCGGAACGGCGAAAGCCGTCCGGTAAAAAATGCAAGCCGTCCGGTAAGAGTCGCGTACGTTCAGGAAAAAACCGAGCCGCTTGCGCCGCTACGGTACAAATTCAATCCTTTTCCAACAGGCACCGAGGCTCCTGCCAAGTTGTAAACCGTTTCGAGCCCGTTAGAATTCGGGTAAACCTCCAAGGTGCTGTGCAAGCGTTTGCACACCGGGAGTTTTAGTCTGGATTTCTCGGATCCCCATGCAAGAGTACCTGCTCGAGTCCCCATGGATCATCGGACTGCTGGGATGCTTCCTCGCGGCCGTCTTGATCTACGCTTGGATGCAATCAGGTAGAGACCTGTTCTGGAAATCGAGCCTTGGAGTCGCTCTAGCGACGCTCGCTTTGCTGGTGATCAACGTCACCTACAAGACCGATCGCGAGGTCTTAGATGAGTTCATCCATAAAATCGCTGCTGATTTACAAGCCAATCGCTACCAAGAAGTCGTAAAATCTATCCATCCCGATGCGAGCGAGGAACTCCGATC
>Ga0315905_10007609_pt1 | contig 10964 bp, 5 predicted proteins | sample LakEriMetagenome_5_FD_203522 | JGI IMG/M metagenome (GOLD analysis project Ga0315905, IMG submission 203522) | Freshwater fungal communities from buoy surface, Lake Erie, Ohio, United States - Buoy 4 MA121 | ecosystem: Environmental > Aquatic > Freshwater > Lake | place: USA: Lake Erie, Ohio... | reverse complement strand
AGGCGATCGTCGGTTCGTTCACTGCGGACAACAAGGTCTACGACGCGACGACCGATGCGACGGTGCTGACCCGGACGGTAACACCGATCGCAGGTGACGATCTGACGCTGGATGGTGGGACAGCAGCCTTCGACACCAAGAACGTTGGAACGGGCAAGACGGTGACGCTTGCCGGTGCGACGCTGAGTGGAGCGGATGCTGGCAACTACACGTTGACACTCAACACGACGACGGCCGATGTGGACGCCATCAGCTTGGTGGGAGCCTTCACGGTTACTTCCACCAAGGTCTATGACGGCAATACGTCAGCGAATGTCCTCACGAGAACGATCCCTTCAGGTGTGCTGGCTGGCGAAACAGTTACCTTGGTAGGTGGAACCGCAGCCTACAACAACAAGAATGTTGGGACCGGTAAGGCGGTGACGCTGACAAATGCCAGCCTAGGCGGTGACGATGCAGGGAATTACATTCTGTCCAGTGTGACCGATACGACCGCAGACATCACGAAGAAAGATGTCAGCGGAACGTTTACCGTCAGTGACAAAGTTTATGATGGGACCACGACTTCCACGATCGCAACGCGGAGTGTCGTCGGTACAGTTTCTGGAGACGATCTGTCGCTCAACGGCGGTGCGGGAACCTTTAGCAATAAGAATGTTGGGACAGCTAAAACGGTCACTCCCAACGCTCTTGCGAATTGGTCGCTCGGCGGGACCGATGCTGGAAACTACAACCTGACCTCGATTGCCAACAGCACCGGGAACATCACCAAGAAGCCGCTGCTTGTCACGGTGGAGATCGCGGATAAGGTCTACGATACCACGACGTCGGCAACGATCGTTTCGACCACCAGTAACGCGTCTCCACTCGACGATCTGACTGTCACTTCCACAGCGGCAACCTTTGTCACCAAGGCAGCAGGTGACAGTAAGGCTGTTACGGTCACCGGAGTTTCCATGTCGGGAACCGATGCGGGGAACTACGAACTCGCATCGTCCACCGTCAATGCCACGGGCAAGATCACCAAAGCACCGCTGACGTTGAGTTTCCTCGTCGCCGCAAGCAAGGTCTACGATGGAACCACCACGGCGACGGTGACCGGTGCCAGTCTGTCGGGGATCATTGGAGATGATATCGTCGACTCGGTGAATACCGTCGATGTTGTTGCGAATTACAACAACAAGAATGTGGGGACCAGCAAGCCGGTCACGGTGGCCAGTTACACTCCAACCGGTGTGGACGGGGGGAACTATCAAGTCACCTCGTTCAGTCCACGTACCGCCAACATCACCGCCAAGGAGGTGACGGTGACATCTTGGACTGCATCGAATAAGGTCTACGACGGAACGACCTCAGCAACCATTGCCAGCTCCAACCTGTCTGGGGTCATCACCGGGGACACTGTCTCGTTGGGCGGAACGGCTACGTTCGCAAATAAGAATGTCGGCACCGCAAAGGTTGTTTCGATCGCTTCCCCGGTCTTGACCGGGGCCGATGCTTCGAACTACTCGCTGAGCGGGTCTGCGGGGACTGCGACCGCCGATATCACCGCGCGGACGATCACGCCAGTCTATTCAGCGGCCGATAAGCTGTACGATGGAACGACGGATGCCACAGTATCCCTTGACTCGGACGACCGTGTGTCGGGTGATGTTTTGACGTTCACTTACAACGTACCGGCGACTTTTGCCGATAAGTACATTGGAGCGAACAAGGACGTCACCATCAGCAACATTGCGATCAGTGGTACGGATGCTGGGAACTACGAGGTGAATTCAACCAGCCAGGTGGTTCAGGCGAGCATCCTGAACAACCCGCCGCTGGTGACAACGTCTTCCGGTGCGTCCACTTACGTGTTGGTGAATTCCCCGGTTGTTGTCGATCCTGAGATTGCAGTGGTCGATGACGACGAGTTTAGCCCAAGTGATACGCCAAACTTCGATGGCGGTTCTTTGACCGTATCGATCAGTGACGCGGCAGATCCCGATGATGTTCTCTCCATCATGTCTCAAGGTGCGGCCCCAGGTGAGATCAGCGTCTCGGGTAACGATGTGTTCTATAGTGGCGTCTTGATCGGAACGGTTTCTGGCGGATCTGGTGGTGTGGATCTGGTCGTATCGCTGAATGCGAATGCGAATGCCGCCAACACTCAGGCGTTGGCCAGACGCATTGGATTCTCAAACTCCAGCAGCACGGCGAACCTGAACCAGCGAACCGTCGCATTCGTCGTCAGTGATGGTGATGGTGGAGTGAGTGCACCGCCATCTGAGAAGCTGGTGGATGTCGTAACTACAACCAGTGCCAAGCCAGTGTTGACACCTTCGGCTGGAGCTACTTCTTACACCGAAAATGCCGCTCCAACGGTGATCGATTCGGGAATAACTCTTTCTGATCCAGATACCACTGCATTCACTGGAGGTGTCCTAACGGTCAGCTTCAGTGGCGGCGGTACGGCAGATGATCGTCTGGCGATCGCCTCGGTGAGCACTGCCGGTGGAATCAGCATCAACGGGTCGAACGTTCGCTTCAACACCACGGGGACCGATCGAGTCGTTATCGGAACGTTCTCGGGTGGTGTCGGTACGGATCCACTGGTGATCAATTTGAATTCCGAAGCGGATATTGCGCGAACCGAAGCTTTGCTCAGGGCAATCACCTTCGAGAACGTCAGCAACGCCCCGTCGACATTGCCACGCAGTGTCAGTTTTGTGCTGAGCGATGGGGAGGGAGGTGTTAGTGATCCGGCGATCAAGACGGTCAACGTCACTGCGGTAACCGATCCACCTGTTCTGACTGCCAGCAGCTACATCCCGATCTTCACCGAATCGCTTGGAGTGACCACTGAGGCCAACACTGTACCGGTCATCATCGATACCGGCATCACGGTGGTCTCGCCAGATATGCCGTCGACCTTCAATGGCGGTGTACTGACTGTGTTCACCCAGTCGAATTCACAGACAGTGGACCGGTACGGGATTGCAAGCACCGGAGGGGTGTCCGGCAGTGCAACGGGTGCTCAGGGAACCAGCGTCTCTTACAGTGGCACGGTGATCGGAACGATTACCACATCAACGGCGACCCAGATCGTCATCACTTTCAATTCGAGTGCGACGATTGAGGGAATCCAGGCTGTGGCGCGGGCGGTCACCTTCCGCAATATCGGTGATTTGCCTGGTCAGTCTCGACGGGTGCGGTTCACCTTCAAGGAAAGCGCAGCCGGCTTGACGAGCACGTTTGTTGAGAAGACCGTTCAAATTGTTCAAACCAATGACGGTCCTCGATTCACCGGTTTCGTGACGCCAGCGTCGGCTACGAGTGGGGGAGCTGCTGTCAATTTCAATGTCACCTCGGTCTTCCTCGATCCGTTCAATGGTAACGTTACGGGAACCATGGCCAATTCGACGCTGTCTGTCGCCGTCACAAGTGGCAGCACGGCAGGGATCTCGCTTTCGGTGGCTGCGGGTGGCAACTTAATCACCTCGAGTGGTTCCACCATCCTTCACAACGGAACAGCGTTCGCTACGATCACGAGCAACACTGCGGGGAATCTCTTGATCACCTTCAATGCAAGTGCGAACACCACACGCATCACCGCATTGATCAAGCAGCTACGACTGCAGGCAGCTTCGGGAACAACCCTGGGTGCTCGCACGTTGACCACAACGCTGACCGAAGCGTCTGACGGAGACACCGTAACGGCGGTCGGAACAACGACGATCAACTAGTGGTAGTTGACGGCTGACTCAGGTCCCTGTGACCTGGAAGTTGATCAGGCTTACGACCCTGGCCGATCTCGCGATCGGCCAGGGTTTTTTCTTGTGCGTCAGGCATGACGCGGAGCGTCATTGACTGACGCTCGCAACTGGGGAGCGAAAGCGAACCAGGAAGTAGCTGGTCGGGTGCAAGTCCCGACGGACGCCTTGATGACAGGAACTCCTAACCGAACTGCAAGGGTGTCAGGGGCGACTCTGAATCTAAAGGAAGCAGCAGGCAAACTCCCGGTCCGAGGAACACGAACCGCATACGAGGCGACGGCTTGCTGGGCGAGAGTGCAAGGAGACTTGAAGCCCGAGGTCATCCGGAGCAGACCGGCGTATATGCGGCGGATCTGTGGGAGGAAAGTTACGCGTCTTACCCTGAGAGATCTGTGGCGATGCCGCCTAGCTAGACACTTCGAGAGGAGCGTCGATGTCGCCGCAGAAGTCAGCCGAGGCTGTAGTAGTCGGTGCTTAGACCGGCGAAGGGCCGAACTAGTTTTAACCGTTTGGTGCAAAATATTCGCGAAGTGAAGCAGACGCAGACATGACGGCTGAGAGGCCCGAGCCACGAACGAAAGTAAGCAGCGGAACTGCTCAGGGTACTTCGTGCGCGCGTCAAACACTTCCGGCATGCAATGACCACACCGAACATTCAGTCACTGTCACGATGGAGGAGGTGCTAAGCCGCAGCAACATGTTGCAGGCGTTCTCTCCGCGAGACGAGTCACTGGGTTCGGTCGTGACACCAATACGAAAAACGGCGGCCGGATGATTCCGACCGCCGTGGTTTCATTTTGGGGTTCGCTGTTGATCAGCTTCCAGCAAGAACTAGAAGGTCAACGTCAGGCCCAGAGTCACTCCATGCAGAAGCAGCGAGTCGTTGACGAACTGCGGCTGGGGTGCTGTTGGGGTGCCCAAGATGTTGAAGATATCGATGTTGGTATCGATCTGGTTGCCTGCCAAGGCGACATCCGAGAAGTACATCATCCCGTAGCCGACGTCGAAGCGAGCCGAGCGGCAGAGCTGGTAGCCCAACTTGAAGTCAAGCATCGGGACGAAGGCGAATTGGTTTCGCGTTGTGGTTCCGATGTTGGACTTCTGAGCGAACAGGCCGCGATTGGCTGTGACGATCGGTTGGCTAGGCTGAGCCTCGGAGTAGGAGCCAGCGACGCGAACCGTTTGCTCCATGTCACCCAGGCCAAATCGTGCCGAGGAGGTGATGCGCCAACGTCGGCGAGCATGTTCGGATTGCAGCCCGATCGTTCCCCCTTGGAAGACGTTCTCACCTGTGAAGCGGTCGGTGGTTCGGAACACGGTGCCATTCGGAATGCTGTTGGTGATCCCGTCAACCAAACGCGTGTCCAGCGTCAGGGAGTCGTTGATTTCCGTGTACAGATATCCGCCTACCAAGTCGACGCGACTGCATCCGGTTCGCATGAGAGCACGACGGAGGTAGATGTCGACTCCCAGCAATTCCAGATCGTTCGCTACGGTGACCGAGCCGGTGTTTTTGCCCAGGCTTCCTGCGTCGTAACCCACCAAGTAGGCGTCAGGAATCCCCAGGGATGTGTTGTAGAAAGGAACGCCCAGTGAGGGAGTGCCGCTGGAGGTGAAGGTCTGCGATGAGGAACCATCGTAGAATCCGAAAGCTCGAGCCCCCACTCCCCAGGTCTGGCAATGATCCAGCCACATGCCACCGCCAAAGCGATATCCGGTCAGCAGATCGGTCCCGACTGGTTCGGGGCCTCCCGCCAAAATGTTGGTGCCAGGTTCCCCAATCACCGGTAGCCCGCCCGCGTTGACGTTGTTGGTCACCAGGGCAGGAGTGTTGCGGCCTTCACTGAACCAAAGCAACGTGTCTGCCTCGGCCCAGAACCGGGGTGGAGCAGGTCGGCAGGCAGTTCCGCAGACCACGCCACCGTCGGCATGATGCGTCTGGCCCATGTAGGTGCTGGATGGAACGGCAACCGCAGGATCGGAGGGAACCGTCCAGCTGGCGACATCGTCCGAAGAGATGCGTCCCGTGTTGGCCGAAGTCGAAGCCAGCGACGGAGTCGCTGGAATCGATGATCCGGTGTCGCGGAAGTGAGCCGGCCTTTGATCGGCCGCGGCGCTCAGTTCCGTTGGATCGATTTCGCCGAGGGTACGGATCGAGTCGCCGATGTGGCCGCTGCGAGTTGCAGGGGATGGTCCACCGCTGGTCGATCCTTGACCTTGTGCGTTGCTAACCGCGAAGCAAGCGCTGGCTAGCGCCATCGCAAATAGAAATTTCCTGTGTCTCATCATTGAGTCTCGCAAGCGTGGAAGATGCCTCCGCATACGTTCGTTAGAATCGGCAGATGAATCGCTACGCTCGATAATTCAGATCCCGCTGTGCAAGGTCTTCCAGGGTTCCCTAGGTTCTCTAGATGTTCAGGTCGTCCCCTCGGTCGCGGGTTTGCGGATGGGACGAAAGTTCGATTTTTCCAGGGATTTGCGAGAAATGCGATTTCCGGCGACGCAGCTTGGGGAGGTTGTGGCGGTCTAACGTTTGGAAACAATTCCAAAAATTTCGGCCCCTGGATCGATTCTTTCTTTTGTGGTTGGAAAGCGAGCGGGGCTTGGAAACTACAATGTAAGGATGGCCTTATCGGCGGTTTCGGGGCGAAGTAAAGCCCCGGAAGAGAGGCGTCCTGGGTTCCATCGCCCGAACGAAATTCGGAACCAACAAGGGTTACTGCTCAGTCGAAGCCGAAGGCGAACAAGTCGTCATCGATTCAGCTGGTCTGATGGAGCAAGCAGCGGCATGGCAGGAAATGGAACTTCTGGTGAAGAGGATCCGCAGGCTTCTGTGGGGGCTTCTGTGGGGGCCGCGGCACTGCAGATTCCCTACCGGCCCAAAATCACAGCGGGCTGGGCAATCCCCGGCGTTTCTCAGGCGAAGATCCAGCAATGGCTGAAGCTTGCCGGCCAGGTTGGGCAGTGGGAAAGCCGGTACGAGGGCTTCACCGAGGGGCAGTTGCGGAAAGAGTTTCTGTCGCTCCGATACCGTGCCAAAAGTGGGGAATCGCTGGCCGATTTGCTCCCTGAAACCTATGCCCTGGCGCGGGAGGCGGCACGACGAAGTTTGCGGATGCGCCACTACGACGTTCAGATGGTCGGCGGTGTGGCTTTGTACCATGGCTGCATCGCTGAGATGCAGACGGGGGAAGGAAAGACGCTAACGGCGACGCTTCCGCTGTTGCTGCACTGTCTGGTTGGTAAGGGGGCGCACCTGGCCACAGTGAACGACTATCTGGCGGAACGGGATGCGAAATGGATGCAACCGCTCTATGATCTTTTGGGCGTGAAGGTGGGGGTGGTGTTGACCGATAGCGACCAGGGGGCCCGGCGGGAGGCATACAGCGCTGATATCACCTACGGAACGGCAAAGGAATTCGGGTTTGATTTTTTGCGCGACCGGTTGCTGCTGCGAGCGCAGGGGCGAGTCGGCCAGGACTTTCTGGGGCAGGGTAGCCGGGAGCGATGGACCAATGAAGGGGATCAGCCGGTACAGCGCGGGATGCACTTCGTTCTGGTCGACGAAGCCGACAGCATTCTGATCGATGAAGCGAGAACGCCGCTGATCATTGGCTCCTTGGGGGACGAAGCGAGGGATGCTGTGATCGCCACCTACCTGTGGGCGGCACGGCATGCGCCTGATTTTATCGAAGATACGCATTACGAGATCGAGGAAGAGACGCGGAGGGTGGAGCTATCTGCCAAAGGCCGGCAATTGCTCCGAAACCTGCCGAGACCCGAATTGATTCGCAACGTGCCTCTGGTCGATCTGTACGACTATCTGGAACGGGCGATTCGCGTCTATCGCGATTACCATCTGGACCGTCAGTATGTGGTCCGAGATGGGGAGATCGTGATTGTCGACGAATTCACCGGGCGTCTGGCCGAGGGACGCAAATGGCGCGACGGCATCCATCAGGCCGTCGAGGCGAAGGAAGGAGTCGAGGTGACAGTGCCGACTGGTCAGGCGGCCCGTATCACCGTCCAGGATCTATTTTTACGATATCGTCATCTGGCGGGAATGACCGGTACTGCCGCGACGAGCGCTAAAGAATTGCGGCGCATCTACCGGACTCCTGTGATCCAGGTGCCTACCAACCGACCACCTCAACGCATCCGATTGCCGGACCGAGTTTATGGGTCGATGATGGCGAAGTTTGAAGCAATCGTCGACGAGGTGGAAGAAGTTCATGCAACCGGAAGGCCGGTTTTGATCGGAACACGATCGATCGACAAGTCAGCGATCCTGGCCGCGATGCTCCAGCAGCGTGGCATGATACCTCAGGTGCTCAACGCGCACGAAGTCGAAAGAGAAGCAGAAATCGTTGCTGAGGCAGGTAAGCAAGGAAGGATCACCGTCGCCACCAACATGGCAGGTCGTGGTACGGACGTCAAATTGGAGTCTTCCGTCAAGGATCTTGGGGGAATGATGGTGATCTGCACCGAGCTGCATGATGCGGCGCGAATCGACCGACAGCTCATTGGACGATGCGGACGTCAGGGGGATCCAGGCAGTCACCGTCAATATCTATCGCTGGATGACGACATCCTTCGGTCCGGCCTGGGGGCTCAGAAATCCCAGTCCCTGAAAGCCCTCGGTGCGACCCAGCCGGGACCGTTCGATCATCTGGCGATACTCTTTCGCAAGGCCCAGAGGAAAGTGGAACGGAAGCATTTTCGGGATCGTATGGCGCTGCTGCACCATGAGCGGGAGAGAACCAAAGTGCAGCGAGAGATGGGCCAGGATCCCTACCTGGATACGGCAGAGTGATCCATCGTATTTGCGAAGCCAAAGGGTTGTCGGCTCCTGGGTAGCCAACGTCGCTAGGCGTTGGACCCATCGCGATGATTGCGACGACGATCCACCATCTGGAGATGTTGGCTACGGAAGACGTGGTCCCATCGCGATGATTGCGACGACGATCCACCATCTGGAGATGCTTGCCACGGAGAAAAAAAGTTGACTGCATTGGATCGAAATTCGATTTATCGAGCCGTGAGTCCAGATCCTCCATGGCAACAATTTTTTAAGACACTACAACCTTTTGCCGGGTTCGATCGGCGAAATCCCGTGAACGAGAATAGAAGACTCCGATTGCTTGAGGAGATTTTTTTGATGCGATGGTTGATGGCTTTAGTGCTACTTGCATGCGGGATGAACTTTTCGCTGGCGCAGGATGGCAATTCATTAATCGCTCCCGGGGACCAAGTGCAGAAGATCGGTGAAGGGATGAAGTTCACCGAAGGTCCGGTCTGGTTGCCTGAGCCGGGTATTTTGGTTTTCTCCGATATCCCCAACAGCAAATGGATGCAGTGGTCGGAGGCCAATGGGTTGTCGGTTTATCGAGACAGCCAGCAGGCGAACGGGAATATTCTCGATGAGCGAGGGAGGATTATCGCCTGCCAGCATGCGGCTAGGAATGTCGTGCGACTGGAAGTAGACGGCTCGCAAACGGTGCTTGCTGATCGTTACGATGGCAAGCGATTCAACTCGCCCAACGATGCCGCGCTGCGTTCCGACGGAACACTTTGGTTCACTGATCCGCCATGGGGGTTGGAAGGGCCAGGTGAGCTTCCGGGTCACTGGGTTTTCCGGTTGGATCTCAAGAGCGGCCAGGTAGAACCTGTGGTGAAAGACCTGGCGATGCCCAATGGTATTGTTTTTTCTCCGGACGAAAAGAGACTGTACATCGCCGACACGGGGGGCCATCCCAAGCATCCAGATCCATCTTTTCACAAGTTACCGCCCAGCATTCGGTGTTATGAAATCGATGGAGCAGGAGGCCTTGGAAAGCTGGTGTGGACTATTGATGCTGGTAGCGACGGGATGGCAATGGACCAGGTGGGGAATCTTTATACCACCCATGGCAAGCATGTGATCGTCTACGATCCTTCGGGCAAGGAACGTGAGAGGATTGAATTTCCGGAGGGGCCAGCCAACTGCACCTTTGGCGGCGAAGACTATCGCACCCTTTTCGTCACCGCAAGAACGTCACTGTATCGTATTCGGATGAAGGTATCGGGAATGCGTCCTCTGAAAGGTCCCTGAACCGTTCCAGCGATCGCGTCGACGGATCGTCCTGCTTTATCGTTTGCTTCTGGTTTCACTGAATCGAAAGTTGCTCTGATGCCTAACCTGTTTACGCCACTAAGTCTCAAAGGAGTCACGCTTCGCAATCGTATCGCCGTATCGCCGATGTGCCAGTATACCTCTGAAGATGGTATGCCCGAGGATTGGCATTTGGTTCATCTGGGATCTCGGGCCGTCGGCGGGGCAGGGCTGGTGATTGCCGAGGCGACTGCTGTCTCCCCGGAGGGGCGAATCAGTCCGCAGGATACGGGGATCTGGAGTGAAAGGCATGTGGAACCTTTTGCGAGGATCGCGAGATTTCTGCTGAAGCAGGGAGCTATTCCTGGGATCCAGCTTGCGCATGCAGGACGCAAGGGAAGCGCAGCGCGTCCTTGGGAAGGGGATGGACACCTGAAGCCGAAGGATGGCGGATGGTCCACCATGGCGCCCTCGGCGATCGCATTCGGAGGCAACCTCGATAAGGTCCCGGAGGCCATGACAGAAACCGATATCCAGCGAATCCAACGATCCTTTGTCGATGCTGCATCGAGGTCGTTGGCCGCCGGGATGCAGTGGTTGGAGCTCCATTTCGCGCATGGCTATTTGGCTCACCAGTTCTACTCCCCCCTCTCCAACCATCGCAGCGACGGTTACGGCGGAAGCTTTGAGAATCGAATTCGATTTCTGCTGGAAACTGCTTCTGCGGTCCGCAAGGTGTGGCCAGATCGTTATCCATTGACGGCACGGCTTTCGGTTACCGACTGGATCGCGGGAGGAGTGACGATGGAGGAGTCGATCGAACTAGCGCGACAGCTTCGGGAACTTGGTGTCGATTTGATCGATGTCAGCCATGGCTTTGTGACCCCGGATGTATCGCATATTCCGTGGGGGCCGGGTTTCATGATTCCGTTTGCCCGAAGAATTCGTGAAGAAGCCAGAGTGGCGACCGCTGCAGGTTGGATGATTACCGAAGCCAAGCAAGCCGACCAGATTATCCGCCAAGGCGACGCCGATCTGGTGCTGCTGGCTAGGGAATTGCTGCGCGATCCTTACTGGCCTTACCACGCGGCGGTGGAGCTGGAGGATGGGATCGCCGA
>Ga0315905_10007607_pt1 | contig 10968 bp, 1 predicted proteins | sample LakEriMetagenome_5_FD_203522 | JGI IMG/M metagenome (GOLD analysis project Ga0315905, IMG submission 203522) | Freshwater fungal communities from buoy surface, Lake Erie, Ohio, United States - Buoy 4 MA121 | ecosystem: Environmental > Aquatic > Freshwater > Lake | place: USA: Lake Erie, Ohio... | reverse complement strand
TTGGTGATACATTTATTAAACCAACAACTGTTGCAGGTAAGTTTTCAGTTACAAGTCTTAGTGCTGCAAGTATGTTATGGGATGATTATTTTCCATATAATGCTCCATTGTTTACTAAGTTATCAAATGAAATAATAGCATTGATGAATTTAAGTGAAGCAGGTGAATCTAAGAAAGTTGAAAAGAAACAATTGATTGTTAAAGAGTTAAAGAAGTTTTTGAATAGTAAATCTGTTGATATATTAATGGAGGGTGATGATATTCAAGCTGAAAGGTTTAGATTATTCTTTGATGTAAAAAGTGAAGGAAAAGTATCATTAGCATCTTATACTCAAAAGTTATTAAAGCATCCATACTTTAGAAAGAATAACTTTTTACAAACATTGAGTTATAATGTATCAGACAAAATAGGAAAACCATCTTTAATTAAGTTTGATAATACTGCATCTGGAAACTTTGATGAAAGTTATATGCACAATGCTATTCTTCAATTAATGAATGATGATATTAAATTACCAGACTTTAATGGAGAAGAATACAGCACTAAAAAACTTGCACAAGATTTAATTAACTATGCTATTCTTGAAGGTGGTGTACAGGAAGTAATTCAGTTTATGAAATTAATTCCTATAAGTTATTTGAAAGAAATGGGATTCTCTACAAGATTATCTCAGTATGGTACACTTAGGTCTGATGCAGCTTCAAAAATGTTGGGTGTAACATTTGATAAAAAGAAAGGTGTATTTAATCCTACATATAAACCAAGTAACTTTGCTATTCAATTTGCACAAAGTAATCCTGGAATGATGCCTAAGTTAGATAACATCAATCCTAATATGAATGATAAAACTAAAGCAACTTTAATTAGAAAAGATACTATTACTCTTGAAGATATTGGTGGAAAACCTATGAGTCCAGATTCTATGTTTCCATTTGTAAGTTTAAGAGTTGATGGTGAATATCATATTTGGATGAGAAATGGTAATAGTTATACTAAGATACCTACACTTGGTATTTTTGGTATGACTGAATACAATCCTAATGTTGCTCCAGGAGAGATTGCAACTTCAATTATTACAAGAGGAAAAACTAAACCTCAAACTGAAATAGTAAGTGCTCCACCACCTATTGACCCAATAGTACCAAGTGCTGAGTCTAATGCAATTAGTGCTGAAAGATTTGGATTGGGTTCAGCTACTCTATTTCAAATAGTAAGTAATATTGCTAATGATACTACTTTTAAATCAAATAGTTATTTTAACAAAATTGCTAATGCGATTTTAAAATTTGTATCTAATGATGTAAAGATTGTAGTTGCTGGACCAAATGAACAACTAGCTAATGGTAAATATAGTGCAACAACAAATACTATTACTATAAGTTATGATGTAGCAAAAGGAGATAAAACTTTATTAGCTAAAACAATTCTTAAAGAAGTAGTTCATTCTATTACTGATAAAGAAATTTTAAAATATATAGATAGAAAAACAAGTGAGTTAAATACTCAAAATGCTCCTAAACATATTAAGTCATTAGTTATGCTGTATGATTCAGCAAAAAGAGGACTTGAGAAAAAATATGGAGCTGGAGCATTACAGAAAGTTATAGATAAAGTAAACAAACAAAAAGAAAAGAATTTAACTAAAGAAGAAAAAGAAAAAGCTAAACTTGATGAAAAAGAAGCTAGAGTAATTTATGGTGGTTATAACATCTTAGAGTTTGTTGAAATGATGATGACTGAACCTGAGTTTCAAAAAGAAATGTCAGAGTTGGAATATGGTGCATCATCAAATGTATTTGAAAGATTCCTTAAGTTTATTAGTGAGTTGTTTGAATCTCTTGGTATTGATGTAAAACAAGATACGGTTACTGCTCAAGCAATCAATGAAATATTTACATTGATGAATGAAAAGCAACAGGTTCAACCTAAAACTAATGAAGAACTAATTGCTGAATATAGAAAACAAGAACAAGTAGAGTTAGATAAAGCTATACCTAATATGGCTAAAAATTATCCAAATACTTATGGTGAAAAGCAAGGTAATATGCCAGATGTTTTGTATGCTATATATAAACCTATCTATGATAAGTATAATAAATTAATTACAGATGTTAGTAAATTATCTCCAAAAAAAGAAACAAAAACTATTACTTATAAACCTGTAGGTAGAGAAAAGCAAACATACACTATTATAGGTACTCAAATATTTAATAGTAAAGGTGATGAAGTATTTGCTAGTCCAAGTAGAGATAGAAGAAAAATCTTTGCTAACCTTGCTGTACAAGAAGGTAGGGCAGTAGTAATAAAAGATAAGCATCCTAAAACAGGTCAAGAAAGCATTTACATTGTTAATGATAGAAATCAAATTCTTAATAAAGATGGAGAAGAAATGCAATGGGAAGAAGAAAATGGAGATAGAAAAAGAATACTTGATGCAGCAAAAAAAGAATTTGAATCTAAAAAACAACAAAGTAAACCTAAGTTATCTATAACTTCTGATATTAAAAATGTATTTTTGGAAGTCAATAATCTCTATAATCAAAATATTTCAGCATGGGAACAAGCAGTAAAAGATTCAGGAGTAAAAATTGATGATGACATTAAAGCAAATTACCCTGAAGTAGCAAAAATATTAGAAGAAGGAAAAGATTACATGACAAACAAAGAATATAATGTTATAATGGATAATCTTACTTTGTTTGAACAGTATATTAAAAACAATAACATAAATAGACTTTCAGATTTAAGTGATAGAATTGTATTAGAACAAGTTGAAGAAATTGCTCCATCTGTTCAAGATAGTAAGATAGATGTGGATAAAAAACTAAAAGATGGTTTAGATGATTTTGATGATGAAATTCAAGAATTCCAATTATCTCCTGCTACTGAAGAAGATGAAGATTGGGTAGACTTAATTAATGAATGTGGTATTTAATAATTAATAAATAATTATATGTCAAAGTGTCCTAAATTTGTAACCTCAGAAGCTAAAGCTAAATCATTTTTAAGAACTAAAGGAGTAATTGATAAGTTTTTAAATATATTAAACTTAGGGGAATTTAGAAAATTACATACTAAACTTAGACAACAAGCTAAGGATAAATATTTTTCTAACAATCCAAGTTGGAATGAAAAATTATTTCTTGAAGAAAAAAATGGTAAAAAAATTGTACCTAATAAAGTAGTATTTAAACAAATTGATAACATCAATAATATAAAGTATTCTTTATTTGTATCTGAAGATGGAGATGTTAATGTTGAAAAAACAGTAAGTGCTTTAAGTGAAAAGTTTAGCATTCCATATAAAATTATTAATGATGTAAATGAAAAATATTCAGGTAAATTTGAAGATGGTAGAGTATATATTAACTTAGCTTATGTTACTCCTGAAACTGCATGGCATGAATTTGCTCATCCATTTATTGAACAAGTAAGAGATGACAATATTGTACTATATGAAAACCTTAAAAAAGAAATAACTAATACTAATTATGGACAAAAAGTATTACAAGAAGTACAGAAACATTATCCTGAACTTTCATTAGAAGAGCAAATAGAAGAAGCTATTGTAGAAACAATTGCAAGATTTGTTACAGGAAAAATACCTGATGTAGAAATTAGTAATTCTAAAAATACAAATCTATTTAGTAAACTTATTGATTTTATAAATGGTATTAGAGCAGTAATTGCAAAAGCTGTTGGTAAAGAATTTAATCAAAAAAACAATATTAAATTTGGTACAAAATCTATAAATTATAAAGATATTAATATTGCTTCTTTAGAAGACAGTTTTAAATTAAAACATTTTGCTCAAATGATGCAATATGGTCATAGAATAGAATTAAAAGAATATATTCCATTAGAAGGTCCAGCAGAAGAAGTAAGTTCTCTTTATGAGAAATTTTATGATTATATGAGGAATAATAGAGAAGATGGACTTGCTTGGGAAAAGTTTGTAAGAAATATTGAATTATTTAATAAACCTCTTCCAAATATTAATTTATTAACAGGAAAAGGTAGAGATTCATTTTTAAATAAATTGTTTGAAATTAATCAGATATTTACAAGTAGTCAATATTCTAAACTTAGAGAAAAATTTCCTGAATTTTTTAAGAAAGAAAATATACAACCTTTAAAAACTCTTGTTGATAACTTTTTAAAAAATGAAGATGGAACAACAATAAATACTTTAACTGATGATATCAAAGAAAAAATTTCAAATAATTGGAATGAAATTGTAAAAGATATTAATGCAGCAGAAATGATTACTGACCCTAGTCAGAAATATAGTGTATATTTAAATTCTTTATTTTATAAAAAAAGTAAACTTAAACAATTAAAAAATCAATGGAAAGTATCTGATTTTGGTGGGGTATATCACCACATTGGTGCTTATATGAATAATGCAGGAGCAAAAAATATTACAGGTGCTATACAGTTATTTATTGATTTAATGGGTAAAAATGTTCCAATGGAATTAGCTACTTATTCTGAAAAATCAAGGAGTGCTCCTCATGGTGCTATACGCATTTCATTTAAAAATGAAACACCTGTATTAGAAAGTTATTTACGAGATATAAATAGTAAATTAATAGATTACAAAGGACAAAAAAAGAGAGTTACAAATCAAGGCACAGGGAATGTTAGATTAACATTAGATGACAAAGTATCAGGATATGATGAGTTATTTATTAATGCTACTCAAAATAATATTGAATATCTTGAAATAAAACAAGATTTATCTTCTGAGGAATTAGGAAAATTAAAAGAATTATCTGATTTAACAGGTGCTCCTATAATACAAAATGGTAATATGTTATATCAACCTGTGTCATATAGACCATATAAACCTGAATCAGTTAGATATTCTAAATTTTACAAAGGAGGTAAATCAACATCATCTGAATTTTTTGTTACACCAAATAAAGAATATGCAAAAGAATATGGAGAAGTTTCAGAAGTAGATGTTGAACTTGGAAATGTTTTAGATTTAACTAATGATTATAGTGATGCTACTTATGGGAGTAAAGTTATTAGTTTATTAGAAAGTAAAGGAGTTACATTTACTGAACAAGAAAAAGAAAATATTAAAAATAATAACCTTAGTAATGAACCATTATTTTCTATTATTGGAAGAAATCCTGAAATTAAAGATGCAATAAAAAGAAGTGGATTTAATTCAGTAAAACAATTAGAAACAAAAACTACAGATAAATTTGGTATGTGGGATAACTCAACACTTAATGAATCTTATTTTATACTTTCTAATCCTAATAATGCAGTTACACCAACAACTTCTGGACCAGCTAAATATAGTAAATTTACAAATGAATCTCAAGAAAAAAAGATAGCAGGGTTAACTAAAAAAATTACTACTTATCTAAGTAACTTTGGTATTAGTGTAAATGATTACTCTGAGATTAAAGAAAATTTAAACATAGATGATTTTGGTTTTGCAGATGTACTTTCTAAAATTGCTCATGTAAGTGACCCTAAACAACTTCCTACTATAGCAGGAGAGTTTATTGCTTATATGTTACAACATAGAGATGTTGTTAAAAATGTAGTAACAAGTTTTGCAAATGCAAACAAAGAACTTATCACTACACGAAATGCAATTTATTATGTTGCATCAGGATTAGGTAAATCAGAACTTGCTAAAAAGAATCCAAATAAATTTGCAGACATGGATGAACTTATTGCAAATGCAGTAATGGAAGTTTATGGAGAAGAATATGGGACAAAAGAAAATTCAAAAAAGATTTATGAAGATGAACTTGTACAGAGAGCATTGAAAAAGCAAATTGAATCTGTAATGAAAACTAAGATAATACTTAGTCCAATTAGTCCTGAAAAATTAAAAACTATAGGTTTTTATTACAAAAAACATTATGTACCATCAGAAGTAAATATTGATAAAATACTTAAAGGTATATCATCAAGAACTACAAATCCTTATGAAGTAGATAGAGATACTTATAAGAAAATTTATGTTGACCCATATTTTGAAAGTAAAAATGTCTTTACTGTTGAGGGATATATATCTGATGAGTTTCAAGATATGAATGATTTATCACAGTTACTTGAAGAATTTTTAGATAGAAAAGATTATACTCAAGGAGATAATTATTCTGAACTTGATAAACAAAAATACTTTAAATTAATTGGAGAATTAGTAGGAAGAGAGTTACAGAAAAAAGAAGGTATTAATATTAGTAAATCACTATTTGAAAAAATAAAAGACATCATTAAAAGTTTTTATAAGTTACTTACTAAAAATGAAGTAAGAGGTGTTAATGTCAATGTAGGATTTATTGCTGATGCTATTCTTGAAAATGATAAAGATTTTATTACTGCATCACAATTTAAACCAGGAGCAGAAGGAAAACCAGTATCAAGAGTTTCAGTTGAAAAAGCATTAGCTACTGATTCTTTTGGAAAAATAATTGTTTATACATTAGCAGAAGAAGGATTTATTCTTACAGGAAGTACAGCTTTGTCTGAACAAGGTACTATTCTTAGACCTGATGAAAATCCATTACATGATATTGACTGGGTATCACCATTTACTAGAGCTGACACAACTCAAAAGTTTTTTAAACACTACCCTGATGCAATTAAAGTTAGAACAATTGAAAATGAAACATATCTTACTGATTCTTATTTAATTGCACCTGAAGGACATTACATTGCTAACTATCAAGAAATAGTGACATCTACAGGAAAAGTTTTAATTGGTTCTTATGATGTAATGAATACTGATGGAGAAGTAGTTGGTACTTATAGATTAGAAAAAAATGAAGAAGGAAAATTAAAAGAAGTAGAAAAAAATGTAAAAGGAAAAGTAATTGACTTTTTTATTTATCCTGACTATAATGTAAGAAACAAATACAAACCATTTGAATATACATCAGATGAAGGAGCTAATATAAAACTTGCTAATTGGAGAGATATTTTTGCTGCTAAATTAGAATGGTCAAGATTAAAAGATGTTTGGGATTATAACAGATTTATACCTTTTGAACAACAAGAATCACTATCTTTGCAAATAGATAAATTAATTCAAAAAGGAATTGTAAAAGCTAAATGTAATTAACTATGAATTGTACATACGAATTTCAAGGAAAAATATATACTGAAAATCAATTCAAAGCTTTATTAAAAAAGCCAGGTATTCAAAATCAAATTGAAGCATTACTTCAAGAGGAAGAAGAATCTTTTTCTCCATATAGTACAGATGATGATTTTTCTGAAGAGTCTGAAGAAGATACTGGTGATTTTAAACCACAGTATGAAAAAATGAATAGATATAAAAGGTCACTCATTGATTTATACAAAAACAGAATTTCAAGTCTTACACCAGTTATTAAACAATTAGAAAAGAAAGGGGAAAAAGATAAAGCTAATAAATATGAACTTTTAAAGATTGATTTAGAAAAAAGAATTAGAGAACTTAATAGTGAAATCAGAAAGTTTAATGATAAAAATCCAATGTCATTGACTGAGTTTAGATATCAGGCAATGGTTGATATGGAAAGAGTATCTGATTTATTAAATGCAGGAAAGATAGGTACTGACCCATTTTTAAATAAAGAAATATTTGAAAATGCAGAAGAAGCAAAAAGGATTATTAATTTTTATAAAGCAATGGAGTTTGTAAAAACAAACAAAACTATTGATAATATATCTATTAATGAACATCCATTTTTTACAAAAGAAGAAATTTATGATGAAGATGGATTACCAACTCTTATTCCTAAAGAAATTAGAGATATATTAAATGATGTAGCAGATGACTTTAAATACTATGAACAACAACTAGATGAAACATATAAGTCTGTTATAACTCAAGTTGTAAATTCTAATCCAAATATTCAAAGAGTATATGGAAAGAATTTAACTTATGAACAAATAATGGAAGCTAGAAAAGATATTCCTTGGATTGATGCTATGTTTTTTGATATGGCAAAAGGTGGTATTACAGGTGATAATGGAGTAATGACTCAAATAGCTATGAGTTTATTTACTAAAACTTGGGATGAACAAATATCAAACTATAAAAATTTTGAACAAAAACATGATGCATTAATACCTAAAGTAAGAAAAGCACTTTTAGCTTTAAAAAAATCTTTAAATGTGTTAGGACTTAAAGAGCCATCATTTGATATATTTTTTCAAAAACAAAATGATAAGAATACAGGAAAGTTAGTTCAAAAATATAGTGCTGATTATATTGAAGCAAATGAAGCTATTCAACAGATATATGAAAGTAAGGTTGAATATGCAATGAGTGAACCAGATTTAGTTAAAAGAGATAGAATGTTATTTAAAGCATTTGAAGACCAACAAAATTGGTTAAGAGAAAACACTATGCTTTTTGACATTAGAAAGATACCAGAAATTGCTCAACAGTTTCCTGAGTTTGCAGATTATTTTATGGCAGATGATGGACATGTTGAAGAATTAAAAAATACTATTGGAGAGAAAGCATATCAAAAAGAGTTAGAAACACAAATAGAAAAACTAAAACAGTTTTCTAAATGGAAAGATAATACTACTATGTCAATTCTTATGTCATTAGGAGTTGATTCTGTAAATAACTTGAATGAAAATCAATTAGACATGTTAGAGTATGAAATTATGAAGAGTAATCCTTTTCATGCAATTTCAACAATATATAATACTTCACCAACAAAATTTAAAGGACTATTAGTTAATCCTGATTACAAATATAACTCATATATTCCAAGAAGAAATAAAATACAAATTAATAGAAAAGAATCTTTTGAAACTGGAAAATATGTATTTGTAAATACAAATGAGTCTACTAACTTTTATGATAAAAATTTTGAAGTAATTGAAAACAATCCTGACTTACTAGAATATCATGAATTGATATCTAGTGAACTACAAGAAATATTTGATTCATTTCCTGAAGATGTTAAAAAGAAATTGTTTTCAAATTCATTAGTATCTACAAGAAAAGGTATTTCAGAAATATTTGCTGACCCAAAATTAAATATCATTAGTAAAATATTAAAATCAATTCAATATTTTTGGGATAGTTTAAAATCAGGATTTGGTATAAATTTAAGAAGTTCTACTTTGTATGATAATGTAGATGTTATTACTAATAAATTAGATCCAAAAGTAAATGCTGATTTTATAAACAGTAATGAAGAGAAAATAAATAATAGATTAACAGTTGAATTATATAAATTTTCTAACTTAAACAAAATACCTGGTGTAGATAAAGTTAAAAAGTATTATCCTAATTCTTTTGTTGATTATTACTCAATGAGTCCACAAGCATTAAATTATTTAGCTACAATGCTTGATTTGAAAAATCCTATTGAGTTAAAAAATAAATTTGGCAATAGTATTCCTATTGGTAAACTTCTTAAAAATGCTGTTACTTCTGAAATAGTAGAAAGTCAATCAGTAAATCTACCAAAGATTATAAAGTATTATTCTAAAATGGCTCATGAGTATAGTGCAAGACAAGAGATGTTGCCATTTATGAAAGTAATGAAAGAACATTATGAGCAGATTCAAGATGTTAAAATTAAAAGAGATAGTGTATTAACACTTAATGGTCAAAAATATACTGATGGTTCTGTTAGAAAAGTTGCTAACTCTCAATTTCAAGAGTGGTTTGATAGAGCTGCATTAGGTCATTATGGTGATGATGGATTTTGGGGAGGATATGATATAGTGTTAAATAGAGGTGCTGATAATGAAAAAAGAAAAACATTTATTGATAAGATATTAGCAATAGTTACTGGAAAAATATTAACTGCTGAAGAGCAGAAAATGAAAAAAGAAATTAATAAACTTATTGATAATGCTGGTAAAAATGATGATGTTGCTAAACTTGTTGAGATTAGAGAGTCATTAGGTAAAAATCCAGCATTGAGTGCAGTCTTTAGTAGTTTTTTAGGTTATTTAAGATATTTAAGATTAGGTTATAATATTAACTCTGCTATTACTAACTTTATAGAAGGTCAGACTGCAAACATGATTATTGCATCATCTGGTGATTACTTTGATTCTAAACATTTTTATAGAGCTTACAATATTATACAAGGTTCAGTTTTAAAAAGTGCATTAGGTGGTTATGCAAGAGGTATGACTAAAGGTGCATTTAAAGCAAGAACTTTAGTTGATAGATATGACATTCTTCAAGACTCTACTAATGAACTTCAAAAAGCAGGAGTTAAAACTCCATTAGATAGGTTTTCTAAATTTACTCCAATGGAAGCAAATAAAAGAACTGAATATCTTAATCAAGTTCCATTGATGATTGCAATAATGCTTGATACTCAAATTAAAGGTAAAAATAATGAAACATCAAGTGTATGGGATGCAATGGATGCAGAAGGAAAATTAAAACCTAATTTTAGAACTGAAGAAAATGTTGAAACTTGGGAAAATGGAAAAGGACAAGGTTATGCTGACTTTAAATCTAAAGTAAATAATGCTATTGTAATGGCTCATGGTAATTATGCTGAGCTTAGAGGAATGATGGTTAAAAAGAATTTGTTAGGAAAAGCATTTGTATTTTTAAAAACTTGGTTAGGTTCTCAATTATACCAAAGATTTGCTACTGAAAGAGATGATGTTGAAACAGGTATTAAAGGATGGAAAGGTAGATATTGGTCACATACTAAACTATCAGGAGGAATACATGGTGGTCTTGTAGCAGCAACTCTTTTTGGTGTAGGAACACTTCCATTAACTCTTGGTGTAGGAGTAGGTGTAGGAATTGGTGTAATGTGGGGTTCTAAAACAGGAGTTAGAACTAATCTTGATTTTTTACAAGAACTTACTTTTACTTTAAAAGCAATAGCAAGAAAGATGGTTGGTTTACCTATCAATATAATTTCAGCTATGACTATAGGTAAACAAGTAATTTCTGAACCTGGTTATGAAAAGTTAATTACAGATGGTGAAGGAAAATTAGGTAA
>Ga0315905_10007606_pt1 | contig 10969 bp, 9 predicted proteins | sample LakEriMetagenome_5_FD_203522 | JGI IMG/M metagenome (GOLD analysis project Ga0315905, IMG submission 203522) | Freshwater fungal communities from buoy surface, Lake Erie, Ohio, United States - Buoy 4 MA121 | ecosystem: Environmental > Aquatic > Freshwater > Lake | place: USA: Lake Erie, Ohio... | reverse complement strand
TGCACTTCAGTGGCTGCAGTCGCGCTCATAATGCGATTATGACCATTCACAGGTCATTTTTTTAACCCCGTCAAGTAAGGCACGTGAGCCGGTCCGAAACACCGGACCGTTCGCGCGGCAAGGCATCTCCTCAATGCAACGGACATCAAAACAAGCAGTCAACTTCTCCGGCTGCAGCGCAACAACGGCCCCCGGAAGGTCACACGCCGCCTGCCGCGAATCCCTTCCCCACCCTACAGACCAGCCACTCTTCAACCCACCACCCGTCCCCCATCCCGCCCCCCCCACGCCCACGCCTGCACCCTCGGCTCCCTTCAGCCGGACGCGATTCCGCATTTGAAACCAGCCACGTCGCCCCCCAAAGGTGAAATGGCCTGCCCGTCTCCATGCGCTCCCGCTTTCTCTCCACCTTCCTCCTGCCCGCCGTGGCCGCCGCCACGCTCGCAGCAGCACGTGCCGAGGACGCAGCGCCCGCCGCCGCCAAACCCGCCCCATCGCGCGAATCCACCGCCGCCTCCCGCCGCGCCGTCGCCGCCATGCAGGAAAACGACTGGCTCTCCGCCCGCCGCGCATGGAACGAGGTCGTCCGCCTCGACCCAGCCAACGCCGGCGCATGGTCCAATCTCGGCAAGGTCGAACACCAACTCGGCGAACTCAAACCCGCCGCCGAACACCTCGAAAAAGCCGTCGCCCTCAAACCCGCCCTCTCCGATTCATGGGTCACCCTCGGCCTCGTCTACATGGAACTCGCCGCACCCATGCGCGCCGTCTCCTGCCTCACCCGCGCCGTCCACGAAAACCCCGCCGACCCTCAACCGCGCAACGCCCTCGCCATCATCCTCAAGAAAGTCGGCTGGACCGCCGCCGCTGAATCCGAACTCCAGAAGGCCATCGACCTCGAACCCAAATTCGCCGAGGCCCACTTCAACCTCGCCGTCATGTACCTCGAACGCCGCCCGCCAGCCCTCGAAATGGCGCGCCGCCACTACTCCGCCGCACGCCAACTCGGCTCCGATCCCGACGCCGTCATCGAAGAACAACTCTCAGGCCAAGACCCCGCAGCCGCTCCTCCCGACGACTCTTCCGCCGAACCACCCACCGACGACAAATCCTCGGTCCCGCCCGCTCCCGAACCAACCGCTCCTAACAAACAAGCCCGGCCCTCCACCAGCCCCGGCAAACGCAAGTCCCCATGATCCCTCGCCGCCTATTCCTGCGCCGCTCCACCCTCGCAGCCGCCTCCCTCCCAGCCGCCCTCCTCCACGCTCAGGGCCGACTCCCCGCGCCCCCAGCCATCACCGCCAAAGCCTGCATCGTCATCGACGCCGTCACCGGTGCCGCCCTCTTCGAAAAAGACGCCGACGACAAACGCCCCGTCGCCAGCACCCAGAAGCTCCTCAGCGCCCTCGTCGCCGTCGAATCCACCAGCATGGACAAAATCACCACCGTCCAACTCTCGGAAACCAGGGTCGAACCCCACAAGCTCTACCTCAAAGTCGGCGAAAAACTCCCGCTGCGCACAGTCCTCGAAGCCATGCTCATCGAAAGCTGCAACGACTGCGCCCACTGCATGGCCCGCAGCTGCGCCGGCACCGAAGCCCAATTCTCCGTCTGGATGAACCGCCGCGCCGCCAAACTCGGCATGTCCTCCAGCCACTTCATCAACGCCTCAGGCCTCCCCGCTGAAGGCCAGTACTCCACCGCTCGCGACATGTCCCGCGCCGCCCGCGCCGCCTTCTTCAACCCCATCATCCGCGGCATCGTCGGCCGCGGCGAAATCACCATCACCCGCGGCGACGGTCGCCAGAAAAAACTCCAGACCACTAACTACCTCCTCCGCCGCGGCAACGCCCACTTCCTCCCCATCTGCACTGGCATGAAAACCGGCTACACCAACGCCGCCGGCAAATGCCTCATCTCCAGCGCCACCTACCGCGGCCGCACCGTCATCTGCGTCATCCTCGGCAGCTCCTCCAAGGTCATCTGGAAGGAAAGCGCCAGTCTCCTCAACTGGGCCCTCGGTCTCTCCGGCTCATGACTCCCCCCAACCCAGCCTCCGACCCGATCCCCCCTTCCCACCCGCGCTACCTCTCCCTCATCACCAGAGAGAAAATCACCGCCGGTGTCTCCCTCGGCGTCACTTCCCTCCACGGGCTCATCGCCCACGGCCGCGGCGAAGCCTTCGACTATCTGCTAGGCGAGCAGACCCACCCGTTCGCCTCCTCCGCCATCGCCGCCGCCGCCGCCACGCTCCTCTCCGCCTCCCGCCCCGTCATCTCCGTCAACGGCAACGCCTGCGCCCTCGCCGCCGAGGACCTCTGCAATCTCGCCGCCGCCACCGGCGCCGCCCTCGAAGTCAATATCTTCCACTCCTCCCCGGAACGCGAACACGCCATCCGCTCCATGCTCCTCGACCACGGTGCCCCCGAGGTCCTCATGCCCTCCCGCTCCCACGCCCTCGAACACATCGACCACAACCGCCGCTGGGTCCACCCCGACGGCATCTTCTCCGCCGACGCCGTCTTCGTTCCCCTCGAGGACGGCGACCGCTGCGGCGCGCTCATCAGAAACGGCAAAAAGGTCGTCACCGTCGACCTCAACCCGCTCTCCCGTACCGCACGCACCGCCTCCGTCACCATCGTCGATAATCTTGTCCGCTGTCTCCCCGCTCTCGTCTCCCTAACGCGCCAGCTCGCCTCCTCCGACCGCGCCACCCTCGCCGCTTCCGCCGCCTCATGGGACAACCCAGCCGCTCTCGCCGCCGCCGAAGCCGCCCTCCGCTCCGGTAACCTCTCATGAGCAATTGCTGCCATTCGCCAACTCCGCCGCCTCCCCCGGACGAGCCACACTCCTGCTGCCACTCGCCCGCCCCCACCCCTCCTCCTGACAAGCCCCACTCCTGCTGCGGCACCCACCACGCCCCCGTCACGCCTTCCGCCTCCGCCGCATGGTTCTGCCCCATGTGCCCAGGCGTCGAATCCGATTCACCCGGCGATTGCCCGAGGTGCGGCATGGCCCTCGAACGCAATCCCCACGCACCCGGCGACGACTCCGCCGTCTCCGCCGAATCCCACGCACTCCTCCGCAAGCTCCTCTTCGCCGCCGCCCTCGCCCTCCCGGTCTTCATCCTCGCCATGGGCGAAATGATCCCCGGCCGCCACGGCCACCCGCTCCTCCCGGACCCATGGTCACCATGGCTCCAATGCCTCCTCGCCTCCCTAACGATCTTCATCCCCGGCCGCTTCCTCCTCGTCAGAGCATGGAACTCCCTGCGCCACCGCAGTCTCAACATGTTCACCCTCACGTCCCTCGGCACGCTCGCCGCATGGACCTTCAGTACCGCCGCCCTCCTCTTCCCTCACCTCTTCCCTCTCTCCTCACACCACGGCCCGGCCCTCTACTTCGAATCCGCAGCCGTCATCACCGCCTTCGTCATCCTCGGCCAGTGGATGGAATCCCTCGCCCGCCAGCGCACCGGTTCCGCCCTCGCCGCTCTCATGCGCCTCAGCGCCAAATCCGCCCACCGTCTCGCCCACGATGGCTCGGAATCCGATGTCCCCATCGAATCCGTCTCCGTCGGCGATCTCCTCGTCGTCCGCCCCGGCGAAACCATCCCGGTCGACGGCTCCCTAACCACAGGCTCGTCCTCCATCGACGAATCCATGCTCACCGGCGAACCCATCCCCGTCGCCAAATCCCCCGGCGACCCAGTCTCCGGCGGCACGGTCAATCAATCCGGCGCTTTCGTCATGCTCGCCTCCCGCGTCGGCCAGGACACTCTCCTCGCTCGCATCGTCGCCCTCACCGCCGAAGCCCAGCGCTCCCGCGCCCCCGTCCAGAACCTCGCCGACAGGGTCTCCGCATGGTTCGTCCCCGCAGTCCTCCTCATCTCCATCCTAACGTTCTTTCTCTGGCTCGTCCTCGCCCCGGCCCCCGCCCTCGCCATGGCCGTCTCCGCCGCCGTCTCCGTCCTCATCATCGCCTGCCCCTGCGCCCTCGGCCTCGCCACCCCCATGTCAGTCATGACCGGCATCGGCCGCGCCGCCCAGCTCGGCATCCTCGTCCGCGACGCCGCCGCCCTCGAATCCGCCGCCCGCGTCAATCTCCTCCTCATCGACAAAACCGGCACGCTCACCGAAGGCAAACCCGCCGTCACAAACGTTGTCACTTCGCCAGCCACCTCTTCCTCACAACTCCTCACCGACGCCGCCGCCCTCGAATCCCTCAGCGAACACCCGCTCGCCCGCGCCATCGTCCAGCACGCCGCCACCGCAGGCATCTCCCCTCCTCCCGTCTCCACTTTCCTCTCCACCCCCGGCGCAGGGGTCTCCGGAACCTCCACCGACGGCCGCCTGCTCCTCGCCGGCCGCCGTTCATGGCTCCAATCCCTCAACATCTCCATCCCACCCGAACTCGACGCCGCCGCCGCCACCGCCACCCATTCCACCGACTCCATCGTCTGGTTCGCCTCCAACCACTCCGCCTCCGGCTGGATCTCCATCGCCGATCCCCTCAAACCGTCCGCCCCAGCCGCCATCGCCGCCCTCAAATCCCTCGGCATCAGCACCATCATGCTCACCGGCGACCGTCCCGAACCCGCCGCCGCCGTCGCCCGCGCCACCGGCATCGCCGACTTCCGCCCCAGTCTCCTCCCAGAAGACAAGCTCCGCATCATCCGCGAATGCCAGGCCTCCGGCAGCATCGTCGCCATGGCCGGCGACGGCATCAACGACGCCCCTGCCCTCGCCGCCGCCGACTCCAGCATCGCCATGGGCACCGGCACCGACGCCGCCCTCAAATCCGCAGGCCTCGTCCTCGTCAAAGGCGACCTCTCCGCCCTCATCCGCGCCTTCTCCCTCAGCCGCGCCACCATGCGCAACATCCGCCAGAATCTCGCCTTCGCCTTCGCCTACAACTTCGCAGGCATCCCCCTCGCCGCAGGCCTCCTCTACCCGCTCACAGGCCACCTCCTCAACCCCATGGTCGCCGGCGCCGCCATGGCCTTCTCCAGCGTCTCCGTCATGCTCAACGCCCTCCGTCTCCGCCACGCCGGAACCTGACTCCCCGCGCCCACCATGCCCGCCGCCCGCCGCTCCTCACCCTCACCAGATTACCCGCTCGACGCCGTCCTCCTCCTCGACGGCCGCCACACCACCATCCCCGTCGCCCGTCTCTTCGACGACATCCCTAACGTCGTCTTCTTCGTCAAAGACCGCGCCGGCCGCTACGTCCACGTCAATCGCACCCTCGCCACACGCTGCGGCTGCCGCGACCCCCTCGACCTCTCCGGCCGCATCGCCTCCGATCTCTTCCCAGCCACCCTCGCCCGCCATTACCGCGAACAGGACGAACGCGTCATCCGCGAAGGCCGCCCCGTCATCAACAGTCTCGACCTCCACTTCTACCCGGATCGCCGCCGCGGCTGGTGCCTCACTAGCAAATACCCGGTCCGCGCCCGCGACAACGGCGACATCCTCGGCGTCGCAGGCATCTCCCGCGATCTCGAAACCTCCCCAGGCTCCCAATCCTCTCGCGATTACCCCGAAGTCGCCCGCGCCCTCGACTACCTCCACGCCCACGCCGGAGAACCAGTCAGCGCCGACGCCCTCGCACGCGCCAGCGGGCTCTCCCCCTCCCAACTCTCCGCACGCATCCGCAGAATCTTCGGCACCACACCCCAGCGTCTCGTCCTCCGCGCCCGCATCGAACACGCCATGCACCTCCTCGCAGGCACCTCCGAACCCATCGCCGACATCGCCCTCGCCTGCGGCTTCTGCGACCAGAGCGCCTTCACCCGCCACTTCACCCGCACCGCCGGCCTGCCCCCAGGCGCGTTCCGCTCCCGCTCGTCCCTCACTTCTTCCTGACTTTATACCCCTCCAGCACCGGCTCGAATCGCTCCGCCGCAATCTCCCTGTTCTCCTCCAGCTTCGTAAACACATTCGATATCCGCGTCCCGTCCCGCAGGTTCAAATGCACCGCCCCAGGCGTCCCCGTCGCCGTCTCCACCTGCACATACAACCCGCTCACCATCGCCCCAGGCTCCGCACCCGCCGGCTTCAGCTCAATCCGGTGCCACTCGCCCTCCGCCGTCACCGACACTATCTCAAATCGCTTCCGCAACGCCTCCATCGAATCCGGAAAACCCGCCGTCAGAAACCGCATTGCCTGCCCTAACTCACTCCGCTCCACCGCCCCCCCGCTCATCACCTCCGCTTCCTTCTTCTCAGGAAACATCACCGTCAATTCCCCGCTCCCACGCACCACCGCCACAAACTTCACAGGATCCCCACTCTCCAGCCGGAACGCCCCGCGCTCCGCCGCATACCACAGCTTCCCCGCGCTCTCCAGCGGCTTCCTCATCGTCATCAGCTTTCGCTCGTGACGGAACGCCGCCACCAAGGTCTTCACCCCCGCACTCCTCTTCACCCACTTCTCCACCACCGCCATCCCCGCCGCACTCACCGCCTCACCCGTCCCACCCGCCGCCTCTTCCCCAATCACCCTCAGCGGCAGCACACTCAGCATTCCAATCACTTGTCGGCGGTTCATCCCTCCCTCTGCCACACTCCCCTGCCACTCGCCACCGCCAATCGCAGCTTGCCCACCCGCCCTCCACCCACTACCGCCGCCTCCTCCCTCATGGTCGCCCCGCGCCTCAGTCTCGCCACCCTCATTAACCACGACCCCATCGTCGTCACCGGCATGGGCGTGGTCTCCGCAGCCGGCCACGGCCCCGACGCCCTCTGGCTCGCCCTCTCCAACCGCTCACCACTCGCCCAACCACTCGACTTCTCCCTCCCAGGCCCCCACCCGCTCCCTCTCCTCGGCTGCCCAGCCCCACCCACCAACTGGCGCAACCACCCATGGTCCTCCACCATGCGGAAGCTCGACAACTCCTCACGCTGGGCCCTCGAAGCCGCCCACATGGCCGTCTCCATGGCCAATCTCCACCCAGACCCGCTCCGCACCGGGGTCATCACCGGCTCCTCCCGCGGCCCCGTCCGCAAATCCACCGAAGCCGCCAACCTCCTCCACGCCAACCTCCCGCTCCGCCCCACCATGGGCCCAGCCACCACTCTCGCCGCCCCCACCGGTGCCATCACCCACGCCCTCAACGCCCGCGGCCCCTCATGGTCCGTCTCCGCCGCCTGCGCCTCCGGTGCCTTCGCCATCGCCGCAGCCGCTGAACAAATCGCCCTCGGCAACGCCGACACCATGATCGCCGGAGGCTCCGACGACGCCCTCCACCCGCTCGTCACCGCCTCGCTCTCCGCCGCCGGGGTCCTCTCCCACTCCGCCTGCCGCCCGTTCCTCCCTGACCGCAACGGGCTCATCCCAGGCACCGGCGCAGCCATGCTCGTCCTCGAATCCCTCAGCTCCGCCACCCGCCGCGGCGCAACCCCGCTCGCCACGCTCCGCGGCTGGTCCCTCCTCTCCGCTCCCGAAGGCATGGCCTCCATCCACCCCGAAGGCGAAGGGCTCCAACGCACCATCCAATCCGCCCTCCACTCCGCAAACCTCCCCGCCTCCGCCATCGGCCTCATCCTCGCCCACGGCACCGGTACCTCCGCCAACGACGCCGCAGAAGCCGCCGCCCTCCGCGCCACTTTCCCCTCCCCACCCCCGCTCGTCGCCTCCAAACCCATCACCGGCCACTGCCTCGGCGCCACCCCAGTCATGGAGGCCATCCTCGCCATCGAATCCCTCCGCCGCAATCTCCGCCCTCCCTCCCCTCTCCAAGGCCCCTCCGCCCCCGATTGCCAAGGCATCCTCCTCTCCCACGGCAACCCGTTCCCTCCAGACCAACCGCTCGCCCTCTCCCTCGCCGCCGCCTTCTGGGGCTTCCACGCCGCCCTTCTCTTCAGCCGCTGATTCCCTCCCCATTCCCAAAGAATCCCCTGGCCAATGCATATACTCCCCGTATATCTTCACCTCTCTCTCACCCAACCCGCACGCCATGTCTCAGTCCGGCCGATCCTATAGCACGCCTCCGGCCTTCCAACCGGCAGAAGATCCTGACGACATCCCGGAACTCTCCGACGACCTCGAACAGCAAATCGATGACGCCATCGCAGAAACCGGGCTCTCCAGAAACGATATCATCCGGCTCTCCATCAAACGCGGCCTCGAAATCATCGCCGCCTCCAAAAGCCGCCCTGATCAGCTCTCCTGATCCATCCCACTGATCAGCCCAGCACCGGCTCCCCGCTCCCGTCACCACGGGCGCTTCCGCACCACCGCAAACAGCTCCGTCCCCACAGGCAGCCGCAACGCTCGGCATACCGCCAGATCCATCTCGCCCAGGCTCGCACGCACGCCGCTCAGCCATCGCGGCCACCAACTCCGGCCCCCGCCACGCCGCCCCAACATCGCCGGCAGCACCCCAAGCGCATCCCACCCGTGCACCAACTCAACCTCCCACTCGTCCCGCACCAGCAATTCCCGTAACCTCCCCACCCCATACCGCCGCTCACCCCCTCCTCCCACCCCCAGCACGTCCCACGCCGGCACATTCACCATCAACCACCCACCAGGCCGCAGCACCCGCCCCATCTCCTCAATCACCGCCCCTTCATCAACACACGCTTTTCCTAGCAAATCCAGACAGACCGCCGCCTCGCGTCCACCCCCCCGAATCGGCAGCGACTCCGCCCGCGCCGGCACCACCGCCCGAAACCCACGCGCCCGCGCCTGCTCCACAGACAGCACACTCGCATCAAATCCCGACAACTCCCACGGCACCCGCGCCCGCCGCAACGCCGCCAGCAACCCGCCACTCCCACACCCCGCATCCACCACCCGCGCCCCGTCCGGCAACCGCCGCCGCAGCTCCGCAATCACATGCGCCTCCAGCACCCGCCTCCGCCACTCCCCACCACCAGTTCGCACCGCTCGCTCCATACCAGCACTCCGTTCCCCTCCACTCATCACGGCACATCTCCCCGCCGCTTCTGAAACGGCAGGCTCTCCGCCACCCCACGGATCAGGCTCTGCATGCTCTCATTCTCCTTCGCCATCCGCGCCAGAATCCCATCCACCGCAGGCTTGTCCGCAGGCTCCACCCCGCGCCCCAACGCATACGTCAGCATCTTCTTCACCACTCCCCTCAGAAAGGTCTCCCGCCGGTCGTTCAGCAACACCACCGCCAGCTCCTGCGCCCCGTTGAACTTCTGCCCGGTCGTCAGCACCCCAGCCGTATCCACAGGAAATTCCCCGTCCTTGTCCCGCCACCGCCCGATCGCATTGAAATTCTCCAGCGCAAACCCCAGCGGATCAATCAGACTGTGACAACCCGCACACCCAGGCTTCGTCCGGTGCGCCTCCAGTCGCTGCCGCACCGTCGCCGTCGCCTCCACTTCCTTACCCTCCGCCAATGGCGGCACCCCCGGCGGCGCAGGCGGCGCACTCAACCCCAGCACGTTCTCCAATAACCACTTCCCTCGCTTCACCGGCGAGGTCCGGATCGAATCACTCGTCACCGTCAGAATGCTCGCATGCGTTAGAATCCCCCGACGCCGCGACTCCGCAGGCAGCTTCACCAGCCTAACCTCCGCTCCGCTCACCCCGGGAATCCCGTAGAACCCCGCAAGGGTCTCATTCAGATAGGAATAATCCGCATCCAGCAGCTCGGTCACCGGACGGTTCTCACGGATCACGTGCGCAAACAATCCCTCCGTCTCCGCCTTCATCGCCGCACGCAGCTCCGGCGTGAACTCAGGATACCGCTCTTTGTCAGGCTTCGCCCCGTTCAAGGTCCGCAACTCCAGCCACTGCCCCCCGAAATTCTCCGCCAGCGCCCGCGCCTTCGGATCCTTCAGCATCCGATCCACCTGCACCGTCAGATTCGCCCGCAGCTGATTCCTCAACGCCAGCGACAGCAACTCGTCATCCGGCATGCTGCTCCACAACCAGTAACTCAACCGGCTCGCCAGCGCATACTCACTCACATCCACAATCTTCTGCGCATTCCCAGCCTCAGGCTGCCACTCGATCCGAAACAGAAAATATGGCGACACCAGCACCGCCTTCATCGCCAGTCGCACACTCTCACGCCACGTCAGCCCCTGCTTCCGCGCCGCCCCAAACACCCCCGCCAACCGCTCAATCTCCCCAGGCAGCGCCGCCCGCCGGAAACCACGACTCGCAAACTGCGCCAGCAAACCCCGCACTTCCTCGTCATTCTCACCCTTCACCCCAGCCCGCTCAAACATCCGCTGCATCACCGGCCCAGGTGCCTCCGCCTTCACCCCCATCGGCCCTTCCACCTCCATCCCCCGCAACCTCACATTCCGGTCCCGCTTCGCAGGATCAGGCTCGTCCGGCACATAAAAATCATTGATGAAATCCACCGTGATCGCCTGCGTCCCTTTCTTCAACGCCACCTTCAACTCAATCGTCTGCGGCTTCTCCCGCTCCCCACTCTCCACCTCCACCGTCTTCAACTCCTTATCCGCTGCCTTGATCCTCAACTTCGCACGCTCCCCACCAGCCTGATCCGCCCACACCACCGCCCTCACCACATACTCCCCATCCACAGGCGCATCATACTCAAGCACACATTCCCCAGGAAACGCCAGCAACCGATGGTCCCTCTCCGGCAACCCCACACCCTGCATCGCCTTCCCCTCGTACTCCCGCTTCTCCGGCGCAGGCGGATCCAGCGGGATCACTTCCTCAAGCACCCGGTCCGCCGCAATCAGATACCGCTCCATCAATATCGGCGGCAGCGACAGCACGTCCCCAATGTTGTCAAAACCATACCCACTGTCGTCCTCCGGAAACTCATCCGCAGGCCGCGAATCCGCACCCAGCAGGTCCCTCACCGTATTGTTGTACTCCACCCGATTCAATCTCCGGATCGTCACCCGCCCAGGATCAGGATTCGCAGGATCCACAGGATTGATCACACTGTCGATCCAGTTCACCAGCAACTCCCGCTCCTCTCGCGTCGGCTGGGTCTTCTTGT
>Ga0315905_10007604_pt1 | contig 10969 bp, 5 predicted proteins | sample LakEriMetagenome_5_FD_203522 | JGI IMG/M metagenome (GOLD analysis project Ga0315905, IMG submission 203522) | Freshwater fungal communities from buoy surface, Lake Erie, Ohio, United States - Buoy 4 MA121 | ecosystem: Environmental > Aquatic > Freshwater > Lake | place: USA: Lake Erie, Ohio... | reverse complement strand
GGATCCCTGCTGAGCCACACTCCTAAGTTGGGGTGGTAGTATCTGAAGCGCATCTGGTAGAGTCCGGTTTCGGCGTCTCTGTAGTGGGCATGGAACAGGGGGCTCCAGTCGGCGGCGTTGGTGCTGCCTGCCCAGGTGCTGCCGTTTAAGAACCGCACGTTACCGAACGCGTCGTAGCTCATGCGCTGGGTGACGGTGCCGCTCGTGTTCACAAGGGCGACGACATTCATGGTTTCACGCAGGGCGTAGAGATCAGTGCTGGTGGCGCCTAAGATCTGGCGGCGGGCGATGTCGTTGATGTCGCGGATGCCATACCAGTAGCGGGCTTGCGGTGTCGTGGCCAGATCGACGTATTCCTCCAGGATTTGCCACCGGTCGCTGTAGGCGAACAGGCGGAGGGTAGTGCCGGTGGTTTTGCTGATGCGGCGGAACTGGGCGTCGTAGGTGTAGGAGGCCACGGTGGTGCCGCCTTGCGTTACTTTCACGGGGCGGTTCCATGCGTCCCAGGTGATTGTTTGGGCGGTGGTCCAGTTGTCCGCGGCGGGCATGGTGGTCATGTTCCCGGCGGGATCATAGAGCGGGGTAATAACGTCGGAGGGACCGGCGATGCTGGTGATTTCGTTGACCTTGTTAAACTGACGTGTCTGGCTCAGGGCGTCGCTGGTGAAGCCCAGCCAGTTGCCCATGGCATCGTAGGTCCAGTCCTGGTTTTTCGATACCGGAGTAATGCCGGAGAACGCCGGATACGTGCCCCCCAGCGTGCCGCGCTGGAACTCACGGACCTGGTAGAGGCCGTCGTATTCATACCACTGATCCTCAGTGGTGACTCCGGCGGCGTGGGCTGCGGCATCGTAGCGCCACTGGCGGTTGCTGCTGCGGTCGTAGCGGTACTGAGCTTTGACGGAGGCCGCGGAGCCTTTGAGCCATGCCATGGTGATGGGCCGGCCAAAGCGGTCCAGCCCGGCGTAATGGTCAGTGGAGGTGCCCAGCGACAGGTGAGTGGCAGGGACGTTGTAGTTCACATCCACGGGCGTGCCGAGGCCGAGATACTGGTAACTGATGATGTCAGTGCTGCCGTCCCGGATGCTGCTCACCCGGCTGAGAGCATTGCCGTGGCTGGTGCCGGTGCTGCTGTAGTGATACTGGAGCGCTGCTCCAGAGGGGTAGGTCATGCTGGTGCGGCGGACCGTATTGGATCCGGAGGCTCCGGATTCGTAGCCGTATTGCACGGTGCGGGTCACGCCCCCGATGCCGGGCAGGTTCTGCACCTGCACTTCGCTGGCAAGCTGACGCCAGCCGTTGTAGTCAAAGTAAACGGCATTGCGCACCGCGTTGGTGTTATCCCGGCTCATCGCCGACGCCGCCAACCCGCGGTCATTATACTCGGTGGTGAGCTTTTTGATGGTCTGGTCTGCACTGGAGGCTCCCCATGCGGTGACTTCATCCTGCGTCTGCCGGCCCAGCGTATCGAAGGTGTAGGTATGGACCAGCCCCGCCTGATCCTTCATGGTGGTGACCTGACCGGCACGGTTATAGGTGTAGGTGACGATATCGGAACCGCCGGTGCTGTCCGGATAGGTCTTGGTGGCGACAAGCAGATTGCTGTTTAGAGCAGAGCCGCCGGCAGTGGTGACGCCGTAGGTCCAGACGGTTTCCTGATTCTGCAGGCCGCCGGTGCCGCCAGCCGGGTTGTTGCGGGCAATGAGTTTGGTGAGATTGCCGTCGGGATTATACTCGTAGTTTGTCTGCCGGTCGATGGCGGGCACGGTGCGGTTGGGCACTCGGCCCTGGATTTCCTGGGTGAGGCGGCCCGCGGCATCCCATGTGCGCGTAGTCTGCGCCTGCATGGGATCAGTGGTAAGATAGGGCTCGCCTTTCTGATTGTAGGCAGTGAGGTTCACCAGCACGTCATCCGTGCAGGTGGGAATGACGGGACTACGGGACCAAGTCAAAAGGCCGTTGGTGCCGTAATTCGCGGTGGCCACAGTGCGCCCGATGGCATCGGGGTAGCTGGCGGAGTAACTAACGCGGGCCTGCGGCTGGGTGGCCCCATGATCCTGAAGCGGCCCGTTGCCGGTGGCGTTGTCGTAGCGCTGTTTGAGCGTGGTGCTGAGCACGTTCCCGGCCTTGTCATAATCCATGTCGCGCTGCTCCATGACAATGGATTGCGCAATGTCCGGCTGCCCGGAGGTCCAGCCGGGTTGATAGGCGGTATAAGCCGCCGTAACGCGGCCCACTGCATCGTAGACCATGCTCTGGAAGGCTTGACTGCCGGAGGGCCATTGCACCAGTATACGGCCTTCGAGGTCATACCATGTGTTGCCGGTGAGGGCATTGCCCACAGCCCCGGTGGCGGGATTCACCTCGTAACGGATGGCCTGGAACGGTCTGCCGAGCACATCGAACTTCGTTTGCGACCAGTCGAGCAGGTTGCCTGCGGCCACGCTGGTGCGGTATTGCTTCACATCAGTGACGAGACCGCGGTTGTCGTAAGTATTCTCAGTAATGAGCGTAGCCGCACCGGTGTCGACAGTAACCGCAGTGGAGGCGGTCTTTTGGCGCTGCCTCCAGTCGTAAATAAAGTCGGTGACCCGGTTATTGCCAGCGGTGGAGTCCACCAGGACAGTGGTTTTGGTGAGCAGGCCATCACCGGCATCCGCATTGCCATCATATTGGTTTTCCACGGCAGTCAGCAGGTTCGACGGGGAGGTACCCGTGAGCCGCGACATCACCCATCCCAGCACATTAAAGACAGTCTTTTGAACCGTGCCTCCAGGAGTCGTGACGCGGTCCACACGGCCTGCGGCATCGTATTCATAGCCAGTCTGCGCGTAGTTGGTATCTTTCGCACCCTCGCCGCTGTCGGGGATGAGATGATAGAGCCGGTCCGCGATGAGTTCACCGCCCTTACTGAAGTGCCGGGCTTGCCAGCGGATCCAGCCGGGCTGAGCAAAATCATCAGAGGGCTCCGGCAGGCGCACCAACTCCCACGGTGATACTGTGGTCGCACTGAACGAAGTTCCATCCGGGCTGTCGGGCAGCATGCAGCCCCGCTCTACGGTTACCGGCCCTGTGCAATGCCGGGTGTCCAGATCTGCGGTGGCGCCGGGTATAATATAACCGGGGAATGTAACGCGCTGCTCTTCGTGATCCCGGTAGTATGTCCAGGAAGCCGTGCGAACGCTCGTCAATGAACCCGCAAGGTCCACTGCATGCACCGGCCCCTGCTCAAGAACGGTGCGCCCCTGGTCATCAACCTGATAATCCGTAATCAAATTCAGACCGCCCGCATCCTCTGTTTTCTTCGTCATCCCGCCGGTAACAAGATCGTATTCAAAAGCCGTCACCATCCCGGACTGATCCGTCACTCCCGTGCGTAATCCACAGGTGTTGTAGGATTCCACAACCACACCAAACGTTCCCGGGCCGTTCTGGGAGGAGGGAACCATCGGCTGCGTAGTCGTCCGGGTAGCTGGTTGATAGGTGCTCCCGTGCCACGTGTAGGCGAAAGAGGTGACCGCGGTCTCCGTGCCGGCATCATTCAAAAACACGGTCTCTGTCTCCGGAAGCCAGATGGACGGAGCCCCGGATACTGCACGCTCAACATAAGTCCGGCTCCGCTGAAGAACCGGAGTTCCCAAACGGCCCTCCTGCACCCATTCATCTTTATAACCCCCGCCCTGATCGTCGGCATAACTGAAGCCCCGGATCAAACCGGTGTGCTCATGCAGCGTAAAAAGTGTGGCAGTGCCCTCATCCACTGATTCAATCGCTGCCGCAGAGACATCCATCACGATGCGCGCCTTTTCATCAAACTGCTGACAGACAGGATACCATACTTCAGTACCCGTTCCCGTCGCATTCAGCGCTTCAACTTTAGTGAGAAGCACACTCCCTGCCCGGTTAAAATATACCGTCTCCGTCGAGTAAACAGTCGCCGAGCCCCCTTTGCGCCGAACCACCGTCGTCTTGCTGTTCCACTCGTTGGGCAGATTCGCACTGAACCCGCTGGATTCATAATCCATCGTCCATTCGTAACCGCCCCCCATCGTGGCAACCGTCCGCATGCGGCTGCTGCTGTCGTAGGTGTAACAGGTATCCGCATACGGCGCAATTTCTGCATCGCTGGCCGTCGCCGGATTCAGCCCGACACTCTCCATGCGGCGCAAGGCCTCATCCCCAAGAACGTAATGCAGCAGGCCCGTGTTTCCCGCGTGATAAGTGAAAAACGAAGTTTCAATCTCCAGCCACACGGCGCCGCGCTTCTCCTGCGTCTGAACCTGCTGCAAAAGTCCGCTGGACCAGTAAGTATATTCCGTCCGCCGCACCTCCGCGCCGTTAATGCTCTGGGTGATGCGGTAGAGACGGCCCGCGCCGGTATACTCATACGCATACAAAACAGAGGAGGCTCCACTGCTTCCGGAAACAGCGGATACTCTGAGATTCGGGGCCGTCCCCGTGTAATTCACCGTAAGCATGCCCCCTTCCGGATTAATAATCCCCGTGATGCGCCCGTCCGCCGCAAACGTCTTTCTCGACCCGTCCTTGAGTGTCATCGTGTAAACACCGGAAACCGACTTCACGATTGTGCTCCGCACATAATATGTTCCCCGCCACGTATTTGCCGCCGCCGCCGGAACATAGACCTCCATCTGATTAGGTCCCTCCTTAAAGTAAATTTCCCCGCCGGAAGCAGGAAAAGTAAGCCCCGCAAGATCATGACTTTGCCACCCAGCCCCCATATCAGGCCCCGTCGTCCCGGTGATGGCCGTGCCCGCAGGCGCATTCCCATACGCTGCCTCAGACCCAAACGAATTCCCAAAGTGCGTCCCGCCCACTCCCTTCACCGATAGCCCGGTCGTCCCGTTCAGCAGCCGGTTGCACCCTTCAAGAAGCGCCCTGAATGCCGCCATTCCATCATAACAGTCACAGCAGCAGCAACACAGAGGCGTCGTCCCATCAGGAATAGAACTCGAAGAAGATAGCAATGACATATACAGAGGCTGGAATTTAATGACGTTGTTGACTCAAAACCGGATTTGCCCCGGCACTCTTTTTGTGTAGCACAAGTTATCAGTTCGGTCACCAACTTTTTTGAAACGTTCGATTTTAATAAGTAGGCCCAACCCTCGCCCTGCTAAGCAGTTCAGTTTTCCGGGCCAATTCATCGTAATCGTCGCACGGGCCGCCTCTTGACGGAGGATCGTCAGGCGACGGCGGATGGCGCTGCGGGCTGCCAGTGAGCGGGGTGCAGCGTGATGACTTCGCTGGCTTTCATGCGGGGAAGCCGCGTGAGGGCGTCGCGCAAATAAGCCAAAGGATCGAGGCCGCGGCGGCGGGCGCTTTCGACGAGGGTGTAGAGGATGGCGCTGGTTTCACCGGCGGTTTCCGCGCCGATAAACAGCCAGTTCTTTTTGCCGACGGCGGTGGGGCGGATGGCGTTTTCCACCAGGTTGTTATCGATCTCGATGCGCCCGTCCTCCAAAAAACGGCTCAGAGCAGTGCTGTGATGGACGAAGTAAGCCACCGCTTTTCCCATGTCACTCTGCGGCAGGTGGCGGCGGCGTTCGAGCAGGTGGCGGCACCAGCGCTGCAGACGGAGGAGGACCGGACGGCTCTCTGCGGCGCGCACGGCATGGCGCAGTGCAGGGCCGGCTTTGCTTTCGCGCAGGCGGGCCTCAATGGCGTAGAGGTGCTGGAACTGGCGCAGCAGCAGACGGCTTTCGCCTGCAGCCTGCCGGAGAGATTCAAAGAAGCCGCGCCGGGCATGAGCCATGCAGCCGGCCAGCACCACCGGCGCATCGGTGCGTGGGGCGCGGGCCCGCCGCCAGGCGGGATAAGCGGCATAGCCATCGCACTGGACGATACCGGCCCAACTGTCCGGGATGATGCTGTCCAGACAGGCGGCGGCGCGGCTGGCCTGCCAGGTGTAAAACGTGTCGCCTCCAGGGCGGTGCAGCGCCCAGAGATAACCGGTTTTGGTCGAGCCGTGGCCTGGCTGGAGATACTCCACCGGGCTCTCATCCGCCTGGACATAACCGCCGTCGAGCACCGTGGTTTTGATTTCCTCATAGAGCGGGCGCAGCCAGAACGCGGCCAGGGTCATCCAGCGGCTCATCGTTTGCCGGCTCAGCGGGACGCCGTGCCGCGTCTGATAAATCATCTCCTGACGGTAGAGCGGCAGATGATCGCAGTATTTGGCGGTGATGATGGCCGCGATGAGTCCGGGCGCAGCCAGACACGCCTCCTGCAGCGACGGCGGTAAAGGCGCGATGACCGGCGGCTGCTCCATATCGCCGCGCCTCACATACTTCGGGCGCACCGTGCGCCGGCGCAGGAAGCGCGCGGGCTCATAGTCGAGCTGTTCACTAACCTCTTCGCCGATGCGTTTCCAGGCCGCGGGATCGGCGCGGATCTGCTCCGGCTCGATGACCTGCTCGATCACCGGCAGGTGTTCCGGCAGCCGGGAACGGCGCTCCGCGGCGGGACGTAACAGCCGGCGGTCATGGGGAGAAGCCTCCCGCGTGTCAGCGCCGGGGGCGCTGCACGGGGAGGCTGATTCTTTTGATTCGCTTCGCTCACCCTCCGGGCTGTCCTGCGGCCAGTCTGTCTCGCTGCGCTTGGCTCCCGGCGACTCCTCCGGGTACTGGAGGAGCAGTTCCAGCTGCGCCGGGCTGATCTGCTCGCTGCTCTTTCCAAAAATCCGGTGCACCAGCTTATCCACCTTCGCCCGCAGCAGTTTGTTTTCCGCGCGCAGGGCTTCGTTCTCCGCCGCCAGAGCCGTCAGCGAGCGCTCCATCTTTTCCAGACGGCTCAGCAGTTCGGCTTCAGGTGCAGCGGGTTCCATGCTCTTGTTAGCAAGGCCGGTGCATACGACCGGAATCAAGCACCTCTCTCAAAAAAATGTCCCGCACTCACTCTCTTTCGTACCAGCCGCGCGGTTTGGCTCCGTGCAGATCAATGCCGTCGGTGAGCAGCGCCAACGCCTCCGGCGTCAGCTTGAGTTTGACCTGCCCGGACTCCGCGGTCCGCGGCCACGAAAAAGTCCCCCGGTCCAGCCGTTTGGTCAGGAGCCATAAACCCGTGCCATCCCAGTAAAGCATTTTGAGCCGCGTGTGCCGCCGGTTGCTGAACACAAAGAGCGCCCCGCTTTTAAAATCCTCCTTGAGCTTGTCGGCCACCAGCCCCTGCAGCGTGTTGAACCCGGCCCGCATGTCGCACGCCTCCACCGCCACCAGCACCCGCAGACTGCCGGTAAAACTCAGCACGGCCCGCCTCCCTCCACTGTGCCCCTGACAAGTTCGCGCAGCAGCGCCGCCGCCGCAGGCATCTGCTCTGCGCGCAGTTCCATCCACGCTCCTCCCGGCAGGTCCACCCGCAGCGCGGGAACGGCGGTGGCTGGGGCTGTCACCGCCGCCTCCATCCACTGCACCGACGGTCTCTGTCCGGCTTTCCGCCGCTGATGCAGCCACCCGGCGAACGTCGGGTATTTGATCCCCGTCAGTTTCGCAAACTCCGCACCGCTCAGCCCGCTGCGGTCAAACTGCGCCAGCAGCGCCGCCCGTCGCAGACCCGGGGTCCACACACGGCCTTTGGCATCCCGCCGCAGCAGTTCACCGTCACTGAGCGCGAGCCCACTCGCTTCGCTTTTCCGCCGTTCGATCATAGAGGACATAAGTGCCAAACCTTTGACCTCTATGTTCTCCTTTGCCAGAGGTGGCCCACGCGACGCTTACAATTCATCCTAACCGGCTAAGTTTCGTAGGAATGAGTAACGGCTTCCGAGGAAGCCAATCCATGGAATGAATTGGAAGTCATTCGCCAGTCATCCTGTTGAATCTTTAAAGATCATTATACATAAGAATAGCTCTATCCATACCATCACGCGTTGAGGCCTCTCCCACCGGTCTGCCAATTAGCCGAAGGGCTCGCACGATGAGATTTTGAACGGAGCTATTCGAGGCAATCCCAAACGCAGGTCTATCAAGACTTACCCCTCATTTCATCCGCCACTTCCTTTACGGGGCAATTTCGGAGAATTCGTTCATCGAAACCAGCCTGATACCACGAAAACCAATGCGGATGGCGGGCATAAATTAAGGCCCACAGATTCACCTCCCACGTGATTTCCCCCCGAGAGAGCAGTCGGCGAAGCTCTCGCAGCACCGCACCGGCAAATTTAAGCATCGACATCTGCGGCCCGATGAAAAGGCTGCCGCAAAAGTTCCAGTGCACGCGTGTCATATAGTCCCGGCCGGTGCCGCATTCCGGATCTCGTATACCCGCGATTCGGATCTTTTCAGACAAAACACCCACCGTTTCCGGCAGCCACTTTACCAAGGCCTCATCCATTCCCGGCATGTGTGCGATACCACAATCCAACCAGCCTGCGCTCATGTCTCCGGGAATGTCTCCCTCGCAAATACTGCGTGCAACCAACTCGGACTTCATGAGGATGGCGCTGAAATACCCAACGGTATCTTTCACTGGATCGCGCTGCTGCGGCAATTGCAGCGGCCCTGCACCGGCAACAGCCCGCCATGTTTCCGTATCTTCAGCGTGGAAGGTCTTCACCGTGACATTCGGATAAGGCGCGGCGGCCGCAGCGATTTGAGCCGACAGTGCTTCATCGCAGTCCAGCCAAACCACCAGTGGAGTATTGGCAGCAAAAAGGTGCCGGGCGTGCCTCAAATAAGAAGCCGCATCCTTTCCGGGTGGGCGCTGTTCGAAGCGATTCAAATCTATAAAAGCGGTCACGAGTTTTACGCGCGGCGCCGGCCCAGGTTCAGCAGACCGGGGCGGCTCCATCGAGAATGGCTTGTAATAACGATGTTGACCTGGCAGGGTCACTTGCGCCGGTGGCAGGTTTCGGGTTTCCAATGTCGCCAGCAGCTTTTCATGATCAAACCACGTGAGGCAGCAGAAGGCATCCTGCCAGCCAAACGCCACCATCCATTTGCCGTTTTCCAGAATAGCCCCACCGGGGAATACGACAGCGTGTCCGCCTCGCCACTGGTCTTTGGCTGCGATCAGGCATGGCTCCTTGGGCCAGCGGGTCACCCTGAAGGGAGGCTTGGCCTCAAAGGCGTAAAAGCCTGCAACGTAATGGCAATGCAGTGAGCTGTGGAAGAACGAGAAGTATTCATCTCCTACACGCACCGGGGGAGTGCCGCCGCGCACTTCACCCCACGCCCAAGGCAGCCGGGCGCCGTCGGCCGCTGGCATACGGAATTCATCACCAGCTTTCCATCCTACAGTATGAGGGTTCGGGTAGTAAATGGCTCTCAATACACGGTCGTGCTCAAAGAACTGCCAGTTCTTCTCCCAGGTCCGGTGCGCCGTATCGAAAATTCGGCAATCCCCAACTTCCAGCGCGTCATCAAGGGTGGCCAGCGCCATGAAAATGTCGGGCCGCTTCACATAGGTGAACACCACCAGCACTTTTTCCCCAGCCACTACGAGCCGGGGGTCTTCCAGCCAATCATCCTCAGTGAGCCGCCAGAACCGTGAAAAATCCATCTCTCGGCCCCACAGCAGGCGGTGATCTTCGCTTAGTTCACCAATCCACATCCGGGCGGAAAACCAGCCCTTCCGCCACGCGATGAGCAGCCTGCCGCGCCAACGAATAATAGAGGGATTGAATCCTTCGTGCGGAAGGTCAATGATATACGGCACCCGGACAATGGCGGAGGGCGAGGAGGAGTTAGGGAACATTACAGAGATTCAGGGTTTTATTCCTCATTTGGTTATTCTTCTATCAGCCTCCCATTCCCGGTATCGCGCAAACCGCTCCACCTCCCGGATCACATCCTCCGGCTCAATCATGTCCATACACCGGGGCAGGTCACCAGCCACATCCACACACAGGCTGCCGGGTTCATCTTTGCGGTCGCCGTCGCCCAGAGGCTTTACGCGCGAGCGCCAGCAGCCGCCGCTTTGGCAGCAGCGCAGTTGCCCGATGGTGTGGAGAAACCGGTGGCCCGGATAGGCTTCCCAGTGCGGCGGCTCGCGACCTCCGGCGATGACCACGCAGGGGCGCAGGGGCGGGAAAGGCCGCGGCGTTTCCACTGCGGCGCAGAGGTGCATGTGCATCGTCACCGGACAGATCACGCCCGCGGCGTGGTGCATCAGCTTCACCAACTCGCGCAGGCTCGTTTTTCCCCGCAGGTCCAGCACTCCGCGCAGGGGCGGGTGGTGGTGCTCCAGCAGGCCATCCTGCACGAAACGCAGGCATCCCTGAAAATGATCCACTACGGCCTGATACCGTTCCGTGGCCCACCACTTGGCGGTGAAATCGTATTTGCCTCCCGCCACCACGATCCAGTAGGGACTCATGTCGCCCGTTAGACGGTGCACCAGCGGTTCTTCGGTCTTCTCCTCGGCGCTCAGGTGGATGTCTCCCTTGAAGGCCTGCGGCGTGATGGGCTCGTCAAGTTGCTCACTTAGATATGCGGTGAATCCGTGCAGAAAATGAACAGGCAGTTCATTGCTGCGGTGGATCAAAGGGTAGTGGCAGACCAGCCGCTCTACCGTAGGATCGTCTTCGCTCAGCGGTGTGAGGTAAGGATTGTGCCGCCACAGGTCCGGGCTGGGCGTACGCACGTCGGTGATGAACTTCCCCGGATGGCATCGGTGCAGATCCCGCACTGCCGCCGTCAGCATCAGTGTGTCACCAGGGGATTGGTAGTTTTCGAGGATGAGCTTGCGGGCCGAACTCATTCTTTTGCCTCCGGCACCGCAATTGAAGCTCGCAACTGCGGATTGGTCGCGGGATCGTTGTAGAGCTTGCAGGAGCGGAACGGGAAGAAGCGTCGCCCTTCCGGGGCGTTCAGCAACTCATCAAGGCAACGAGTCAGTATCTCACGCTGCTCTCTGACAAATTCCAGCTTCTCCGCCGCCGCTGCACGGTGCTCAGGACCGGCGTCCGTCCGGGTGGCTTCCTCCTCCAAATGATATTCCCGCAGCGCCA
>Ga0315905_10007603_pt1 | contig 10969 bp, 7 predicted proteins | sample LakEriMetagenome_5_FD_203522 | JGI IMG/M metagenome (GOLD analysis project Ga0315905, IMG submission 203522) | Freshwater fungal communities from buoy surface, Lake Erie, Ohio, United States - Buoy 4 MA121 | ecosystem: Environmental > Aquatic > Freshwater > Lake | place: USA: Lake Erie, Ohio... | reverse complement strand
CAAAGCGGCCTTGACGGCCCCGGCGGCCAGCGGTGTCGATCAGGGATGGTTCCGACCCCCCCGCGGCTCCTGCCGGCGCTCAGCCTCCTGCTGGGGGCGGCCCTTGCGGCGGCGGGGTGCCAGCGCGATCCCGCGGCCAAGCTGACCGCTGACGCCGGGGCTGGCATCTACCGGGCAAAGTGCGCGGACTGCCACGGGCCCAAGGGCGAGGGCGTCGAGGGCAAGTATGCTGGCCCGCTGACCGGCGACTGGTCCCTCGCCCGCCTCACGCGCTACACCGCGCTCAATATGCCCGACGACGCGCCGGAGACCCTCTCTCCCGCGGAGGCGCAGGCGGTCTCGGCCTACATTTTCGACGCCTTCTACTCCCCTGCGGCGCAGGCGCGGCTCAATCCCCCGCGCCGGGAACTCCAGCACCTCACCAACGCGCAGTACGCGATCTCGGTCGCGGACCTGCTGGGCGGGCTGGCGGGACCGTCCGCCGTCGCGGAGCCGTCCGCCCCGGCCGGCGGGGGGCTGTCCGCCGTGTACTATACCGCGGCGCAACGCGGACGGTTCGACCCGGCCAAGGCGGCGCACCGCGGGGTCGACTCGGGGGTTGACCTCGAATTCACCCCGGGTTCGCCGGCGCTGGCGCGCGCGGGCGCTGCGGAATTCTCGGTCCAATGGCGCGGCTCGCTCCTCGTGGAGGAGACCGGCGACCACGAGTTCGTGGTGCGGACGCCCAACACCGTCCGTTTCTGGATCAACGCCGAGCCGGGTCTGGTGCCTGAGGCCAGTCTCGACGTGAATGTGTCCAACCCGACGCGGCCCGACCACCGCGTGACCGTGCGGCTGCTGGCCGGCAGGCGGTATCCCATTGCCATCGATTACTGGGCGTTGCCCGAGAAGCCCGGGGCGCCCCCGCCGGCGATCGCACTCCGCTGGAAACCGCCGCACGGCACGGAGCGACCGGTCCCGGCGCGCCTCCTCTCGCCCGCGCCGGCGCGGCCCACGCTCGTGGTCACGACGCGCTTTCCGCCCGACGACGGCAGCCACGGCTACGAGCGGGGCCTCTCGATCTCTGCGGAATGGGACGAGGCGACGACGCGCGCCGCGTTCGAGGTCGCCGCGCACGTGGGGCGGCGAGTCGACCGCTTGGCCGGGACGCGCCCGGGCGACGCGGGCCGGGCCGGACGCATCGAGGCGTTGGCCGCGCGGTTCCTGGCGGGAGCGTTCCGCCGTCCCCTCGCCGCGGAGGAGCGCGAGGCGCACGTCGCGGCGGTTTTCCGCGGTGCCCCAGATGCGGAGACCGCGCTGCGGCGCGTGGTGCTGTTCGCCCTCAAGTCGCCGCGTTTCCTGTACCCCGACCTGCCCGCCCCGGAGGCGCCCGGGTCGCGAGTGGCGGCGCGGCTCGCGCTCAGCCTCTGGGATTCGGTGCCCGACGCGGCCCTCGCGGCAGCGGCGGCCGGCGGCGGCCTCGCGACGCGGGAGCAGGTCGCGGCGCAGGCGACCCGGATGCTGGGCGACCCGCGCGCGCGGGCAAAGCTGCGCGGGTTCTTCGAGCATTGGCTGCAGTTGCGCTTCGTGGAGAGCCTCCCGCCCGACCCCGCGCAATTCCCCGGCTTCACGCCGGAGTTGGCCGAGGATCTCCGCACCTCGCTGCGGCTCTTCCTCGATGATATCGCGTGGGATGGCTCGGGCGATTTCCGCGAGCTCCTCCGTTCCGGCCACGTGTTCGCCAACGCCCGCGTCGCCGGTTACTATGGCTGGCCGGTGCCCCCCGGCGACGGCTTTGCGCGGGTCGCGGCGCCGTCCGGCGAGCGCAGCGGCGTGCTCACGCACCCGTACCTGCTCGCGGCCCTGTCTCACCCACGGTCGACCTCGCCGATCCTGCGTGGGGTCTTCCTGACCCGCGGGATCGTCGGCCGCTCGCTCCGTTCGCCGCAGGTGGCGGTGGCCTTCAACGACGCCGAGTTCGCGCCCGGGATGTCGATGCGGGAGAAGGTGGAGAAGCTGACGCGGGCCGAGAACTGTCAGGGCTGTCACGCGGTCATCAACCCGCTTGGGTTCAGCCTGGAATGGTACGACGCCACCGGCCGCTTCCGCCGGGAGGAGGAGGGGCGGCCGGTGGACGCGGCGAGCGACTACGTGGCGGACGATGGCCGGGCGGTGCGGTTCGCGGGCGCGCGCGACGTGGCCGAGTTCGCGTTGGCGCACCCGGCCTCGCTGGAGGCGTTCATTGAGCAGCTCTTCCATCACCTCGTGAAGCAGCCGGCGATCGCCCACGGCCCGGGCGTCCTGGCGAGCCTGCGCGATTCCTGGGTCGCTTCCGGCCACGATCTCCGTCAACTGATGGTGAGCATCGCGACGCTCGCCGCCCTCCACGGCCTGGAACCCCCGCCCTCCGCCGCCCAATGAACCCCATTCTCCGCCGCTCTTTCCTCCGCCGCGCCGGTCTCCCCGCCGCGTTGTTGCCCCTCATCCACGGCCTGCCGAGCCTCGGCCTCGCGGCGCCCGCGCGCCCGCGCCAGCGGCTGGTCATCGTCTTTTCGCCCAACGGGACGATTCCCACGGAATTTTGGCCGGACCGCCCCGGGACCGACTTCGGGCTCAAGCGCATCCTCGAACCGCTCGCGCCGCACCGGGACCGCCTCCTCACGCTGCGCGGCATCTCGAATCGCGTGCGGGGGGACGGCGACGGCCATATGCGCGGGATGAGCTGTCTGCTCACGGGCACCGAGCTCCTGCCGGGCAACATCCAGGGCGGGGGTAAGTCGATCCCTGCGGGCTGGGCGGGCGGAATCTCCATCGACCAAGAGATCCGCAACTTCCTCCAGAGCCGCGCCGACACCCGCACCCGCTTCGGCTCCCTGGAGTTTGGCGTGGGCGTGCAGGACCGCGCCGATCCGTGGACCCGGATGTCGTACGCGGGGCCGGGCCAGCCGGTGGCACCGACTTCCGACCCGTACCAGATGTTCGAGAAGCTTTACGGCGGGATGCGGGACCGGGAGCACCTGCGCAGCGTTTTGGACCCCCTGCAGGCGGACCTCGCGAAGGTCCGCCGGATGGTCAGCCCCGAGGACCGCCGCGTGCTCGAGGAACACGAGACCCTGCTGCGCCGCCTCGAGCGCGAGACGGCCGCCGGCGACGGCGTCGCGTTGCGGGCGGGCCCACCAAGCCTAGAGGCTGGGGTGGCGGACCAGAACGACAACGTCCCGCGCCTGAGCCGGATGCAGATCGATTTGATGGTGAACTGCTTCGTCAACGATATGGCGCGCGTCGCGACGCTCCAGTACACCAAATCGGTCGGCAGCGCGCGGATGAACTGGTTGTCCATCTCGGACGGCCATCACGCGTTGTCGCACGAGCCCGATTCCGACGCGGCGGCGCAGGAGAAGCTGATCCGGATCAACACGTGGTTCGCGGGCGAGGTGCGTTACCTGGCCGACCGGCTGGCGGCCACGCCCGAGCCCGGCGCCGACGGCTCGATGCTGGATCACACCCTGATCGTGTGGACCAACGAGCTGGGCAAGGGCAACAGCCACACCTTGGACAATATCCCGTTCGTGTTGCTGGGCGGTGGGGCTGGGTTCCGGATGGGACGGGCGCTGGAGTTCGACAAGGTGCCGCACAACCGCCTGCTGCTGGCGCTGGCGCACGGTTTCGGCCACCGGATTCCGACCTTCGGCAAGGCCGACTTCTGCTCTGCCGGCCCGCTCGCGCTCGGCTAGGGCGTTTTGCTGTGGCGCGACCGCGCCACCTCCGCCCTCACGCCGCGCCGCGCGACTAGCCGGCCGCCAGCGCGAGGGCGAGTGGGGCGCGGAGGGTCCAGGCGCCGGTGCGGATCCAGTTCGTGCGGACCAGGCGTTCGACGGCCGCGGGGTCAGGAGCGACGGCGAGCCGCCGGTGCAGGGGCACCTGGATCCACGCGGTCGAGGCCCAGATGACGCCGAGCAGCGCCAAGGCCACCCAGGCGGCCGGGCCGCCGCGCGCCGCGAGGGTCAGGCCGAGGACGAGTTCCGCGAGCATCACCGGCCCGACGACCCAGCCGGTGCGCCGGGCGTGCTCCTGGGCGTAACCGGCGGCGTCGGTCGGGCCGAGGCGTCGGAAAAGCGGGTAATGCACGACCTGCACGAACCAGATCAGCCCGGCCATAAAGAGGGTCGCGGCCGCGTGGGCGGGGGCGAGCAGGGCGGAGGCGTCCATTTTAAAGGGACAAGTCGTCGAGCCGGCGGCCGGCGTCAAGGTGTGGGCGGGTTCGCGCTTGCGCACGGTCGCATCTTGGACATCGGGCTGTCTGACACCCGTCATCCCGATGCCCCTTCGCTCCCGTCCCGCTGTTCCCGTCGCCGCCGGCGCCCGCCGGAACGGCCCCGCCCTGCCCGGCCATAGTCCGAATCGGCCCGCCCTCGCGCGGATGCTGGAGATCCACCAGGTCCTCTGCCAGGGCGCGGCGCCCGGCCAGCGCCTCAATTGCGCGACGCTCGCCGCGCGGCTCGGCTTCAGCCCCAAGACGGTCCACCGCGACCTGACTTACATGCGCGACCAGCTCGAATTGCCGGTGGAGTACGATGCGCAGGAGAAGTCCTACTCTTATCCTTCGCCGGACGTGCCTTTCCCCGCCGGACACAATTTGAGCCAGGAGGAGCGCATCGCGTTGTCGGTGGCGCGGCAGGCGCTGGCGGTGTTCCGCGGGGTGAACTTCGCGGAACAGTTGGCGAGCGCCCACGACAAGCTTTTCGGCGGGTTGTTGACGGAACACGGGCTTAGCCTCGAGGGCGACCTAGGGGAGTACCTCAGCGTGCGCACGCCGGGCGCGGGCGTCGCGGACCCAAAGGTGTTCAAGGCGGTCGTCAACGCCCTCCTGCAGCGGCGGGAGTTGCGCGCGCGTTACCAGGCCAAGGGCCGGCCCGCCCCGACGCCGCGGCGCCTCGCCCCCTACCATCTCGCCTGCGTGGATGCCCGCTGGGTCCTCGTGGCGCGCGATTTGGAGAAAAATGCCGTGCAGACCTACATTCTCGCGCGTTTGAGCGAGCCGCGGGTCGCGGCGGAGACGATCCAGCGTCCGGTGAAGTTCGACGTCGCGAGCCACCTCGGGACTGCCTTTGGCGTGTGGATCGGTCGGGGCGAGATTGTGGTCCGCCTGCGGCTCAGCGCGGACGCGGCGCACCACGTGCGGGAGCGCCATTGGCACGCGACACAGCAGGTTACCGAGCGCCCGGCGGGCGAGGTGGAAGTGAGCTTCAAATTGAGTGACCTCCACGACGTGACCCGATGGGTCCTGGGATGCGGGGGCGACTGTCGGGTGCTGGAACCGGCGGAGCTGAGCGACGCGGTCGCGGCCGAGGCCCGCGCGATGTTGGATGGCAGCCGTTTCCGTGGGGCCTAAAGTCCAGCCTCCTCGACGATGCTGTCTGGGCTCAGGGAGAGTAACGCGAAGGGGGAAAGCATATCTTGAATTAACTGCCTGATGCTTACGTGGCGGCTGTCTTCGCCCCGCCACGGGTCCGAATCTCCTTGAGCCCTTCGCGCCGCCGCGGGGAGTGTCGCCCCTTCGCCGCCACCCTGCCGCCCGTCCCCACGCCGGCCTTTCCTTCGCCCCACGTCCACGCCCCCCCCGATGCACGCCCTCCTGCTCCTCCTCGCCCTCGCGCTTCCCGCGGCGGCGGCCACTCCCGCCGCGCCTGAGTTCGTCGACGTCTTCCCCGCCCAGTCCAACGGGGTCACCCGCCACCGCATCCCCGGGATGGTGGTCACGGCTAAGGGCACCGTCCTCGCCTACTGCGAGGCCCGGCGGAACAACAGTTCTGACTGGGGCGAGATTGAGGTCCACCTGCGGCGCTCCACCGATGGCGGGCGCACTTGGGACGCCCCGCGCCAGATCGCCCACCGCGGTCCCCGGATGGAGGGCAACCCGCGGAAGAAGCAGGACGGCGCACGCGAGCAGACGGTGAACAATCCCGTGGCCATCGTCGACCGGGTCACCGGGAACATCGAATTCGTCTATTGCGTGAACTATGCCCGCGCCTTCGCGATGCGGAGCACCGATGACGGGCTCACTTGGAGCGCGCCGGTCGAGATCACCGCCACCTTCGAGCCCTTCCGGAAGCGCTACGATTGGAAGGTGATCGCCACCGGCCCGGGCCACGGGCTCCAGTTGCGGAGCGGCCGGCTGGTCGTGCCCATCTGGCTGGCCTACGGCGGCATCGGGGACCACAAGCCCTCCGCCGCCGGGACGATCTACAGCGACGACCACGGGAAAACCTGGCGCGCCGGCGACATCGCCTTCCCGGACGAGGGTGAGTTTGGCGACCCCAACGAAACGATGATCACGACCCGCGCCGACGGCCAGGTGCTGCTCGTAGCGCGGAACGTCTCCAAGCCGAACCGCAAGCTCGTCAGCGTCAGCCCGGATGGCGCCACCGGCTGGAGCACGCCGCGGTTCCACGACCAACTGCTGGAACCGATTTGTATGGCCAGCGTCGTGGCGCATCCGGCGCAGCCGGGCCTCCAGCTGTATTCGGCGCCGCACACGGTCGCCCGCGATGCCGCCGGGCGCGAGGTCCCCGCCGGCCGGGGCAAGCGAGAGAACCTCTCCATCAAGCTCAGCCGCGACGACGGCGTGACGTGGCCGGTTAACCGTACCCTCGACGCCGGTCCCTCCGCCTACTCGGACCTCGCCGTGCTGCCCGACGGCCGGATCCTCTGCCTTTACGAGGCGGGCAATGACATCCGCCTCGCCCGCTTCAGCCTCGACTGGGTGACTGGCGCGCCTTGAGGCCAGCGCGGCCGGCGCCGCCGTCTCCCGCGCTAACGCGAAACGGCCGGGGTCCGTAGACCCTGGCCGTTTGGTTTGCTCCTAACGTGGTTAGACTCTCCGGCGCGTGAGGCGCTCAGAGCAGGCGGCGGGAGCGGCGTTTGACGACCCAGCAGCCGGCGAGAACGCTGCCGGAGAGGCCGAGGAGGTCCATCACGGAGACGGTTTCGGAAACGGAGGACGAGGGAGCGGAGGTGGAACTGAGGGTGACGGGAGCGCTGGCGCTGACGCCGGTGGTGGCCAGCCAGTAGAAGGAGAGGCTGCGGACCTGGTTGAGGTAGCGGGAGGAGAGGATATCGAGGTCGTAAACACCAAGGGTGCGGTCGAAGCCCGGGGCGTCGGTGTAGCCCTCGCCGAAGAGCCGCAGCCAAGGGGCGTTCACATCGATGGTGACGGAGGTCAGGTGGAAGTTGAAGCTGCCGACGGTGACGACCGCGTAGCTGCCGCCCGGCGGGGTGGCGAAGGTAAAGTCGCGGATCTGGGCGCCGGCGTTGAGCAGCCCGGCAAAGTCGCCGTAGGCCTCGGTCACCACCGAGTTGGTAGCCACGACCGGCGTGTCGTCGGCGTCGCCGTCATTGAAGTCCAGCCCGGTGGCGGTGTGGATCGACAAGGGCGAGGGGCCCACCAGGTTGACCGTCTGGTTACTGGTGAAGAGCAGTTCCCCGTCCAAGGCGGGGAACACGGGGGTGGCAAGGGCGGAGCCGGTCAGCAGCGTGGCGGCGGCGAGGCGGAGGAGCAGGGAGTTCATCGTGGTTGGTCGTTAGCGAGACAGTTTTGCGGTTCTGCCTCCCTTTAGCGTTCTTCGTGCCAACCTAATCCAAAGACTTTTGCGATAACACAACCCGTTGGTAAACAAGCGCGCCTAAGGGCGTTCGTGCTTCTGCTTACGTGGCATTACGGAGGCCTTTTCTGTCAGGAGCTCCGACGCGCCTTAGTGCAAACCTTACACTTTAATGGGTGGGCGGCCTCCGCGGCCGGGTTCGCACGGGGCGCCGAGCGGCCTTCCGCGCGGAACGGGCGAGGCTTGCCGGGAGCGCGGGAACGCGGTGCGCTCCCGGGATGCGCCACCCCTTGCTGCTTGCGCTGCTGAGCGTCTCGCTGGTCGCCCCCGCCTTCGCCGCCGTTCCCGCGGCTACGACGGGCTCGCTCGTGTTCGTCGGCACTTACACCGGACCGAAAAGTCGCGGCATCCACGCCTTCCGTCTCGTCGAGCGGGCGGGTGAGCCGGCCTTGGAACCGCTCGGCCTCGCCGCCGAGATGGCCCAGCCCTCGTTCCTCGCCCTCGACCCTGCGCGCGGCCTGCTCTTCGCCATCAGCGAGTCCGCCACCTTCGGGGACCGCCCCACCGGCTGGGTCGCCTCGTTCCGCATCGACCGCGCCACCGGGCGCCTCGAGCGGCTGAGCACCGCCTCATCCGGCGCCGCCGGCCCCTGCCACCTGCTGCTGGACCGCACCGGCCGCACACTGCTGGTAGCCAACTACAGCGGCGCCGCCGTCGCCTCGCTCCCGGTGGATGCCGCCGGACGCCTCGGGGAACCGGTCTCCATCCTCCGGCACGAGGGCAGCAGCGTGCACCCGACGCGCCAGAAGGCCCCGCACCCGCACGCGGTCACCCTCGATCCGGCGGAGCGCTTCCTCTACGTGTGTGACCTCGGGATCGACCAGGTGCGGGTCTACCGCTTCGACGCGGCCACCCACCGCCTGACGCCGCACACGCCCGCGCACGTGAGCCTGCGCCCCGGCGCCGGGCCGCGCCACCTAGCGTTCCGGCCCGATGGCCGCTTCGCCTACGCGGTCAACGAGCTCGACTCGACGGTCACCGTGTTCCGCCACGACGCGGCCGCCGGCCGCCTGGAGACCGTGGAGTCCGTGCGCACGCTCCCCGCGGGGTTCTCCGGCCGGAGCACCACCGCGGAAATCCAGGCGCACCCGAACGGCCGCTGGCTGTACGCCTCCAACCGCGGCCACGACAGCCTCGCCGTCTTCGCGATCGACGCCGAACGCGGCACCCTCACCGCGCAGGGTCACGTCCCAACGGGGGGGCGCACGCCCCGGCACTTCGGGTGGGATCCCACCGGGACGATCGTCGCGCTGGGCAACCAGGATTCGGACACCGTGGTACTCGGGCGGCTGGATCCCGCGACGGGCGCCATCCGGGTGTCCCCGCACGTCGCGGCGGTGCCGTCGCCCGTGTGTATGGTGTTCCTGCCTCCAGCGCCCTGAGCGGTCACGCCGCCGAGCGGGGGTTGCAAGTTTCGCCCTGACCCCTTCCGCGAAAGTCAGCGGGCCGCGGCGGCCTGCTGGAACGCGAGGCGGACGACGCTCGCGTCGCTGTTCGGGAAATTGGAACGCTGCACCATCAGGACGTAGGCGACGCCCTTGACCGGATCGATCCACGCCTGCGTGCCCCACGCGCCGCCGTGCCCGAAAGTCCCCGGGGACAGCATCGCCGCCAGGCCCGGGTGCGGCTGCTGCAGGATGCAGGTGCCAGGCCCCCACGCGTAATTCCGGCCATACTGCCCGTGCGCCTCACTCTGGAAGAAGCCGGTCGGCAGGTCCCCGGTGAGCGGGGTGCGCAGGGCGCGCACGGCCGCGGCGCTCAGGATCCGTCGCCCCTCGAACACTCCGTCCCCCAGCAGCAGCTGGCAGAACCGCGCATAATCGCGCCCGGTCGAGTACAGGCCGCCATTCGGCAGCGGCGGCCGGTTGCGGCCCCCCTCGTACCCGGCGCGCGGCGGCACAGGACGCAGTTCGCCCGTCTGCCGGTGCTTCTCGTAGGCCGTCACTAGTCGCGCCCGGATATCCCCCTCCGGAAAGAAGGTCGTGTCCTTCATCCCGAGCGGGCCGAACAGGCGGCGGGCGAGGAACTCATCGAAGGACAGTCCGCTGATCCGTTCAACGATGCGGCCGGCGACGTTGATGCCGGACTGGGTGTACTTCCAGCGGGCGCCCGGTTCGTACTGCATCGGGGCCGCGAGCCACGCCGGGACGAGATCCGCCAAGGTGCGGGCGGCCTCGGCGGCGGGTCCGGGAGCCTCGGCCAGACCCGAGGTATGCGTGAGCACCTGGGCGATCGTGAGGTTCGCGGGCCGGCCCGCGGGCGTGCGCAGCGCGGCGAACTCCGGGAGATGCTTCGCCACGGGGTCCTCGAGGCGGAGCTTGCCCTCGTCCTGCAGCAGCAGAATCGCGGCCCCGGTGAGGGGCTTGGTCATCGACGCGATCCAAAAGACCGTATCCTCGCGCATTGGGCGGCCCGCGGCGCGGTCAGCGAGGCCGGTGGCGGCGTGATGTAGGATCGCGTCGCGGGTGACCACGAGGGTCACCGCTCCGGCGATCTCGCCGGCCTCGACCTGGGCGGTGAGGGCGGCTTGGACGGCGGGCAGGACGGGAGCAGAGGGCGCGCCGGCAAACGCGGCAGCGAAAGGAAACAGCGAGGCAAGGAGGCGGAGGGGAAGGCGCATCGGCGGGGTGGACCCCCGGAGCCTGCGGAACTCCTCCCCGCGGCCGCAACCGGCAATTGCGGCGCCTAGACGGCCGGGGCGGACGGCTTCCACACCCAACCGCCGGCGGCGACCGCTGGGCGCGGTCGAAGCAACTCCGCCGGGCTCAGACCTGGCCCACCGGGGCGGCCGCCGCGGCGAGGCGGTTGTTGGCGGCCGGGGCGGTCTGGTCGGTCTTGACGGCGAAGAATTCCAGCAGGTGCGTGACCTTCGCGTAGCCGCGGGCGCGCAGCGCCTCCTCGAGGGCGAGGATCGCGCCGCGGACGGGACCCGAGAGGTCCTCGTTCAGCTCCGCGAACTTTTGGCTCTCCTTGCAGAAAACCCGGTAGCGCGGGGTGGCGTCCTTCATCCGCTCGAAAACCGTCGTGCCGTTGTAACGGAAACTCCGTTGCACTAGGCCGTGCTCCTCGAAGACCAGCATCGAGCGGTAAATCGTGACCAGATCGCACCCCTCTTCACCGACCAGCGAGTGCAGCTCCTCCACCGACAGCGGCTCGCTGCCGCGGGCGAGGGTGGAGAGCAGCTGCACGCGGGACTTGGTGATCCGCAACCCGCTCTCCCGCAGCTTGTTGATCGCGTCCTCAAGGTAGATCTGGGCCGAGTTGTCCTCCGCGCCCGAGGCGGCGAAAGGCTGGTTGGAGTGGATCGAGGAAATCATGGTGGGAAAGGT
>Ga0315905_10007600_pt1 | contig 10971 bp, 4 predicted proteins | sample LakEriMetagenome_5_FD_203522 | JGI IMG/M metagenome (GOLD analysis project Ga0315905, IMG submission 203522) | Freshwater fungal communities from buoy surface, Lake Erie, Ohio, United States - Buoy 4 MA121 | ecosystem: Environmental > Aquatic > Freshwater > Lake | place: USA: Lake Erie, Ohio... | reverse complement strand
ATGACTAGTTTATTTTTATTTATATTTTAGTAGTATTACTTCGTTTTTTAAACTATTTTTAATATTTTTCATTATTTAGTTTAAATTTACACTCAAAGTATTAGTATGATTACTGAAAATAGAACAAAAATAAACCAATTATTGTCAACAATCCCGCAGAATGTTGTGCTACAATCTTCATGGCTATCAAATGAGGGATACAGCTTAGACTTACAAAAATATTATCGAAAGAGTGGATGGTTAAAGGCTTTGGAAAATGGCGCCATGTATCGTGGTATTAACCAGCCGAGTTATGAGGGAGGTGTGTATGCTTTACAAAATCAATCTGGGCATTCGGTCCATCCTGGAGGTAGAACTGCGCTTGCTCTTCAAGGTAAAGCACATTATATAGAATTGAATACTGTTCAAGTATGGTTATTTGGCGGTGAAAAAGAAAAGCTACCTACTTGGTTTAGAAAACACAAATGGCAACAACAAATTCATTATAGGGCAAGTTCGTTTTTGCCAAATGAATTAGGGTTGAACGAATTTCCCTTGGCTGGGTTTTCAATAAAAGTATCGAGCCCTGCAAGGGCCATAATGGAATGTTTGTATTTAGCGCCCGAAAAATTTGATCTTGTAGAATGCTATGAACTCATGGAAAACCTTAATGACCTTCGTCCCACACTCGTGCAAGAACTTCTCGAAGCATGCACATCTATAAAGGTAAATAGGTTATTTTTATTTATGGCAGAGAAACTTAATCATAGTTGGTATAAACATTTGAATCTCTCTAAGGTTAATTTAGGAAAAGGTAAAAGAAGTATTGTGAAAGATGGTGTCTATATTTCAAAATATCAAATAACTGTGCCTAAAAAGCTTGTAAGTAATGAGTAATCATCATTAGTCACTAACGCTTTCTCCAATTAGCTTCTAACCCAATAAAATCTTCTAAATGATAAATAGAATCAGAATAAGTGAACAAGATAGTTCTTTCATCTACTATAGTATGTTTCTTTCTTTTGTCAACACTTAATTTTTGTAAATCTGGGAAATACTTTAATGGAGAAATTATCATTCTGCCATCCTCCATTTTGAGTGTTATTTTTCCGGGCAAATCAAATAATACTTTCTCGATGCACATTGTTTTATTTTTTAATGTAGTTGCCATGATTATTTTATTTTAATGGTAGTAATTTTTTTGCCTGCTTTTATATTATAAAATGATTCAATTAAAATCGCTTGATTTTCTTTAATCACTTTTATCGCTTGTTTTAGATCTGTTTCTGTAAGACTCCCTTTCTCAGCAACTTTCAATGTTTCTAACCATATTTTGGCTGAACGTTGTCTATTCCCTTTTTCTTTTGCAATATGTAAGTGAGGCGGCTCATTTATGGCATCAAATGCGTAAATAAAAAAAGTCAAAAACTTATAAATCGCGATTTTAGGCATTCAACAATGTTTACTCAAATCTAAACCTAATTGGAATAATAAAATAAACTTGTTTAAGCAGGCTTGGCTTTCCTTTGTTCTATGTGGCCGGGACTGTCGGCTCATTTCATTCGCCGACTTCCTCGGTGGGCACCTTACCCAAAGCCTTCCAAACAAACACTGCGTGTTCGTTTGGCTTTTTTGCTCCTCATCTGTTTACGAAAGCAAGCTTTCGACACAGCCTCGAAACAAAAAAGCCTATCACTTTGTGATAGGCTTTGTAGCCTCAATAGGAGCGAGTTTGGAGGAATTTGTCGGTGATATTAGGGCAATTTTAGAGCTCACAATTAATAGTAAGTAATGAGGAGCCAATGTTATTGAGGTAAGCTAACATTATCAGGATTCATAATCCTGAGGTTCTGGGCTCAAATTTCTAGCTATCTAAAAAAGGGGATAATCCATTGACATTGAAAGGATAAGAATAAGACAATCGTTCACCTTTTTGGTTATATAACTATGATTTTTCGGGTAATATAAAACCACCTATCATGTTTATTTACATGTAATATTAATTTATTAACAGGTTTTCCATAATTAACTCACAAGGGCATGATAGTATTTAATTTTACGTATAAGGATTTTAGTTTATGGCACACACGAACTATTATCCATTCATACTCCTTTAAGGTTTAAAAACATCCCAAATCATCATAAAAAAAACAATTATGAAAAAGTTCTCTTTATGCTTATTTTTTTTAGCATCATTATTTCCACTGAGTAATGTATTTGCTCAAGCAAATGTTCTGTCAACAGGAATATCTATACAAGGCATTGCTCGTGACGAAAATAATTCAGCTCTTGCAAATATTGATGCATTAGGCTTGTCATTTAAGATTTACTATTTAGATGGTAGCAACGTTGAACAAATAATACTTAATCAAACTGCCAATGTAAAAACCGACAATTTTGGTGTTTTCTCATATGTAATGAATATTGACAATAGCTTATTTACAGCTATTAGCAATTCGCAGGCCTATTTAAAAGTATCACAAGGTGCAGTTGTTTTTTCTAATGAAAAATTGCAAGCAGTTCCTTATGCTATTCAGGCTCAAAATGGAGTTCCAACCGGTACCATTATGGCTTACGTAGGAACCACTGCGCCAGCTGGTTGGTTACTGTGTGATGGTGCCGCTATTCCGGACAATGTATATCATGCAAAATTAAGAACATTATTAGGAAGTGCAAATTCTCCTGATCTTAGAGGGATGTTTTTGCGTGGGGCGGGATCTGGAAATTTATCTAACAGTAATGGGGTTACCAGACCTGGTCCAAATGCAAAACAAGTACAAGTCGATGCTTATCAACAACATTTGCATGGAATTAGCTTAACTACTTCTGAAGTTGGTGACCATAATCATAACAATGGAGCGTTTAATATACTTTTAACTAATAACGGCTATGAAACACCTACTGGTTCTGACAATAATAGTGGTGGGGGAAGAGAGCCAAACATTGGGGAAGGTCGTTACGGAATTGTACCTAGTGGCAGACATACGCATACAGTATCGGGTAACACACAAAATTCGCCCGCTTCAGTCCAAACTAACCCTATTAACTATGGAGTTAATTATATCATTAAAATCTAATTGATTTTATAGTTTTTGTTTCACAATTACCAATTAAGTTTCACAAAACTCTTACAATGAAAAAAGTTGCTCTACTTATAATGTTTTCATGTAGCGTAGGCTCGATATTTGCTCAATTACAAGAAAAATTAGGGGTTAAAAGTGTTATTGGGGCTGCAGCCTCACAAAATGACACCCTTAATTTGCAGCTTACGCAAACAAGAAATGGAGTAAGTGGAACTTTTACCATAAAAAGTGTAGGCGTTCAAGTGGGGATGCCTTACATGGGGGTTAATAATGTGCCACAAACAAATAATCCAACTCAGTATTATCTAAGGGATTTGGGTTTCCCTTGGGGGGTTAGGTACCGTTACAATACTTTTTCAGAAGATGCATTTGTTGTATCTAAGGGCTATTATACAGATAAAGTTTCGATTAATTGGGCTATAAAAAATAATGCAAATTTAATTGCTGATTTTGTAATCTATCGTACAACAGACATTGATAGTGATAATCCTGCTTGGGGCACTCCCTTAGTTGCGTTGTCTGCTTCTGCTAGAAGCTTTGATGATAATAATACAGATGGTGGAAAACTGTATAAGTACAAAGTAGTTGCAAGAGGTGTTGAAAGTGTACAAAATATTTATTCCTCTTACATTATTGGGATTGGTTATAGAAATCCAACAGCAGTAATTACAGGTAATGTTAGCTTTACGGCAGGAAATCCAGTAAAAAATGTTTTAATTTCCGCATCACCCACAGGAAGTGTATCAGATTTTGGAAGCTCCATAAAAATTCCAGGATCTACTTTTGTCGCTGTGAATAATTTGCATAAACCACTCAAAGATTCAATCACTTTACAGGCATGGGCAAGACCTGAAACCAATTTTAACAATGATGAAATAACACTGTATAATTTATATAGCAATTCAGATGAAACGCTAGCTTTCAAAGTAAAATTATCAGTGGTTAATGCAAGAAATGCAATTACGATAACTGTTGGAAGACACGTAATTACGTTAAGTGATTTTATTCCAAATGGTGAATTGGATAACAAAGGGGAGGATGTTCTAGTTCCAATCGCAAATCTTAATGGTTCATTTACACATTTTACGGCCGTATTAAGAAACAATAAAGTGCCAGAAATTTATATCAATGGACGTATGATATCGGCAAATTATGCGGCTCAAATCAATAGTTTTTTAGCTAAAAACGCCCAATCGGGTACAACGGCACCAACTGCTGTATTTACAAGTACTGATACTCCTATCCAATTAAATACCGATACAAAAGGGTATCCGCAAAGTTGGACCCATTTTAATATTGGAGGGGGTAAAACAGCATATCTCGACGAACTTAGGGTATTTGAAACCGCTTTATTGAGTGCTCAAATTCTGACAGATTACCGAAGGTACTTAAAAGGTAACGAATCCTCTTTGCATACCTATCTTACAGGGAATGAAAACGCTGGTAAATTCGCATACGACCTTTCATCTACAGGATTTAGTTTTCATGGAAATAACGCAAAGTTAGATAACACCACATCATTTAGTAATATCATTCCTAACAACACGCAATTGGGTATTTTGGGTGTAACTGATGCTTTTGGAAATTTTGTTATTTCTTCTGTGCCATACTCTGGGAATGGAACATCCTATACACTCGTTCCTTCGCTTGGCAAACACGAGTTTAATCCTAAACAACAACTAGCTTACATTGGTGTAGGTTCTACAGTTATTAATAATGTAAATTTTAAAGATATTTCCTCATTTACATTCAATGGTATTGCGGTATATGATAGTAGAGGCGTTTTTCCTACCACATCAGATCCTGCTATCAAAGGTGATATTAAAGATGATGAATTTTATAACGCTTATATAGTTGGCAATCAGAAATATCAAAAAGGAGAATATTGGGCGTATAAAAATGCTTCCGGTCAAATTGATAGTTTAAGGCGTTACGCAGTTATTCCAGTGGCTGGCGCCTATGTAAATATTGACAATCAGCCAGCTATTGATGCAAATAATGAGCCTATTTTAACAGATATTAATGGCAGATTCAAAATTGAAGTTCCAATTGGACAGCATGCTATTTCTGTTGCCAAAAGTGGACATAATTTCTTGTATGAAGGCAGGTATCCAGCCAAAACTAGTGCTAATGTGAATGGTCAAATTGTAATAACAAATACCTATCAAGATTTTTATCAAGATCAAGACGAGCCCATTACCTTCATTGATACTACCAAAGTTACCGTTATTGGAAGAGTCGTAGGTGGATTGGTTGAATCAGAGAAAACGATAGGCTTTGGCGACAAAGGCAAAAAAACATACAGCTACAAAGACGCTGCTGGCGTTAGTAAAACTATCGACTATACTTCTACAAATAATATTGGAGTATCACAATTAACGCTTGGTTATGTTCCAGTTGGGTCAAGCGCAGTAACACCAGAATATAAAACCAGCTTTCTAACCAATAAAGAAACTGGTGAATTTCGTGTAAAATTGTTGCCACTGATATACACCCTTTCGCAAAATGATTTGACATTTAAAAGTGGGAAAAATCCAGGTAATAAGCCATTATTAGACCAAGATAAAACAATCAATTTTTTGGCTATTAATGCTTTTAAGACTCCAACTTTTACACAAGGGAATAATACAATTAGTGGAGAGCCATATCAGGAAATGCTCAAGTATACTTATATCGCTAATCCTGAATTTAATGTTCAAAGTCAAACCTCTGATACTCAAATTACAGCGGACGGTAAAACATATACGATTGCAGCTAATCAGGTAACGCCAATCTATAGCCAATTTGGAAGTTATAAAATTGAAATTCAAGGAAATGAATCATATTATAATTACGATAGTAGCTTAACAAGCCCTGTTGTGTCAAAGGTTCCAGTTAGTGGAGGCGAGATTATTACAACAAATAATTTGGCTTTAGAAAACACAGAAACAACGGCAAGGTCATCTAGTGATCCAAGTGTGGTTGTTTACTCTTTTAGAGGAGGTATTCCAAATACGGATTCAACCAGTGGTTATAAACGATCAATTAATTTGTTGTATAGATTAAATGGAATTGACTATCCATTAACTAATTATAAAACAGAAGGAATACTTTTAGGTGGCGTTTCAGATGGTACACAAACATTTGTTACAGCGGGTCCGCAATTGCCTGATTTTGTATTACGGGATCCATCAGGTTCCAACAGTTCTGCAACAATTACAAAAGGATCTTCATTTACTTTTTCTAAAGAAAGTTCTTATAAATCAAATTCAGGAAATCAAACTGGCGGGACTGTTTCATTAGGTTTTCAATTAAGTGTTGGCGGTTCCATTTTAGGCCCCGTTATTACAACAGATGTAACAAATGATGTAAGTTCTGGGGTAACAATGTCCCAATCTTCGTCTAATGGAACAAGTGTCGAAAATACCTATAGTTTTAATCAGTCCATTTCTACAAGTGATGACCCTAATTGGGTTGGAAGTGATGCAGATTTGTATATTGGTTATTCTGCAAATCAATATTATGGTACCTATAATAATTTAACAGCTTCTACAGCTAAAAATAGCTCAGTTCCTATTTCGGTAGTTCCGTTGCCTAATTCTGATACAAATATTATTTATCCAAAAATTAATAAAGCAATTTATTTTAATGAGGCGCCTGAAAAAACATTTTTCGTCTATTCTCAACGAAGTATTATCAATGATCTTATTCCAAAATATGAAGAGTTTGTTAGAAAAATTAATGATGGTTCTTTAACTGAAAATAAGGATGGAGTTCTAAGTAAAAATGCATATTTAAGTTCGATTAATCTTTGGAAAAAAATTATTTTAAATAATGAACTTTCAAAATATTATGCATTCAATAATAGAGATAGTTTAAAAACATCTTTAAATAGCATTATAGACGGGTTAAAAGATCCTGTTACAAATACCTACTCAAATTCTGCAAAACAGTTAAGGGATTTATTAAACTCAACGTTTTATGAAAATATTTCCTTAGATGCTGGTGTAGGGGCTTTTACAAAGTCTTACCAGATAGATAGACTAAGCGCAACCTCGCTTTCATATGAATTACAACTAGATAAGTCTATTGGACTCACTACAGGTGCTGCCCTTAATGAAACTGGATTTCAAATTTCAACAACAACAAGCAATGGTTATGTTCAGGGCAACTCAAGTAATGATCAAAGCACAAACACTAGCAGCGTTAGCTACACATTAAAGGATTCTGATGCCGGCAACTTGCTAAGTGTTGATGTAATCAATCCTTTTGATGGAAACGGTCCCATATTTATTACAAAAGGTGGCGAAACATCATGCCCTTATGAAGGACCTGAATTATCTCATTATTACAATCCTAAACATCCTAATGTTACCAATGTTAATGCAACCATTGTTGATCTTTTAGATACTGAAAGAGTGCCTTTATCGGTTGCAACCATGGCTTTAGAAAAACCTGAAATAACAGTTGTTTCATCAAATGTTACTGGCGTATTTGATGGTAGAAACGCAGAATTTGTTTTAAAATTACGCAATACAAGTACGGTTAATAAAAACGCAACATTTAAGTTGGTTGTAGATCAAACAACGAACCCCAATAATGCCCTCATCAACATTGAACCTAATGGAACAATAATTAATATTCCTGCTGGTCAAACGGTTACATACACCATGACGCTGAAAAAGGTAAAGCAGGATCAGTTTACTTATAACAATATAAAGGTTTCTCTACAATCTCTTTGTGATGATAATGCGGCAAGTGCTGTTTTGGTTTCTGCGAGTTTTGTACCTGCTTGTTCTCCTGTAACGATTGTGACACCTTCTAATAATTGGTTACTGAACAGAAATACTGCTTTTGATGGATCCAATACAAAGCCTCTTAATATTGCAGTCGGAGATTATAGTACTAGTTTTTCTAGTTTTCAAAAAATAAATTTAGAATACAGGTTGCAAGGAACACCTAATTGGACAGGCTTAAGAACCTACTATAAAAATCCAGCTGATACTTCAGCTGCGATAAGCGGAGGTGATACTAATGTAGAATTGATTAGCGGAGATCAACTAAACTATGCTTGGGACATTGCTAAATTGGGATTGAGTAATGGCGCATATGAAATTAGGGCTAGATCAACCTGTTATAACAATACCTTTTTTGAGTCACCCATTATTCAGGGAAGAGTTAGTCTTGATGCCCCTGTAGTTTTTGGAACACCAACTCCAACCAATGGCATATTAGGAATTGGTGATGACATCACTGTTCGATTTAATAAGCCTGTTAAAACAAATGGTACTGTAACAAAGTTTGAATTTTTAGTACAACAAAATCAGTTGCCAGTTCGTCATGAAGTTTCACTTGCATTTAGCGGTATTAGTAATACTGCATCCATTAACAAGCCTTATATTACAACTGGTGATTTTAGTATTGAATTTTGGATGAAAAATTTAAGTTCAAATGGAACTTCCGTTCTCATGAGTCAATCTGGGGGATTGAAAATTGAGTTAATCAATAATGTTTTAAAATACACCTTAGGGGGTCAAAGCATTTCAAGTACTATTTTAAAAGATGGTAATTTTAATCATTATACGCTTTCTTACAATGCCTCGATTCCAAAACTAAGCATCATAGAAAATGATAAGGAGTTGACTGCAACTACAATTCCAAATCCAATCACAGCGCTAAATTTCACCAATTCAAATCCACTTATAATTGGAGGTAGTACTTTTATTGGTAATATACATGATCTAAGAATTTGGGCTAAACCAATAACAAGAGATCAGTCGGTTGCCAATATGAATGTTTCTTTAACGGGCAGCGAGAGTGGCATTGTTGGATTTTGGCCATTGAATGAAGGAAATGGATCAACCGCTAAGGATTTAGCGAGGTTCAAGAGTTTGGATATTGTAAATGCCAATTGGGATATATTCCCTAAGGGTACTGCCTATAATTTTTCGGGAGCGAATTATCTTACCACCAATAGCAATACTTTCTCGAAAGTAATTATATCAAAAGAAATGGACGCAACTGTTACATTTTGGATGAAAACAGCACAGTCTAATGCAACAATAATGTCAAATGGGAAAGGTGATAGTACTGATATTGTTGAAAGTAATCAATACCGCAATAAGTGGGCTTTTAATACGAATGCTACTGGTGGATTAGAATTGGCTGCAGAAGGAAAGACTTATTCATTTGGAAATATAAAAGTCAATGATAATAGCTGGCATCATGTTGCAGTAAGTTTAACAAGATTTGGTGGGTTGCAGCTTTATTTAGATGGCATTCAAATGGGCTCATACACAACCAGCAATATAGGTGGATTGGCTTCAAGTGTATTATTCATTGGAGCAAGAGGTAGCGCTGGTTCAGGCAGTAATAGTATGGATAGATTTTTTGTGGGTCAAGTAGATGAACTTTGTATTTGGAATATGGCTCGAACAGCAGAGCAAATAAAAGGGGATATGTTCTTTGAATCAAATTTCACCACAAATGGGTTATTATTTTATTCAAACTTTAATAAGCCAGATGTTGCTAATGCTAATGGTCCTAAATATTACTATCCACAGGATGCATTCAATCAGGTAAGTGATTATATGGTATTGAATGGACAAGCACTCAATTTCACAGATATTTCACCTGCTATAAAGCCTTACCGCCCAACAGAATCTATTGTTGTAAATCCAGTCATCAACAACGATCAAATTGTATTAGTTCCTTCTATTGCAAATTGGGCAAGTATTGAAGGAAAGGTGGCTTACATAACAGTATCTAACCTGAACGATATGTATGATAATCGCCAGTTATCACCAGTTACTTGGAGCGCGTTTATCAACAAAAATCCTGTCAAAATGTATGTCGAAGGACAAGGTGATATTGCTAATTTTATAAAAACAACTGATTCAAGTTTAGTATTCCAAATTACCATAGCGAATCAGGGAGGATTACCTCAACCTTATTCATTTAATGTGCCAAGTTGGTTAAAACTTTCTTCAAATTCTGGTATTTTAGATCCCAATAAGTCTACAACCATTACGGCTACGGTTGATATGGATTTGGCACCAGGTGCATATAATAATATCATTTCGTTGACTACTAATTATGGACTTGATAAAAAAGTACAACTGAATTTAAGGGTACTGGTAAAAGAACCTAATTTAAATTTTAATCCAGCAAATTTTACTGAGTCAATGAATATCATTGGAAAAATGAAATTAGAGGGAGTTTTTTCAAATGATATCTACGATAAGATATACGCTGTTGGGCCAGGTTTAGGTGGATTAGAAGTGCGAGGTAAAGCAAGTTTAACATATGATCGACAGTTAAATACCTATTATGTATATCTAACCGTATACAGCAATGTTACGAGTGGAGAAAGTATCAGTTTCTTTATTTGGGATGCATCGCAAGGGAATTTTTTAGAAGCTACATTAGATAGTGCTATTAGTATTCCTTTTGTTGCAGATAGAATAATAGGCAATTTTACCAATCCTGCTATTTTCGAAAACACCAATGTGGCAGGGCATATAATTTCCTTAAATCCAGGTTGGACTTGGGTTTCTTTTAATGTGAATGATCCTAGATTTGCTAATTTAAATGCATTAACTACTGGAGCAAACTTAAGTACCTCAGATTTAATCCTGTCGAATGCGCCAGCTTTATTTGATTCTTACCAATTTTATGAACCGGGATCTCCAAATAATGGATGGTCTGGAGGGATTTCAACTAATGGCGGAATTTCTAATAATAAAATGTACAAGTTTAAACTTGCTAAAGCAAATGAGTTTAAGTTAAAAGGTATCCCTGCAGATTTAAATACATGGTCCTTTAATTTACAAGCCGGTTGGAACTGGTTGCCATTTGTTGCTAATAAAAATATTCCTTTAGGAGACGCATTGGCAAACTTAAATCCATCGGATGGGGATTTGATAAAATC
>Ga0315905_10007598_pt1 | contig 10974 bp, 16 predicted proteins | sample LakEriMetagenome_5_FD_203522 | JGI IMG/M metagenome (GOLD analysis project Ga0315905, IMG submission 203522) | Freshwater fungal communities from buoy surface, Lake Erie, Ohio, United States - Buoy 4 MA121 | ecosystem: Environmental > Aquatic > Freshwater > Lake | place: USA: Lake Erie, Ohio... | reverse complement strand
GAGTCAGAGGGAGGGAGGGAGAACGAGAGAGAGAGAAAGAGAAGTTAAGTGTGACAGGCCCGTCCAAGGGATGAAAGGTGACGTTGCCCGCCCCGTCAACCGCCACGCCCGCGCGGGTTCTTGAGCTCGCCCGCGCTGCTGCCCTCCCGCCCAAAGGCCCGCACCACCTCCCGCGGAAAAGATGACGATGCGATGGTTGTCCCAGTCCGCAACGAAGACGTTCCCCGCCCCGTCAACTGTCACGCCGGGAACATACACAGCTCGCCCGCGCGCCCCCTCCCCCGCCGCGGAGAAGACGACGATGCGGCTGTTGCGGCAGTCGTTGTCGCCGATGTCCGCGACAAAGACGTTGCCCGCCCTGTCCACCGCCACGCCCCACTCTTCAGCTCGCCCGCGCCGCTGCCCTCCGGGCCTGTCGACGGAAGGCGTAGTCAAAGTTTTAAAGACAAATTTGTACCGCGTCCTTTCGCAACTGCACGGAACCATCGGCGCCGCTGGACGCGGACCTGCAGGCCTGCAGCATGTCCCGCCTGCAGCGGAGCGTGCTGCAGCTGCTTGCGTCGGCGGTGCTGCTGGTCGTCGTCTACATCGTGGCGACACCCACGCTCGTTCCGCGCAGCTCGCTGCTGTCCTACCCTGAGCAGCCGGCGGCGCATGGGCGCATCCGCCAGCATGACACCTTCTCCATGCAGCGGGCACGGGAATTCGACGAGATGCCGCAGCAGGACAATGGGGAGGTCGATATCGATGTCAGCGACGCGCCCATGCAGGAACAGGTTTCGAACATGGACCTCACCGTGGCCGTGCAGCGCCCTCACTCGCACAGGCGGGAAGCTGTGGCTGCAGGAGGCTTGACGGGCCACCACACGGTGGTCGATGGCGTCTCGGCCTCGTGGGCGCGCGAGCCAGCCCGCGCCTCGGCGCTGGCACAGCTGCCGGCCAGGGTGCAGCAGTTGTCTGCGGCCTACCTCGAGGCCCAGGGCATCAACACGGGAGAGGAGTGGAATCATGTGTTGGATCACCGCGTGCGGATGGGCGCGAGCAACCCCTCCGTGTTCTTTGCTGCGGGCAGGCAGGTCCCGGATCTGCAGCCCAATCCCCCTGCTACGGCCCACCCGCCGCGCCCCACCAACAAGTTGACGCACTCGGGCGTCTACACCGGCACCGAGCAGCAGCAGTGGGACGACAGCACAATCAGCAGCGCGGGCATGGAGGAGCCGTACAACTTTGGCGCCTCGCCGACGCGCGAATGGGACTCGCCATCGCGCCGCGCCGGCAGCTGGGGCATTTTCAAGCCCAGGGTTGGCAGCACTGCCATGCTCGCGCAGACCGCCAACGACGACCTAAGCCAGGTGCTCGCCGAGGCATCGGTGCTCGGGGAACACTCGCAGACGAACTCCGACATTGAGGCATCGGCCGGTGTCAAAGTAGATTCCTTCAAAGATGTTGATTCGACGATGGGGCCGGAGCACATGCACATCAACATGAAAGCGCCGGATGTGTGGGTGAAGCCGCCGCCCTCCAACGGCAACCTCAAGGGCGTCGGGGTGAACACGGGCGAGGAGCACCACGACTTTGGCGACGTACATGTGAGCACCGGAAAGGTGTCGCCAGTGCATGTGGGCACGCAGCACCACCTTGCAGCAGCCGGGGTTAACACGGGAGACGAGACCATCATCCACGTTGACGAGGGAACTCACGTTTACATTCCGGACACGGTGGCGACGGCCAAGCCGCGCAAGACGAAGCAGCACAAGCTCGACAAGCTAGGCGTCAACACTGGTATATATATATATATATATATATAATATGATATAATGTATATATGCGTGCGTGCGTGCGTGCGTGTGGACTTTATGGATGTGGTGCGTATGCATGCGTCCTTATGCGTGTGGTCCTTAAGCGTGTGCTCCAACACTAGCGGCTGGCGAAGAGACTCGAGAGATATGCAAATGAGCAACGTACACACACACACACACACACACACACACACACACACATACGACACACATACGACACACAACACCGTATGACAACCTACGCTATGATTCTACCCAGGCGACGAGCACACGCAGTGGGGCGACTCCATGGTGGAGCACGCCGAGAACCTGGAGCCGTCCTACAACGTGGGCATCTCCCCAAACCGCGAGTACCATACAACCTCACCTTTCCCGGGCACGGAAAGCTGGCCGGCGAAGGGGTGGCGGGTTGACAAGGCGGGGCAGAAGCTGCACTCTGCCGCGTCCGTACACGACTTTTTCCGTACCGCCGTCCTGCCCGGTGCGCACGCCGCTGCGCAGCACGCTGCCGCTCAGCACACCACGTCCAAGGTGCACGCCGCCGCGCAGCACGCCCTTGGACTCGACGCGCAGAGCAAGAAGCTGGTGAAAATGGACGGAAAGGCGGTCGTAGCGGCGCTGCCTTATGTGCAGGAGGCGGACGCGGCCGAGCACCGCGCCACGGAGAGAGCAGCGACTCTGAAGCGTGACCTGCACAAGGCCCTCTCGGCCGAGCACCTCGCCGCCGTCGCTCGCCAGCAGGCCGTCAAGGTCGGGGAGGCTGCGGCGCAGGCCGACACTGCAAACCACAAACTGTCGGAGATGAAGAAGGCGTTCCGGTCCAACATGGCCAAAGTCGAGAGTGTGGTGCCCCCCACGCCGCAGAAAAAGGCGGAGGCGGCCGCCGCGCCCCGGAAGGCGAGCAAGGATAATGCAGTGCGTCAGCAGAAGGCGACGGCGGAGGCGCAGCTGGACGGGGATGTGGAGAAGGACAAGGAGGAGAACAAGGCGCTGTCAAAGCCCTCGGATCTCAGCGCGTTTTTGAGCACAGTCAACTCCAATTCGTATGACAGGACGGACCGTTACCGCGAGCCGCATGCGCCGGCTGTGGAACCAGGCACACATTCTCAAAAGTATTTTCTATTTTCTATAGTGGCTGTATATCGTAGACCTGAGACAAGTTCTCCCAAGAGTACAGTACTCTATCGTGACTGTCTATATTAAATAGACTAAAACATTGACTCGTGAGAATTTCTGCCAGACGAGGCTGGCCCCTTGTCTGAAATTGCTACGAACAAGAAGGCGGATGCTGCCCAGCCAGTGCTGCACGCAGACAGCGGATCAGGGATAAAGCCCTCAGGACAAGCGCCGAAGCCGGGGAATAAGGTGAACACGGCCGAGATCAAAACTGGGAACACCGGAAACCAGGCCGCAGGGGAGGTGGAAACGAAGACTGTAGTTGCGCAACAGGCGTTGCACGCCAAGCCGCAGCGCTCCATGGCTGCCGCATCTGCGCACCACAAGGCCCTGCGAAAGGCGCAGCAAGCAGGGAAGGGTATCATCTTCCATAACCGGGATCTCTGTGCTATCAGGTTGGTTGATACTGCAATTTCTTTTTTTTTTCTCGGGGATCTCTGCCTATCAGGATGGTTGAAACTGCAAGTTTTCTACACTATACATAAACGTACACTTGTGTGTATGTGTATGTGTATGTCTAATACATCATGTATGCGTACATAATGTATGTATACAAACGTGTGTATGTATGTATGCATACGCGTGTATGTGCACACACACGCTACATGCACGTGCTGATATACACACACATGCGCAAGTAAGGGCATCATCCTGCATCACGCAAGTGAGGGGACTTCTTGTGGTATCAGTTTGGCCAATGCTCGCATCAAAGCTATGCACGCGGATGCCAAGACCTAAGCCCTGAACCCTAAACCTAAACCTAAACCCTCAATCTAAACCATGAAAATTATACACCATGTGAATTATACGTATATGCGTACATGTATTTTAAACATACATATTCCTTTGATCACAGGCTAGTTCGTGGGCTATATGTACATACATGTACGTATAGCATAAATACATACACACGCATATATACACGCACACCCCACATATTATTAACTTGCTCAACACTCATCACCGTCTCTCCCTCCCTCCCTCGCCCCCTCCCTCTCGTGCCCGCCCTCGCCCAATGGCTGTTCCTGTGCGCAGCGTATGGGGCGTACACCCTTTGTGCCCGGATTCACACGCGGCTGAGGAGCCCGACTCGACGCTTCTTTTCAATGCCCTCTGAAGAATGCGGCCAAGCCCATAGTGTCTTCATACCGGTGTAGGGGGACAAAAAGGGCGTGGCCCATTGCCCAGAGCACAGAGGGCGATACCAAGTTCAACAGTGCACTGCAGTTGCAACATAAATCATGCGTGATTGCTCATTCAATAACTACGCACGTGCGGAGGTGGGCATGCTGTAAGACAGTGCCGCTGTCTAGCGAGCTAGTCGCATCATTTCCGCACACGGTACCGCATCATTTCCGCATACGGAAGCTTCCGTGCCACCTCACTGTCGCCCCCCCTCGACTTGCCTGCTCACAAGCCTGAACGATGTGTACAGCATTGCCTGGCTCTTCGTCTCGCGTCCGTCGTGTGCGCATACGTACACGCATACATGCTTCGGTGCTGCCATCACCTGTTGTATACAAACCGCATGCACACATACGTACCAGTACACACATACCGGTACACACATACCGGTGCACAAATGGAGGTCGAGGAGGTCGAATGGGTGGTCTGCTGCTTTTGCGAAATGGTTCACATTCAAACAAAGAGAGAGAGACTTGCAGTTATGACCTGAGAGGGGATTCAGCAAGGCACTCGGATGGGAACGAATTTGATTGTAACGCTACGTATTTGCTGAGAAGCCTGAGTAAGCCGTATCAGAGCTACGTGCAGCAGGAGGCGATGTCACATAAGGGAGGTGGATATTTATTCGTATTCAGTCATGGTGTAGAGGAGTCTCCGCATGCACGAGCGCCGGTCCGACGCCTTGGTCTCCATGACGCCTTTTCAAAAAAAAGAAAAAAAAGTTGCCAGTGATACGCGCTACATGATGACTGTGGACACCCGCTGACCAGTTGCGCGTATTTTGACCGTGCTCAGCTCCAGCATGTGACGCCGAACAGCACGGCGTCGTCCAAGGAGGCAGTGGCCGGTCCGAGGAGGGATGCTTGTGCCGGCTCCGCCTGCGTGGACAGCGAACTAGGCCCCATCCTAGCAGGTATGTTGTGGAGCCCCCCTATTCCTTTTCATGGCCTCGGCAAGATTTTTCAGGGCAGTTGGAAATTTAAGAGGAAACAGTGTGTCCATCGGGCATTCCACTAGCCCAGGTGGAGGATGAAGCAGCATCAGCCACCGAGGAAGAGGACTGGGACGACAGCGAGAGGAGCGAGAGGTACTTCGGCTACGACAGGGCTGTCGACCCCTGGGCGGAGCATCAAGCTGTCAAGGAAGACCACATGCTTGCCTACTAGTATATACTATAGTAGGGGAAATAGCCAGCGCCCCACTTTTGTCATGAGCTCTTAGGATCAGGCCACCTGCCATTTCGTGAATAAAAACCAATACTCATCATTCCACTACAGCTTCTATGCAGTCTGTAGCCACCGTGATGTCTGGAGCTACTTCGGGGGAGTCACGGTTTTGAGACTCGTATGAGTTTAGCTTTGAAGCAGCATACAGAGAAACTCAAATCAGCCGTTGGAACGCGTAATAAAAGGGGCTCGGAGGCCGCTGACCTCCTACCTCGACATGATTCCAACTCAGCGATTCCACCTCAGCGTACAGTCTGGCTTGCGTATGTCCCACGCCGCACTGGGGTTGAGCAAGGTGTTTGCGAAGTTGCCTGCATGCAGAGTGGCGTGTGCCAGTGCGTTCGCACGAGGCGTGACTTATGCAACGTTGCAACTGAGACAGCCCTGCTGCCCGTGGGCAAGCGCGTCAGCGCTAGCTAGTAGCTATGTGACGATTAGTCACTAGCCCTTTCGGTGGCTACCCCCGCTGTTTGAGCTGCGGGACACCGCGCCCAGTGACGAGGTAGCACTCGGTACTGACCGGCGGGAGTCTCCGGGTGTGGAACCTTCGCGGGCATCGTCTCCGCCGCCGCCGCCGCCGCCGCCGACAAAGGAATGCATTGCTTCGCGTTGTGCCATTGGGCCCGGCGAGCCGCGAACAGAGTCGGAAGGGACAGAGCGCGCCTGGAGGACGCCCTCGGAACGTCGCCGGCTGGAAGGCCCGGGGTTGCCTGACGCGGGGCCTTGATTGAAGTTGGGGAGGCTGGCAGAAATAAACTCCTCGTACGCCTGGCACGACGGACAGTTGCATCGGGATGTGCCAAGATCGCTGTTTTCATGTTTGGGGGGCTCTGGCTTCGGCTCGGGTTTCGGGTCCGGGCGCACGGGGGATTTGGGGGGGTCCTCGCGGGGCGTTGGCTCTTTTTTGGGCTGGTTGGCCACTACAGGCTTGGCAGGGCGCTCTGGCGACTTGTCTTCGCGCTTCGCTGGCTTGACGGGCGGCTTTGGCTTCTTTTTCTTGATCTGAATTTTTGCCTTTCGCGCCTTCTCCACCCTACGATAGTGTGTGCGGGACAGGTGAGTCAACGAAGAGAGTGAGTATGGGGAGTCAGCATGAAGGGGTATGCCAATGAGGAAGTTAACTCATTCGACGGCATTCAAGTGGCCGTGCATGAGTGATGTTGCAGCAGCGCCAAGTGTGTTGAGATGAGCGAGTGACACCTGCTCGGAAGCACCACGTTTTCAACCGTGTCGCTGTCAGAGCCGTCGTCAGACGACTCGCGCCCTTCACCAGCTCCTTCTTCATCGTCTGAATCACCTTCTGGCAGAGCAACCTCAGATATCTGGGCGAGCAATGCCGCGCGCATGGTCTCTTTCTCCTCGTCCGGGATGCACAGCACGTCTTCAATTGTCTGTCGCACCGACGACGTAGATGGTTTCAGTCCCCGTCACGTTCCAGGACAGCAAGTTGCACGCCAGAACGCGCGCTGCAAACACAACACAACAAACACAATAAAACACACCCCACATTTCACAACAGAATGCATCTTACGTGGCACAGATCGATGCCGATTTGCTCATACGTGCTGATGGCAAAATGCTGGTTCGGAGGTTGATGTTCCTCATCTGCACCGCCAAAACTCGCCTCTAAGGTGAAACTGTTGTTGGTAAACTGCCTCCACGCCACCTGAACAACAGGACCGTGAGGGCAGGAGCTTTGAGTGTGCAAGGGAGAGTATCGTCTGAGGAGGAAGAGGGAAAACGTCTGCACACGCGCATACGCAGTAACGCACACGCAAGCACGAACATGCATACACACACAAGAACACATCCCGGGCTTGCATACTGCCAGCTGGCAGGGTCAATAAGGATTAACCACATGGACCGATGTTTTTTCCCGTTCTCTGACGTGGAATGGATGTAACGACTTGTACAAACTAGAGTAAAGACGGTAGAAAAGATGCAAGGGCAGTAAAAGACTAACCACGCGCCCAGATGATTCTTTGCGTCTCCTGACGTGGAAGCGGCAGTCCTGGAAATTGAACATAGCACACTTGTTTGCAAGCATGGCAGGGAATATCCGATTCTCCATCTCTTGAGGCACCTGTGCAGAGATGGTGTCAAAGGCGAATTAGGGGTTCTCTCAACTGGCAGAGGGCAAGAAAAAGAAGAGAAAGCAGACAGGAAGCATGAGAGAGAGGAGGGGAAAGAGCAAGGGCTGGATGAAGAGTGAGGGAGAGCAACACCTCGCGAGAAGCGTGATTTTCAGCCTCGTCAAAAAATTTGGCGTCGCAGCCGTAGATGAAACAGTTCTTCTTCACACTGTGCCCGTGCAAATCAACGTACAAGACTGGAGCAGAGAGAGAGAGCGGGGGGGCCAGGGGGCAAGGGGGGGGTGAGAGAGAGAGAGAGCGCGCGCGCATGCGCGTGAGCGAGCGAGAGAGAAAACTATGTTACTTGCTGCATGATTCAGCTCGCTGCATTGGCAGTGAGGTAAGCGCCAGTGCACTGCAGGGCAAGTGCAGACCGCATGAAATTCAGCTCTTGCCGATATGCATGAAAAATAGTCATGCCTAATCTCCCTGCATTACGAATCTCCATCGGCGTGAGGGTTTCTTCAGACTTTGTTTGGTCTGCTCATGTGTGCACGTACCAATGCTACGCTCGTCACGCATACGCTCCATCATGCCTTTTATGTGGAAGATCGTGGGATGGAGGTCTTCGTCCGGGTTCTTCCATTTGCGATTGAGGTCCGTGCCTGATATATATTCACGCACAAACCGAGGAAGAAAGAGGAAGGGGAGGGAGAGTAGTCGGGAGGTAAAATCCAGCTATCATCATCAGGTAGATATAGGAGTCATGAAATGCTTACCCGCCAGCCCAGTGCACGCCCCGTTATGTAGGCCAAAGAGTCCATTACGGGCAAGATTGCATTGGGCCTAAGCAAGGGTGTGGAGATACATGCCTGCCAATCCGGTGCGGTAATTGCCTACAATGACGCCATCGGGATTCAGCATGGGCACAATTTTGAAGACAAACTTCTGGCGCAGCCGCTGTGCGCCCTCCGAGGGGCCGGTCAGATAGTCTATGCACCCTTTCATCATCCATGATGCGTTTGTTTCGCCCTGTGTGCGCGCACAGTGAAAGCGAAAGTTGGCGATGGGGAACGGCAAAACTTGTACGAGGCGACGCACACTGACTGGATGGACGTAGGCTAGATGGATTCAAGGCGCGAAAATCATGAAGACGCCTTGATTACGAGTATGACTTACCGGATGGACTCGCGCAGATATGACAATGCAGGGTTTCTTTTTCGATGTCAAATCATCCTTGTTGTCATCCGCAGCTATTTCAGCCTCCGTTCTCGGCGCTGTTATCGTCAGCACATCGCACCTGAGACCACACAAGCAAAAAAGCAACATCGCACGGGAAAGAACGCGCAAGGTTGAAAGAATTGAAAAGAGGAGTGGGAGCGCGCGAGACAGAGAGAAATCACCAAGCACATCAATCAGCGAAAGAAGCACTGGCATGCACAGATGAAAGAAAAATGCACGGATCAAGGGTACAAAGAAGCGCTCAGAGCCCATTTCCGGCGAATCCCATCACACACGAATTCCAATGGGCAAGGGCCCGCGACCGTACGCACAAGCACATATACACACACCAAAATGCAAGACTCGCGGGCGGGGTGGTGGTGGAGACCAGATGTTGCCACACAAGGCCTGCTACCCATGTCAGGCGCTACGATGCCCGGTTTAGTGTTTAGGGTTTAGGGTTTACGGCCGCTGTTGCTTCCAATCCCTCTACGACCCGCTATCCCTACAGCGCATACCGTATTATTACCTATTGTTGGCGATGGTCCGGCACAGGAGACGGCGGCGGCATATTTTTCGAGTGTCGGCATCGGCTTCAAGTCTCGTCAGGTGGTTCATTAAGTCTGTGTATATGTGAGTGGGTGAGGATGGTCAGGCGGGAAATCACGTGCGCACACACGTGCACCTGACGTATCGCGTTTGTGGCTGTGTTTCAAATGCGATATTATCGGGGATCATACCGCCCTATGGCCTCTTGCTTTGTATATGTATACGTGGATGTGTGTGTGAAACGCATATCATATCTATGTATTATGAGACTTGAGGTGTGCGCGCGAGCGCGTTAACATATTACAGTGATACAGACATATGTATTCATGATCACAATCATGCATGCATGCATAGATATATTGCAAACGTCTCTTTGATCATTTGAACCGATGTCATAGTAAACATCCCCCTCAACACGCTTCCTCTGACTCCCGCTCCTTCTCCCTCTCTCACCAATCATGTGCCCTCTCGCCAAAGTAATTTCCTACCCCGCGTATTTAAAAAAAAATTAACACATACACAAATATTCTATACACCAATATTCTCAACACCAACACAGATCGGCACATATATCAGATTAACACTGACCTGAAAACGCGCAAGGGTAGCTGATACTTTGTTTTTATTGGCTGGTATTTTTATTTATTGATTTTTTATTCTGAACACGCGCAAGGGTAGCTGATGTCTTGATCTCTTGAAGAATATCAAAAATACGAGCTGATATCTATATCGAAAAGTACACTGCACTGACCTGAATAGGTATAAGGGTAGCAATGTGCCAGATAACACGTATCGTCGTCGTGAGGGAACTGCACACACACACATGCGCAGAGAGAGAGAGAGAGAGAGAGAGAGAGAGAGAGAGAGAGAGAGAGAGGCGCGCGCACACACATACACATTTAACTGTCTTGAGAGCCTGGCCGCACACTTGTGCATTCATGTGCAAATGTGCGCACTAGCGTACAAAGTGAAGTTTCAAAATACAAAGCTGCAAGTTTTCGGATTCTGGAGTCTGGGACTGGTTAGCGTTAGCTGCTAAACCCGTAGGTCACTTTTAGGAATAGGCCAACAAACATAAACCTCTCAACCAACGCTCATAAACCATTGGTGTTAATTAAGGCATTGGTCTGAACTAAGGCATGATAAATATATATCAATTGGTCTAAATTAAGGCATTAAACAATTGGTCCAAATTAATGCTTTAAACGATTGGTCTAAATTAAGGCACATTGAACAATGGGACTAAATTAAGGCATTAAACAATTGGTCTAAAGTAAGGCATTACACTCGTATTACGACGCCGCAATTTAATTTAACTCAATTAAGGCATTAAGCCATTGGTCTAAATTTAGGCTTTACGCTCGTATAATGCATCTCCTACGCCCCCTTGAAGTTACCTGGATGCTGAAATGTAGAGAATAGAAGCTGCGAATGTAGTTAGAATTGGGTTTGGTATATTGGTACTCATTCCGCTTGTACAGGACATCCGATCCCAAGCGATGCCACCCCAGCCCCTTTTCTTTCTCCATTTTCTCCTGCGATACACACACACATACAAGCACACACACACACATACAGGCACACATACATGCACTCATGGGCGTGTGCGCGTACATATCTGTACACATACGATGGCATTCCATATGAAATGATTATGTATGCTGTATTACATGCATGAGAGAGAGAGAGAGCGTGCGTGCTTGTGAGCGGGCGGATGGGTGGGTGGGTGTGTGTGCGTGTGGGTAT
>Ga0315905_10007597_pt1 | contig 10975 bp, 9 predicted proteins | sample LakEriMetagenome_5_FD_203522 | JGI IMG/M metagenome (GOLD analysis project Ga0315905, IMG submission 203522) | Freshwater fungal communities from buoy surface, Lake Erie, Ohio, United States - Buoy 4 MA121 | ecosystem: Environmental > Aquatic > Freshwater > Lake | place: USA: Lake Erie, Ohio... | reverse complement strand
CTAATACGCCAAAAATTAAGTATAATGATATCAAACGAAGAAATTGAACAATTCCTTCAGGGGAATGACGATGAAAAATATATCATCGGTGTAGAATACGATTATGTCAAGGATTGTATTTGGAAAATTATAGAACATCCAATTCACGGAAAACAGATTAAAAAAGACACATTTATTCCATTTGCTTGGGTTGGTGATTTACGTGGATTAAATTTTTACCAATCATCAAAAGCCCTTCAAAAAGAAGCGATGACAAAACATAAAATTGTCATTGAAAAACTCCGAACAGATGGTAATGATAGACTTGAGAGAGGTTTAACTTATATGGTTAAGTCTTTAAATGGATATCGCTCGCTTATTCAGTTTTTCCGAGAAGGAGGACTTGAACCTTGGGGAGAAACAACAAGAGGGTTAGTACTAATACTTCCCCCTGTCGAACAGTTTCTTGTTGTTAAAGAGAAGAGAATGTTCAAAGGTTTTGATGAATACGATAGTATTACAAGACTTGTATTCGACTTAGAGACGACCGCTCTTGAACCAAAGGATGGTCGTATCTTTATGATAGGTATTAAAACTAACAAAGGTTTTAGTGAGGTTATTGAATGTGCAAACGAGGACCAAGAAAGAGAAGGGATTGTTAAATTCTTTAACAAGATAGATGAATTAAAACCAAGTATCATTGCCTCTTACAACGGATTTAACTTCGACTGGCACTGGATATTTGAAAGAGCAAAGGCACTAAAACTTGATATTAAAAAGATTGCAAAAACTTTAAATTCTGCAAATCCGATTAAACAATCTGAGTCAATGCTTAAACTAGCAAATGAAGTGGAGAGGTTTAATCAAACATCAATGTGGGGTTATAATGTTGTAGATACACTTCACGCAGTTAGAAGAGCTCAAGCAATTAATTCAAACATTAAGTCCGCTGGTTTGAAATACATCACACAATATATTTCAGCCGAAACTGCCGACCGAGTTTACATTGACCACACAGATATTGGCCCATTTTATGCAAAAAAAGAAGAATATTGGTTAAACATTCAAAACGGAAAATATAAGAAAGTTGGGGTTGACCCAAATGTAGATGAATCGTGTTCAAAACATTCTGAAATCTATATTAAAACAACTGGTGATAATTTGGTTGAAAGATACCTCGATGATGACTTGGAGGAAACATTAAAGGTGGATGAAGAATTCAATCAGGGTTCATTCCTTCTTGCATCTCTTGTACCTACAACATATGAACGGGTTTCAACTATGGGAACAGCAACCCTTTGGGAAATCCAAATGAGAGCTTGGTCCTACAAACACAAACTTGCAATTCCTGCCAAAAATGAAAAGACAGAATTTGTCGGAGGATTGTCAAGACTACTTAAAGTAGGATATTCAACAGATGTATTAAAACTCGACTTCTCCTCTCTTTACCCTTCAATCCAACTTGTTCACGATGTATTTCCAACTTGTGACATCACAGGGGCAATGAAGGGAATGCTTAACTATTTCCGTAATACTCGTATTAAGTATAAGAATCTTGCAAAGGAGTATTCTTCCATAGATAAAAAACAATCATTGTCGTTTGACAGAAAGCAACTTCCGATTAAGATTTTTATCAACTCAATGTTCGGAGCTCTATCCGCCCCTCAAGTATATCACTGGGGTGATATGTATATGGGTGAACAGATTACTTGTACGGGTAGACAATACTTGCGTCAAATGATGAATTTTTTTATATCAAAAGGATATACTCCCCTTGTATTGGATACTGATGGTGTCAATTATTCATTGCCGGAAGGCGGTGTTGATGATAGAAGATATATTGGTAAGGGTAATAATTGGCTTGTCATAGAAGGTAAAGAATATAAGGGTTACGACGCAGATGTTGCCGAATTTAATGATATGTTTATGAAAGGAGCTATGGGACTTGATTGCGATGGAACGTGGAAATCCTGTATGAATATTGCTCGTAAGAATTATGCAACAATGGAACATAATGGTAAGATTAAACTTACAGGTAACTCCATCAAGAGTAAAAAACTTCCCCTTTATATTGAGGACTTTTTGGATAAGGGAATAAGGATGTTACTTGAGGGTAATGGCCAGGAGTTTGTTGAATGGTATTATGAATATTTGGAAAAGATTTATAACAAACAAATTCCACTTATGAAGGTCGCCCAAAGAGCTAAAATAAAATTAAGTATTGATGACTATAAAAAACGCTCCAAAGAAAAAACAAAAGCGGGAAATGAGATGTCAAGGATGGCACATATTGAACTTGCAATACGCGACGGTATTGCGGTAAACTTAGGTGATGTGATAATGTATGTTAATAATGGTGTCAAAGCTTCTCACGGGGACGTTCAGAAAGTTAACAAACCAAAAAAGGGATGGTCTGATGATACAAAAGAACAACACTTAAAAGAATTTGGTAAAATTCTTGACGATAATACCCAATCAATAATCCAATTAAATTGTTATAGATTAAATCCGAGTGATATTGAGTCAAATCCTGATTTGTTAGGCGACTACAATGTTCCTAGAGCAATCACCACTTTTAATAAAAGGATTGAGCCTCTTTTAATTGTGTTTGGTGAAGAAGTTAGAAATAATCTTATTGTAGATAAACCAGAAGAAAGAGGTATTTTTACAAAAGAACAATGTAAATTAATCAATGGTGTCCCTTTTGAAGATGGGGACCAAGATAAAGTTGAGGACGTTTTATCCATATCTCCTGAAGAATTAAAATATTGGGAAAAACGAGGAATTAATCCTGACTACATATATGATTTGGCTGAAGACGGGTGGGAAAAATATATTAAATAAAAATACTACTTTTACTAAAATTAAATATATTTATAGATATGGGGAGACCAAAAAAAAGAGCCGATGAAAAGAAAATTAAAGTCAGCGTAAGTTTGGATAGAAATTTGTACAATAAGATAAAATTAGACAATTTAAAACCTTCCCGTATAATTGAAAAGTTAATTAGGGAATATTATGGAAACTAAAGTTTGTAAAACTTGTAATCAAAACAAGAGTGTATGTGAGTTTAGCAAAAAAACGTTGTCAGCTGACGGATTTATGAACGATTGTAAAGTATGTAGGTCAATAAAAGAAAAAAAATATAGAGAATTAAATCCTGAAAAAAATAAAAATAGAAGAAAAAAATACTATGAAAATAATAAAGATAAACACAAAAATTATTTTGTAAAAAAAAGAAATTCTGACCCTATCTTTAAATTATCGGACAATATTAGACGAAGATTAAATTTTTTTATAAAGAAAGTAAATTTAACAAAAACTAATAAGACATTCAATTTAGTGGGATGTTCTCCCAAATTTTTAAAAGAACATTTACAATCACAATTTAAAGATGGAATGTCTTGGGATAATTACGGTAGTTGGCACATTGACCACATAATACCATTATCATCCGCAAAAAATATTGAGGAAATAAGTAAATTATGTCATTATAGTAATTTACAGCCACTTTGGGCACAGGAAAATATGTCTAAGGGCTCAAAATTAATGTAACTCTTCCATCTTCATTCCGTCCGATGATACTATATACCAGTTTCCAAATGAAAAATATAATTCAACACAGGCTCCTTTACCTATGTTGATTTCAGAATATTCTTCATCAATTAAACCCCAAATTGGTTTAATTTTAGTTTGAGTTAATGACTTAATAATTACGTGGTCAGTTGTAGACGAATCTAAAAAAATTTCAACTAGTTCAACTTCTTTTGTGACTATTAACGCTTCTCCTCCAGTTGTATAACTTGGATTTGAAATAAATGTGATTTCTGAGGTGTTAATAACTTGACCTGCAATAATTCTTTGACTTGGTATTGAACGTTGTATTGCCATATTAAATTACATATAAGTTCCTTGGGAAAGCTCTGAACTTTAATTGCTTATTTAAATTTTCAGCAATTAAAGCATCTCTTTCCATAACCTTTTCAGGTTTTAGTCTTGTTAATTTACCTTCAGCACCTATAAGTTCTTCGATTAATTTTGTCTTTTCATCTTTTCCTTCAGTTGCTAAAGATTGATAATCCATAGTAAGCTCAGAGTCAGGAGTTTTCAAGTTTCCTGAGTATTTTCCTCTTACTTTTGATAGAGTTTCTTTACAACTTGCAATGAAATATCTTCTAACCCATTGTTTTGATGGTTCATTCAAATCTGACCAAGACATAGAATCGATTGGAACATCAGATGGAAGTTTAATAATATCAGGGTTTGCCTTTAAACAAGCATCCCTATCTTTTCCTTCGGTATCATAATACCAATACCAAACTTGTCCGCGCATAAGCGAAGAATTACCAAAGTCAAATTTTCCACCTGGTGTTTGCATTAAATGTATTCCTTTTTTACCATCAGGAAGTGCGGTTATTCTATATGTCTTATCACCTGCAATAATTCTTCTCTGAATATTAGTTTCTTGCATACGAAGCATCATATCAAAAGCTGGCATCATAAAGTATGAACCAGTATAACCCATTTGAGCAAAACCTGCCGGTCCTCCCATACCATACCCACCAAGAGCCCCAAAACTAAATGGGTCAAAAAATGCATTTGATAAGTTTGATGGAGTATACCATAAAAGTTCATTAACTTCTCTATTCGCAGGAATTTCATATATTTGTTTGTTTGCTTCCAAGGTAATATAATCTTTCTTTAGAACCCAAGGACCATTGTTTTGAAGACCCACAATTTTTGAATATGAATATTGGTATCTTTGTTCATAATCAAAACTTCTTGTAATAAAGGCCTGAGCTAAGGATTGGGTATCCATATTAAGGTTGTAAAGCGATGTCCATTGGGATTCGATTAACCAATCATGTATATATTGAGAATAATCCCCGATTGAAAATTCCAAGATTGTGTCGAGCTGTTCATCTTCAAGTTCTACAGAACGAAGTGGTGCTCCAAGTACGTGTCTTACTTTTGTATAAAGTTGACTTCTTTGAGGTTCTGGAATGACTGCCATTTTGATAGTTTATATATAAATATCAAAATGGATTAGATTATTTTTTTTCTTTTGTTTTTTGATTATATAATTCATTTACAAATTTCCAGTTAACAACTTCCCAAAAATTTTGAATATATTCATCTCTTTTGTTTTGGTATTTTAAATAATAAGCGTGTTCCCATAAATCAAGTCCGAGTATCGGGAATCCACCTTGGTCAATAATATTCATAAGTGGATTGTCTTGGTTTGTAGTTGTCATAATTTTTAAACCTCCGTTTTCTTTAATAACTAACCAAACCCATCCCGAACCAAATCTTGATTTTGCGGCTTGCTCAAATTTTGTCCTAAAATTTCTATAAGTTCCAAATTGAGATTTAATTTTTTCTAAAACTCCTCCGTGAGGGGCCTGTGGTTTTGGGGATAACATTTTCCAAAAAAGAGCGTGATTAAATGCCCCACCTGCGTTGTTTCTTATAACGGTATTATATTTTGATATTTGTTTTACAATGTTTTCAAGTTCAACATCCCCATAATCTTTTTTTCTAAGTGCGGAATTTAACTTTTTAACATAACCTTTGTAGTGTCTTTGGTAATGTATTTTCATTGTCTCGGGGTCGATAAATCTTCTAATAGCTGCATAAGAGTATGATAATTTATCTATACCAATAGTTTTTGCTTCATTGATAAAAAATTCAACCTGATTAGGTTCTTTACCTAAGATTTGATTTACTAAACTTTCTGAAATTAATTCTAAATTACGCATCAATAATAAATACTCATCTATTACTGATTTCTTTTAAGATTTGTTCAACAATATCTGTTTCAGATTCTTCGATGTCACCCATAACGGTTCCTATTATTTGTTTCTTTCTTGATAAGATATCATAGATGGCTCCCTCGATTGTATTTTCAAATATCGGGTAATAAACTAAAACATTATTTTTTTGTCCGTATCTGTATGACCTATCCTCGGCTTGAGCGTGGTCTGAAGGTAAGAATGAAAGGTCATTCATAATAACAGCTTCTGCGGCGGTTAACGTAATACCAACACCCGCCGCTTTAATATTTCCACAAAAAACTTTTACTTTGTCGTTCTCTTGAAAGTCATCTACCGCCTTTTGTCTTGCGGGTTTTGATGTTGACCCATCCAAATAAACGGATTGTTTTTTAAAATGTTCGTGTATTTTTTGAAGGGGCTCTGTAAAGTTGGAGAATATAATTACCTTCTTTCCTTGCTCAATGATGTTTTCAGCAACCTCGATGGTGGTTGCAATTTTTTCTTCGGCAATTACCTGTCTAACTTTTGTAAGTTTTGAAAACTGAATTGTTAAAGATTTTGATTCATCTTTTTTATTTGTGTACCAATCATAGTATTCACCCATAAGTTCTTCATATAATCTTGAACTTAGTCTTTGATAGATTGGGGTAATAATTTTATCAGGTAAATCCAATACCTCAGTTTTTAATCTGCGAATTACATGACGAGAAGTTCTATCTCTTAACTCCTCAAGATTTGATGCTCCATTAACATTCCAAACTTTTCTTTTTCCAACTGAGAACTGGTAACCCGCACAATATCTGATAGCATAAGCCATCCAATTTGCGGCAACAGGACTCTCAATTAAATTTAGAAGATTATAATAATTCATTGGTCTTGATGTCATCGGAGTTCCTGTTAAAAGCCAAAGTCTTTCAGAATTACCAACCAAATCATTTATAATTTTTGTTCTTTGAGCTTGAGGGTTTGAGATATAGTGGGCTTCATCAATGACAACCAAATCAAAATTCTCTTTCATCAAAATAGATTCTTTTGACTTTGGCTCGTGGAAATTTTTCATTATATCATAATTTATAATATAATATTTGTGTCCTTCTTCCCATTTCTTACTCTCAACAATGTAAACCGATTCTTTAGTATAAAGAGCAATTTCCCTTTTCCAATTTATCTTGAGTGTTGCGGGACAAATAATTAAAATCTTTTTAGCTCCACTTTCAATAGATGAAATGACAGTAGAAGTTGTCTTTCCAAGACCCATATCATCGGCAACAATGTATTTGTCATTTTCAAGTAATTTGATAATACATTCTTTTTGATGATTAAGAGGAGGTCTGTGGGAATACTTGTCCCAATCTACTTCAGCAGTTCTTGTTTTTGATTTGTGTATTGCGGTCTTAGGAATCCAAAAGTCGTGAATTGTATCTCCACTAAAAATCTTTCCCCAAATGTGATATGACTTATCTTTTTCTACAAGAAGTTTTTCAACATAAATTTTATCAGGTTCCTTAATGAATGGGTTATCATCAACAAGTTTCTTTGCAAAATATGAATCAACCTCAACCCATTTTTTTGCAACTTTTGGTTCTACTTGATTAAACCCGATTATATAATCGCACTGAGCTCTTGTTGGAATAAACTTTTGGTTAACTGCATGCTGTTGTTTTAACTTTAGGATATAGTTATTCGAGCCCTTATACTCTTCTAATATCTGTAGGACTTTCTGTTCGATACTTTTAATGTCAACAGATTCTTGCACTATGTTAATTATAATTCAAAATTAGATATTTATCAATATGTCACAGAGGAATGTCCCAATAACAAGATTAAATAAATTTTTTGGAGCTGAAGATTTTGACTTAGATGTCGGAATGGGAAGAGAATGGCTTCATGGAGATATGAATTTTACTCTTGTACTTTATAAAGTTGATAGGACCAAAACAAATACTGATGATGTCTACGGTGAAACTACAAAAGATTCTATTAAGTTTCATCCACCAATAGAATTTAAGGCACTTGTACAAGTATCGGCTCCTGAGAATAAATTTTTAGGTAATTCTAAACTTGACCAAATGGAACCTGGTAATATTAGAATCTCAGTTTATCAATCACATCTTGATGAACTTGGAATTGAAATTGAGTTTGGTGATTACGTTGGATATTATGAAACTGAAAAAAGGGTTAGGTATTACTCGGTTGCAAATGATGGTCGTGTAGTTTCTGATAATAAACATACCTACGGAGGGTATAAAGCATTTTACAGGACTATAGTTGCAGTACCAGTAAATGAAAATGAATTTAGGGGATTATGATAATAAAAATAACTCAAGAACAATTTAGAGAATTAATCAAAATGGTTGATTTGCAAAGAGTAACATGTAATGTGTGCGGGTGGTCTTGGAAATTATCCGAAGGAGGACATGACCCTTACATATGTCATAAATGTGGAAATAACAATGAAGAGTAATGGCTTTTGGAAAAAAAATTAAAAAGAACATTAAATTGACTCCACAGTTATTTGGTCCGTCAAGAAGACAAGAAATGCTTGACCAAATAAATCAGTATGGAACTTTCTTACCTAAATCTATTTTACATGAAGATTTAGATAGGGGGTTTTTAGATTTTGTTAAAAATGAATTAAGAGTTGTTACTGACGGTAAAGTTGTACCTGTTGTTGATATTTTAATTACAACTCAAAATTGGGCTCAGTTTACTCAGACTTGGAATTTAAATGATTTGGATAAAAATGTTAGTGTACCTGTGATTACAACAGTTAGAAATCCTGAGGTTAAATACGGAACACTACCATCTCTTCAATATACTATTCCAAATAGAAAACAATTCTTTTACGCAATGGTTCCAAATTGGGATAACGGGGTCAAAGGAATGGACGTTTATACAATTCCACAGCCAGTTCCTGTTGACATTAAATTCTCTATAAAGATAATTTGTAATAGAATGCGTGAATTAAACGCACTAAATAAAGTTATTATAGAAAAATTTTCGTCAAGACAAGCATACACTCAAATTAAAGGACACTATATTCCAATCATAATGGATGAAATTCAAGATGAATCGGTTACTGAAATTGAAAAGAGAAAGTATTATTTTCAAAGTTATAATTTTACAATGATGGGATTTTTGATGGATGAAAATGAATTCCAAGTAAGTCCTGGTGTTAGTAGAACTTTTACACTATTAGAAACAAATGAAAAATCTCCGAGAGTAAAAAAGAATAGAAATCCATTAGATAATAAATCAAATTTTGATTTTGTTATAGATTTCCCATTGGCAATTAATTCATTTAGTCAGTCTTTTGAGTATTCTGCCAACCTAAGGTCAGTAGGTTTAGATAATATAACATCATATGATGTTTTAATTAATGGGTTGTATTTTGGTAGTAATATTTTTGATAGTCCAAATGGTGTTATTAAATTAAATGTGAATGATGTATTAGAGATTAATAACGTGGTTAAAATTGATAACACAATTCCTGCTAAAATACAACTCGCTGTAGAGTTAGTTTAAAGTTCTCCGTACAAATCTTTTTTCTCGGAACAATTTTCAATAATTAAATTTTCCAAAAATTTGTGGATTTTTAAACCCTTCTTCATGCAATATTTTTTTAGTATGGTGTGTGATTCCTCTGAGATTTTTAGGTTTTTAATTTTCATGGCAGAAAAAAGGAAGAATTAATTCTTACTATTTGATAAATAGATTTGCAAATAAAAGTTTTTTGATTTTTCCATAATATTTATATAAAAATAAATTCAAAAAAACATTATTTAAATGGCAACAAAAGTTTTCGTTTCTCCCGGTGTGTATACCACTGAAACTGAACTCGCGTTTGTAGCACAAAGTGTCGGAGTTACTACTCTTGGGTTAGTTGGGGAAACTCTCAAGGGTCCAGCTTTCGAACCAATTTTTGTTACAAATTATGAAGAGTTTCAGGACTATTTCGGTACTACCTCACCTGAAAAATTTGTGAATACACAAATTCCAAAGTATGAACTTGCATATATTGCTAAAGCGTACTTACAACAATCTAATCAATTATTTGTAACAAGAATCTTAGGATTATCTGGTTATGATGCGGGTCCCTCTTGGACCATAACAACAATTGCTAATGTTGACAGTTCAACTGTTGCAAATGAACCTGCAGGAGGCAATCCGTGGGGTAATATTGTTTTTAGTGCTAATTCAACATCTGCTATAATAGACTCAGAGACAATATCGTCATCGTCTCCTGAATTGTTTGCTATATTGGGAGCAACATATACAAAATTTGATGGTAGTGTTTCTTCAATTTCTGCTGACATGGCAACTGCTGCGGTTCAATTGTTTAATGGAACTATTTTAGATACCGAGACTGCTCTTGTTTGGGGTCCAATTGACAATACTGATTATCAAAATGAAATTGAAGGATTAAGTGCGGTTACAAATTCTTATGACGTGAATGATTTATCACTTTCAGGTATTTCTTATACTGATAGAGCAAATGATGCTTGGTATTTCGGAGCATTTTCACTGATTAGTGGGGATACTTATTCAGGTCTATCATTTTATGCAAAAGTAGCGTCCACTAGTCCAACTTTTACATTTGACGGTGATGTTTACACATTTACTGGTACTGCATATTCTGACTTTAATAACGTAGTAATGGCAACTTTACGTTCAAGAGGTATTAGTGAATATTCTTCAACAAAGCACGGAACACAATTCCAAGTTACAGGAACTGGTGATGCCAATATGGTAACAACTGGAAGTTATGCTAACATAGCAAGTAATCCACAAGCGACTTTTGCAATTACGGGTACTCAATACAATGGTAACCCATTTAATTTTGAAGTGTCTTTAGATGACTCGGCTCAAAACTATATTAGTAAAGTTTTAGGTAAAACTAATTTTGAAAAAGAAAGAGCAGACATTCCATTGTTTGTTGAAGAATCTTTTGGTAATTTATTATATTATGGATATAATAAGGGTTATATTAAAGGTTTAAACTCAACATTCATTACTCATGATTACGCTGAAGCAAATGACCCAACGTCTTTGGGTAACTACTTAGAGAGATACCAAACTGCAGTTTCCCCTTGGATTGTATCTGAATTACGTGGTAATACAATTTATCAATTGTTTAGATTTATAACAATTTCTGATGGTGATTCCGCTAACAGACAAGTTAAAGTTTCATTTGCTAACATGACATTTAATAACTTAACTTT
>Ga0315905_10007596_pt1 | contig 10975 bp, 8 predicted proteins | sample LakEriMetagenome_5_FD_203522 | JGI IMG/M metagenome (GOLD analysis project Ga0315905, IMG submission 203522) | Freshwater fungal communities from buoy surface, Lake Erie, Ohio, United States - Buoy 4 MA121 | ecosystem: Environmental > Aquatic > Freshwater > Lake | place: USA: Lake Erie, Ohio... | reverse complement strand
CCTCACCTGTCCTACTCCGCCCAAACTCGATCCCAGAATGAAGAGAAGAACCTCCCCCCCAAACAGTACCTGCCCCTACAGACAAGAACTAGACATAGACAATCACACAGAACCCATGTGCCAATGTTGATGCGGGGTACCCCTCCCACAATGCGATCTCCACCCCACCAATCACGTCCGACAGAAAACCCACCCAACCTACAACCCGCCACAGTCTGCGAGGAAGAACTGGGCGGGAGAGACCCGACGTCGAGGCGGACGTCGATGAGGGCGGCCTCCTATTGCAGGCCGACACCGACCGCTCGGCATGCGTCGCAGCCCCGCATCGCACCAGCCACCCCCCCCCAGCAAAAGGACGCAGTCCACAGCTGCTCCCCTGCACGGGGAAGGTGGCCAGCGCCGGCGCAGGACTGCTGAGCCACGCCACACGGCCGGCTGCGGGCCACGACCGTGCCCCTCCCCCGCCGCCGCCCGCCCCTCCACCACAGCCCCACACGATACGTCCCCCGCCAACAACAACAAGGCCGTAGGAAAGGAGGACATCCTGTCGTCGAGATGCAGCAAAGATGTCACCACGTATCAGCATCGGCCCCGAGCCCGTCCTGGCCGCCCATGCCCCGTTCCAGCCGTCAGCGGGCAGCCACTGCCCGGCGAGAGAAGGCTCTGCATTAGGGAACAGAGTTTTTCAACCGTTGGTCGAGTGTTGTTTGCGGCGGGGCGGTCCTGGGGGGGGGAGCCTGCGCATCGGCGAGTGGTGGGCCGGGCGTCACTGTGTCTTCCCACAGTACGGAGTCGGACATGCGTGGACGCTTGGGTTGGTGCGGTGTCCTGTGGCTCTTTCCGGACTGTTGCTCCGGTGGCCGTCTGGGGCCTTGGGCTCCTGCTGCGTGAACACTGTTGGATTACGGAAACGCTCCTGACAATGCGTACTCTCAGGGTGGTCAGGAGTTAAACTCATCTGCGGGTGCCTGTTGAACCTGCTCGCTCGCCGATGCTCAGGGACCGGCCGTTGCCTGCCCCCCCCGCACGCTTCTCTGCGCCCCTGGCTGTTCCCCGCTTCGTACATCACACGCTTCTATTTTTGATGTGACTTTGTGATGGGTCGGAAAGTCCCAAATACAACTTTAAGTACCATTTTAATTTCCACAATTGCCCTAATCGTACAATTGTTGACTAACCCACAACTTTTAATCTATACTCCCGGACAAAATTCCGACTGACACACAAGAAATACGAGACCAGTAAAAAATACACTTCATAATACAATAGTTGACAATATTGTAATATCTAATTTGATCCAGTCCAGATTTCCAGGTCGCGTTAAGTGTGTGTTAAGCCCCAATTCAGTACCTAGCCCCAATTAGTGCCTTTAACCCCAAATTAATATGTTAACCCAATTTTCTCACTAGAACACTCATGTAATTTTACACAGTTCTCTTATCAAAACGTCGAGCGGCCCCTTTGAGGCCACCTCGTGAAATTTTAGTCCGGTGTCGATACCAAAACCACAACACAACCACTGCATGCATCGTACACATTCCCTCAAGGACACCCACCCCTCCCATCCGAGTCCTGCCCTGCCTGCATTGTAGGAGCGAGAAGGGGAAACCCTGATTGAGAGCTCCGAAACGTTTTCGGTATATTGGTTATACCTCTGCCACACGTCCTCGGTCCGAAACACGAGCGACAGCAGAGGCCCCGTGACTCGGAAGAGTTCCGGATAGGATCGAGCCAAGTCACAAGCCCGGGGAGACCTCGGCCGTGACCTCCGACGTGGTCTGCATTCATCTCCCTGAATTGCTTTCTGGGCCCTGTAGATGATTACGTTACCACGAACTAAACACTCACAAAGTCACAAAGTCACAAAGCCTCTGACCAGAGTGACAGTGCCTGTGTTGACGATGACCCGCTGGGTGAGGTCGTCGCTGGCGTATATAATTGTGCCCCCGAGTAATCTGGTGTTTCAAATTAAAAAAGACGTGCGAACCCCAGAGTGCTGCCTGGACAGCTTGGACCTCCACTGTGGCAATTATCCCCACCCAGTACCACGAGCCACCACCAAATGCCCGACCTCACTATGCGTGCGGCAGACCCCTGTTCCACGAACAATGCAAAGAGGGCAAAACACAGCAAAATTCTGAAACCCGGGTGTTTCTTCGTGTTCACCAATTTTTATCAATTGGCGTACTGTGTCCTCTGTGGCCTGTCCTGCCCGTGGAGGGAACTTGAAAATAATTTAGGGTTTAGGGTTTTGCCGAGAGAACTGGCAATGTCGCTCAATCGCGCCACGCAACCAGTTTGTCCTGGTGGTGTCGAACACGCTCAGTGGCACAAGCCGGCGAGCCTGTCATCAGAGTCCGCGGAAAATCTTCGCCATGTAGGATGCTACCCCACCGTTGTAGGAGGGGAAGCAGGATAGTGCGTGGTGATGCTGAGTCCGTGCTGCGGGCGCCGTCCTAGACCCCCCGTTATGGACTGTTGTTCCTAACAAAGCTCTCTCTCTCTCTCTCTCTCTCTCTCTCTGTTGTACGGCGTACCGTACTGCGCTGCGGCGTACTGCGCGTACCCCTTTGATACTTTGATAGAGGTTAGTTCGTGGTAACATAATCATCCACAGGGCCCAGAAAGAGATTCAGGGAGATGAATGCCGCCCACTGGCACGGCGGAGGTCATGGCCAAGGTTTCCCCTGCTCGCTCCTATCCGGAACTCTTTCGAATCAAGGGGTCTCTGCCCCTTTGTGAGACTGAGTGTGTGTTGAGTGTTTAATTTGTGACTTTGTGATTGGAAAACAAAAGAAACCAATTCTCTTTAAGGTGACTTTGTGACTTTGTGAGTGTTTAGTTCGTGGTAACGTCACAAAGTCACGTAATCCACAGGGCCCAGAAAGCGATTCAGGGAGATGAATGCCGACCACGTCGGAGGTCACGGCTGAGGTCTCCCCTGGCTCGCTCCTATCCGGAACTCTTCCGTCCCGGGTGCAGGAGGAGGCGGCGGCATGCGTGCAGCGTGGGGGGGCAAGTTTGAAGAGGAAAAGGCGATGATTTTTAAAAAGGGGCTCCTGAACTCCCTCTCATCCTTCGTCGCCGATCACCGCCTCCTCAGCCCCTCCCAAGGTGCCTGTCTCGGTGGCCGCCAACCCTTTGATACCGTTTTTGCCCTCCGATCCCTCATTGAGCACCGGCACACGCCTCCTCCTTCCTACTTACGCCTTCTTCGGCGACATCACCTTGGCTTTCCCCTCTGTTTCTCGGGAACAGCTCCTACTCCGGTTGCACCACTATGGCGTCCCCCCCGACGTCTGGCAACACATTCACGCCCTCCATCACACCATCAAGTTACGCGTTCTCCACGGCCATATCGGTCCGACTTCCTATGTCAACATCCTAAAAGGCCTTACTGAGGAAGGTCGCCTCTGCACCCTGCTTTGAAGAATATATGTCGCAGACCTTACCTTCCCCATCTCCGCCTCCCCTCCCTTCACGCCGCCGTTTTTATTGGGATCCTACTGTTCGTTGACGATTTCGTCCTCCTCGCTTCCTCTGCCCTCGAACTCCTCGCTCTCATGCGATGCACCCAGCTCTGGTGTGAAGAAAACAGGCTTGACCTGTCTTTTGAAAAATCGAAAGTCATGGTGTTTTTCGAGACCTCCGCCCTCCGCCAACAGCGGGCACCCGCTGGAAAATCCACGGCTCCTTCCCCCAACGTCACTCTCATGACATCGCGGAAGTCTCTTCCTTTCAGAGAAAAAACTAAGAAAGTGGCCCGGGGTGCAGGGCGCAGGCTGCTGGTGCTTTCGAGCTTCTGATTTTGAGGGCCTTTGTGGGGAGTGGCTTGCGTCGAACAACAGCAGCAGAATCGGCGTCCTGGCAGGGATCGGGCGTGTGGTGCGGCAGGAGACACAGCGTGCCTAAACTCTGGAAAGGGGGCGGGTGGTGAGGCAGCAGACACCTTGAGCAGGAGGCGATGAAGCGGATGCAGCTCAGCAGGAGTTTGAAGCGGATGCAGCTCAGAGGGCTGTCAGAGGCAGCAAACCCCAGGAGGGGCCAGACGGCGGCGCTGGCGCTCTGTGCCCTGTGCGTGAGCTTATTGCTGAGCAACGCACAAATGTGTTATTGACGACCTCCTGCCCTGCAGCTTCGGAGACTGCGAGTTTTTCAAGGACGCTAGCTGCATCCTAAACCGCACGGGATCCTGCCTCACGAAGAATGGCGCGCTGTGGCTCGCGTTCAAGGGCATCACGGGGCTGAGGGCAGGCGTCTTCAGCAACATGGACGCCTGCGAGTAACTCTTTCTGCGCGACAACCTGCTCACCGACCTGCCTGCGACCCCGTTCAACGGTTTCACGAACCTGAAGCTCCTCGCTCTCAACGGCAAACAAGCTCACTAGTCTGCCTGAGGCCGTGTTAAAGGGACTCACAAACAAACCTTCAGACCCTCGATTTGTACTCCAACAAGCTCACCGCCCTGCCTGAGACCATGTTCAACGGGCTCACGAACCTGACGAACCTCTTCTTGTATAACAACCCGGACTTGTCCTGCGTGCCGCTCACGCAAGGACGCATTGCGGCCCTAGACTACCAGGGGCCGAGGGTCACGTATCAGTACTCGAATTGTAGCGCGAGTGTGTGGTATGTTATGACAAGGAACCAACCATGGCGATGATACCGTGCGGCCATGTCTGTTCCTGTTTGGGTTGCGCAAAGCTGTTGCGGGAAGTCCAGCACCTGTGTTGGTGGGGAGGCGAATCTACCTATATGATAAGATGAAGAAAGCAAATTCTTTTTCATGGTGAAAAACGTTCCCCCGGGACGGGCGCTCCCCGGGACGCAAGTCGAGTTGTTCCTTGATCTCACGAGAGAAAGGATTTTTTTTTTGCCTCTACATGGGCGGGTGAGAGATACCTTACAAAAAAGGCCTTTAGGCTCTATCCTGCCCACTTTTCTTGGTACCTGGTGAGGTGTCCGCATTGCTTTTCAATCTACAGATCCATCGTTGTCATTGTCTTTCCCAATAAACTTGATTTCTCTTTTCCTGTCTTAGGCAGGTATCCTCCTTCTCTTCCAAGCCATCGTTTTCAGTGTCTTTCCTAATAAACTTGATTTCTCCTTTCCTTTGTCTCTCTCGCTCGCTCGCGCGCGCGCTCTCTCACACACTCTCTCTCGCCATTACTCTCTCTCTCTCTGCGTTTTCCGGTACTTGGTACCTAAACCCTAAACCCTAAACATCTACAGTACGCGAGCCCGGCAGTGCAGACTCTGACCATGTTGTTGTTTAGAGATTGCCAAGAGGAGGAGGACACAGATTGCTAAGAGGAGGAGGATACTGCATGTCATTGCAGACTCTGACCATTTTGTTGTTTACTACTTATAGCCTGATGATGATGTTTTGTTTATTGGTACTCGATTCAGTAACCTCTACACCGCAGTGGATACGCCAGCCTAGGCCGCATGTGTACCTTAAGGAAGGTACGTGCCATACGAGGCTGTTTAGAAGGCCTGGCACTAATGATATGAAAAAGTAGGATGGTCTTAGCCGCTCCTGGCCGGGGGCGCGAGCTGGCGATGCTAACCAGGAACGATGGGTCGTGCTGCCTCTCTGTCGCACGTCGGGCAAACCAAGGGGAGGTCTGCAGGGCCCTGACTTACGCTCATGCGGTCTTTTGATTGAAGCATTGAAGGCGATGGCGGTCCAGCGTGCTTGCCGGGAGAGGAGGGAACAGTGAGTTTGCCACGCTTTGACTTGAACTTGGTGGTCTGAGGCCAAAGTGGTGTAAACGAGACTTCGTCTCACCGTTCGGCGAACAATCGTAATGCGCAACGAGACCAGCATTTCATGGTTCTAGTAAGGACGGCGGTAGGCGAAACGAAGCACGAGATCAAACGGGCTGTTGTGTGGCCAGATAAGTGACTTGACGAGGTGCAGTTTGGTGTCGTCTCTCAGGGGTATCCCTCTGCACAACAGCACGAGATTGGAGGGCGGAAGATTGGGTGCCAGCTTGGCCATGATGTGCTTTTTGATCTGCCATACTCTAGTATCCGGGGAGGAAGACAAGTCCGTCTTGGCCAACCTTCCTATGTCCATCAACACGCCGTTGACGTCTTTCATCCGCGCAGCCTTGGTGCCCGTGCCGTCTCCCTCAGGCAGATCGCGCGCAAGGCCATCACTCTTGGGCTCGCCCTCCTCGCCCTCCATGCCTTCGAAATCATCAGTCCTCCCTGAGCCCTCATCGGCAAGGCCTTTGCTGGCTCGCTCTGCCTCATCTTTTCCATCCATCTCTCCACCACAACGACGGAGGACGCCGGTGGTGCCGCTAGGCGCAGTCATTGCCGCGTCCAGACAGTCGTCCACCTCTCCCTGCACAGCTGGGTCGCCAGAGAACAGTGGTGCGACGTTGACATCGTCTCCTGCATCCCCTTGAGCACCGCTCTCCTTGAGCGCGTCCAGAATCTTATCGGCGCCCGCCGGGCTGAGCTGGCTGTTGCCGAGCAACTGAACACCTGTACTTATTGCGCGACTTGTCTTGCCACTGCTGCAACTTGCATCCACATGCACACACGCTTCTGCTTCCTCCTCCTCAGCAGCACCTGCCCCGAGGCCGCTGGTGTCTTGAGCCTCCACGCCCTCACCCACATGCGTTGGATGGCGGACGGTGGCAAGCGACGCTCCTGCGGCGACTTGGTACGCACTCTGCTCCCTCTCAGCATTATCTTCCAACGATCCTTCCTCCTCGTGTCCCACAGCCCCACTGACCTCTTCTTGCTCGACCAGCGCTTGCAAGGCAGGGAGGGCCCGTGCGGGGACTACTTTCAGATCCAACGGACACAGCGTAAACCGGATCAGCCCGGCACGCCTTGCGCTGTGAGAAATGACCGCTGAGGCGCACACGCACCAAGTCATTCACTGCTCTGCAACATTGTACACGTGCGATGCGGCAAAGAGAGGCTCGAGGGGCAGCACACAGTGCGCAGGCTTGGCTGCATGCTTGCTCGCGCTCCGCCATGCTGGGGTGGTAATGAAACCAGGTGGAAAAGGTGAAAGAGCACAGCGTAGGGTGCGGGCCACGATAGCCTGCTTCTGCATTCGCCGCTTCTCTTCTTTCTGTATGCCCTTGCCCAAAAAACATTTCCATTTGCGATTGTACATGTCATGCCGTTCATGTAGCAGCTTTATATGTTGTCTCTTTTCGTACTAGTGGGTCTCTTTTGACACGATATTATGTCTCTTTTGGCCCTATGCACACGCTTTCGCACAGCTTGCGCGTGTCATGCCACGCGCTGCGCAGTAACCTGCATACAATGACACGCACGGCATAAAGCAAGCCCAACCAAGCTCGCGTGCACAGGACGCAGCCGCACGCAAAGACAAAGCACACACAGAGACACAGACACACCCTGCGACGTCGAGTTTCCGGGGAGGCAAGGGCAGTGCTAGGGAGAGAACCGGCGTGGAGCATGCCGTGAAGCGCCTGTCCCTGTTGGTCGGCAAGGTGGTCTCTCACCTGCTGCTATTCATGGTATCCGTATACGAGCTACATAATATTACAAGATATGATTGAATAATCATGCACAGGCATGCCGCACACAGACGCGAGCCAACAATGACTACCCCCGGTGCGAGAGACAACACGGCGACTTGCTCTTTTGCCGCGTCGCCTCCTGCTGTTGCCACACTCTTCAGTGCTCCACATGGAGTCTACGCATGCATTCTACGCAGACGTGCACCCAAGACTCTTCAGACAAGACAACTTCAAGACAGTCCCAAACTACAGTCAGAGGGAGGATACCTTGGGCGGGCGTGGCAACAACCCCCATAGCATTCAACTGAGCAAAGTTTGCCAGCATGCCCCCCCCGAACCCCTGCGCGCCCTCAAGCCCTCCTGCCGACACGCTGGAGGAAAGAGCACTGGGAAAGCTGGGCGCTCGGGCTTTCAGAAGCTCGCCGTCCTTTCCTGCCCCTTGCGCGCCCTGGCCAATGAGATAGTGCGTGGATGAAGCGACTGATGAAAGTGCCTCCTGCCCCCCATCCGTGGTAACAGCGGCGCTGTGAGCACTAGTAGAGGGCCCCAGACCCCTCGCAGACTCTTGCAATTTGAGCGAAGAGTGAAAGGCGACAGCGGCGGAAGCAAGAGCCGCGGCAGCAGCGCCCTGCCTCACAGTAGCCAAGAGTGTGGAAGAGACAGTTGCCGCAGCCGCAGCCCCTGCATCGCGCCCACAGCCACGGGCTGCCGCAAGAATAGAGGCGAGATGCGACGAAGTGAGATGCTGTTGATGCTGTTGATGCTGCTGATGCGAGCTCGAGATCAGTGCATTCGACAAATCAAGCCTGTCAGCTTCGCCCCCGTGCGCCACCGTTTCACGGACCGGGGGTTGAGGAGCGGGGCGCGCGGCTTGGACCACACTATCACGCACCACAGGAACCACGCCCAGACTGACGCCTGCAGCGCTAGGTGCAGGAGGCGGCGGAGGCGGAGGCGGAGGCGGAGCGGACTGCAAGGCGTGCATTTCGGCTCCTCCTCCTCCCGGCGGCACCGGCCGCACTTGCACTGACGTCATTCTCCCAGGCGATGCAATGTTGCTTGCGTGCATCTTGAGGGCTCCTCCTCCTACCGCAGCCTTCTTCCTGTTGCTGTTGCGTCCTTGTCAGGTCGTGCATCCCAAGATTGCATCAATGCACAATGGGAGGCGTATGCACGTGAGAGTATGGCTGTGAGCATTGTTCATTAGCGCAGGCATCATTGCGCTGGCTTCTTCAGTGTTTCTCTGCATGAGTGTGTCTTCATCAAAGTCTGCATCAGTGTGAGGTAGCGTGTGGCGGGGAGGCGTGAGAAGGCGTGGACAGGCCACAATTTCATTGACTATTGACATGACCTGAGATGCGGGAAGCGCTCGTGATCGAAGATCTTTTGCGCCCATTCGCTTGTGACCACGCCTGCTTGGGGGGGTGTGCGCAAAGGCAACTGAGCACTTGAAGCTCCAAGCAACCAAACACTCTCCACGTCCCGGGGAGGCACACGAGGCACACTTTTGTGTGTCTGACACGAGGCACACTTTGTGTGTCTCATACACATATCAAGGCTGCTGGCAACGCAAGTACTAACGCACAACCGTACACACGAGCGCGCCCACATTGGCGGCAGGGAGGGAGACGTGATAGGGGGCAGTACACCTCGACGCTTTAGGACTGCCTGGTCAGGCGCCCTTCCGAGTTTGCGCCCTTCCGAGTTCCAGCCCTTGCCACCCTTGGCGCCCTTCCCCACCCCTTCTTGAGCACCCGCCCCTGCATGCGCCGTAGCCATGCTGCCGCTCACACCACCACCCTCCCCTCCAGCCATACCTCCACTTCCATCACTCTTCTTCGTGCCCTCTCCACTCTTGCTTGCACCTTCCCCCTGCCCCCCCCCAACAGCACCATCGCCCACGAGGCTCGCGCGGACCCTGCCGCTGCTCTTCCCTCCTCCCTCCTTTTTCTCTCGTTGGCCGCCGCCGGGCCCAGCAGTGGCACTGGCGTGCGGGAATGGGTGTGCTTGGGCGGTGACTTGCGTTTGGGCGGTGACTTGCGTTTGCCCGGGCGCGCTTCCTCCTCCTCCTCCTGCTTCCACACCCTGTAGAGCCTGCACACCTTTGTTCTGCCCCTACGTGCAAGGGCGCCAAGACGTGGAAGCGATGAGCGCCAAAGACTCGTGAGAGCCAAAGATGCGCGCATCCGTGCACGCCAGCAAGAGACACGTGCATGCCAGTGCCAGGCAAAGAGAGCACAGTATAGGGTGCGTGCCACGGCGCATCGCACGCAACTGCCACTGAGCACTCGTTGTAAGCGCCACGGCTGGCGGCTAAGCGCACACCAAAGCACACTCTCTCATTGGGCACATCAAAGGGCACACACTCTCTGATTGGGTACATCAAAGCACACTCTGTGATAGGGCACACCAAAGCGCACTCTCTCTCATCGCGTGCTCACCTTCTTCTTGCTTGCGCGCGACTTGCTGTATGCAGGACGTGCGTCGGGTAGGAGTTTTGACACGAACCCTCTGTGAGCTGGGAGCTTTGTCCGCACCTCTCTGTCGCGTGTCAGCTTTGGCACTGCTGCCCGCTTGCTGTCGTGTTGTCGTGTTGTACGCGTGCGCGCGCGCTGCATGTGTGAGCGAGGCGGGGCGTGTGACTCTTCCGAATCTTACAGTCTGATGCAGTCATGCTGTTTCGTTCCGAATGTCTCACCTGTCTCACCGAGTTGCGCTCCCCTCAAGCTAGTCTGCCGAGGGCTCGAAAGAGAAAGAGTATTGAGGGCTCGCAAGAGAAAGAGTATTCTGATGCCTTGACTGCCCTAAAGAGTCTCCTCATCTCAGCAGGCGCATGCAGTGCAGGGTCCTGCCGCCCCTACCGCCCAAGGGGGCGCCTAGCCAGAGCCTAGCCAGAGCCCGTGCGTCTCATCCCTTGACGAGCCTAGCCAGAGGGCGTGCGCGCATGCTCGGCGTTCTGGCGTGCTGCACCCTTGCTCCAGATTGCCTTGCACACGCACACGCGCGCGCGCACACACACACACATACAGACACATGTACATGTACATGTACATATAGACATATAGCAAGACCTGGGGGCCCAAGCGGCGGGCCTGGTCTCGGCTGATGCCTGCGTGCTCGTGTACACACGTGCGTCCTCTGCTATATGCGTGCTCGTGTACTGGCTCTGTAGGTTCAACTGCACGCGGTTGTTGTGTGTCACCTTGTTTAGTTTAACACTACGCTGTAGGTTCAACTGCACGCGGCTGGTGTGTGTCAGCGTTGGTGTGTGTCAGCGTCCGCCTCCGCGCCCTTGCGTCACCTTGTTTAGTTCAACTAACTACTACTCTATGTCAGAGAGCCTGGGCCTCGGCGCCCTTGCGTCTCCTTGTTTAGTTCAACTAACTACTACTCTGTGTGCCTGGGCCTCGGCGCCCTTGCGTCTCCTTGCTCGTGTATGCCACAGAGAGGGCGAGGCA
>Ga0315905_10007595_pt1 | contig 10975 bp, 10 predicted proteins | sample LakEriMetagenome_5_FD_203522 | JGI IMG/M metagenome (GOLD analysis project Ga0315905, IMG submission 203522) | Freshwater fungal communities from buoy surface, Lake Erie, Ohio, United States - Buoy 4 MA121 | ecosystem: Environmental > Aquatic > Freshwater > Lake | place: USA: Lake Erie, Ohio... | reverse complement strand
CTTGTATCAGTATGCACAATCTTTAATTTTAAGTAGATAGTTATGATACAATTTAGATTAACTACTTATAGAGAAGAAAAAGCATATCAAGGATCATACTTTTTCATTTTAAACAAGGGAAATAACAGTGGAAAGCCACTGTTAACCCCTTGTCCGAATTGTTTTGTTTGTCAATGTACCAACGAACACGAAAAACAAGAATTATACTGGCTTTTATACGGAATGTGGCAAGGAAAAGCAATTTACCCGCATTTGATTGGTTCCGTTATTCCATTCATTCGATTGAAAGAATTAACAAACCTCATCCATACAGGCATCGAAAAACTCCTTTCAAATCCTGAAGAAGTCAAAAGAAACATTTCAAAAATCGTTCAAATGGAAAAACACCAAGTCAACATTCAAAAGCAACTAGACTTAATCAAACAAATGAAAAAATCATTAATATTCGAGGTGCTGCGATAGTGCCTTAGATTAATATTGGTATGTTTTTGATTAATATGATTATTTTTAGGTGTAAATAATTTAATTTTCAGACAAATCCTTTCAATTAAGAGAGGTTGTCTGAATAAAATAATATGTCAGAATTACAACTAAGTTGGGCTTAATAAATAAATATGAGCTTAAAAAAATAAAAATATGAGTTTTAAATTAGATGAAATTAAAGATGCTTACAAACGATTAAAAACGTATATATATTACGACAATACTGATATTATTTTAAGAAGAAAATTAGTTGAATTTGAAACTAATTTAACTAAAGATTTCAATTCAATTTTTCGAGAAAGTGAAAGGCCTTATCGAATAAATAATAATGAGGTAGATATATTTAATAATGATTTTGGAATCCCTCAGTCAATTGAAAGCAAATTACAAACTTTCACAAATGAATTAAATAACTATAATATTTCAACTGAATTTTTTGATTTTTTTTTAAACAAAATTGATGTAAATTTTTACCCAAAGAAATATGAGCAAAATGAAAAAAATGATAATTTCATTACCAATAAGAGAGTAGAAAAAGAATATCCAATAAATAGACTTACTGCATTTATAGATGCACCTATAGAAATACATTTAATATCCATTCTTTGGACTATTAAATATGGAGTTGATATTGATTCCAAACTTAGTAAAAATTGCATAGGTAATAGATTAATATTAAGTAAAGACAAGAAGACTATTGTCCACGGTTCTGGTTTATTCAAACCTTATTTTAAACAATACCAAAAGTGGAGAGATGATTCTGTGAATGTTGCTCAAGAATTAATAAAAAACGAAAGAGATGTAATTTTTTTAAATTTAGATATTAAAGATTATTTTCATTCTGTTAGAATTTCCAATGATCTGATTTTTAGCGAAAGTAGTACTCATTATCTTATCGGTAATTCAAATTTGAATAAACTATTCTTAAAAATTCATCATATTTACACAGAAAAACTATCCACGGAGTATAAACAACCATATGATTTTTCAAATGAATTAAAACGTAATGTAAATAATGAGCTTCTTGAGTTTATATTACCTATTGGTCTTTTGTCTTCTTTTGTACTTGCAAATGATTATTTGAAAGATTTTGATAGAAGAATTATTGAAAAATACAAGCCTGCATATTATGGAAGATACGTAGATGATATATTGCTAGTTCTTGCAGACCCAAATCCTAATTCACAAATAGTTGAAGAAAATGAAGATTTTAAATTTTCGTTTGAAGAATATAAAGCTGGAATTAAAAACAAATACAATGAGAAAGAAAATATTCATTACAAAATTTCATTTGAAGAAAAAGATTTAAATGAAATTGAAAAATATATTATATCTAATCTTAGCCCATTAATTAATCTTGTAGATTCTCCTTTTTCAGATGACTTTAGTAATTCAAATGGGAGAGTGTTTAAATTAAATGGCAAAAAATCTTTGTTTTGCCAAAGTGAAAAAACACTACTTTATTACTTTGATTCAGAAGAATCAGATATGGTAATAAATAAGCTAAAAAAAGAATTAGAAGACAGAACAAGTGAGTTTAGAGATTTACCGAATCATGATAATTCTTTAAGTGAGTTTGAATCTAATGCGTATCATTTAGAATATAATGGAACAGAAGGTAAAATTAAAACTCTACAAGATTACAAAGAGAACAGATATGGTTTAACTCTATTTCTTTCAAATCAAATATTTAGTTCTTTAAATCACGAACGAAATATTTCTGAAAAAGAAAAAAATCAAGTTCTAAAATTCTTCAAAGGTTCAACTTGTCTCGAGTTTTATCGTTTATGGGAGCGTATTTTTACATATTTCTTGGTAAATAAAGAACCACAATCATATATTGACTTTTACATCCATTGTGCTGAACAAATAGATAAAATAGGAAAAAAGGATACTAACTTTATAGAAAACACAAAAGTTGAGTATCTGATTGTCCAAAAATCATTGGCTGAATACTTGGATTGCGCACACGAATTGACAATATCACTAAACCCGATGTTCCTTAACCAAAATAAAGATATAGAACGTCATTTTGAATTCAAAACTAATGAATTGTCTAATTCTCTGTTGGTTTATTTTATGAATAATAAGGAAATCACAAAATCAAGTTCAGTATGGCGAAATAGATTTAGAGAGACAAATATGATAAGACATCAATACGTTTCTACACCTTTATTAAATTATACAAAAAACTCCAAAAAGGGTTATAGTAATTTATTAAATCTCAAATTTGACGTTGAATCATTTGAATTAGATGAAGAGTTAATAAAAAACTCTCCTAGACCAATAAAATATTGGGAATGTTGCTTTGCATCAACTTTTACTGAATTATCTAAATTTAATAAATCGAAAACCAACAAACAAGATGAATATCATTACACAGATATATTAGGTCCAAAAATAACTAGTGAAAAAGAAGATTTAGTGCAAGCAATAAAAATAAAAGAAGAATGTTACTATTTGGATTATGCCTTTGAATTATATCTGAAAGGCAACTCTAATCATTTGCCTCATTACGTTTTAGACGATAAAAAATTAAAATCTAATTTTTTTAACATTGTAAATAGAGATAAAAATTTAGACAATAAAAATCAAATAAAGGAATTCCGATTTGATTCAAATGATAAAATAAAAGAGCCTAGCATATCTTTTGCAAATACAGAAGTAATTGAAAGTAATATTGTTGGTGGAATTAGAAATGAACCAAATTTATCAATAGAGAGATATCAACGCCTTGCAACAATTTTAAATCAAGCAAGACAAGAGAATTCTGATATGATATTGTTTCCTGAATTTTTTATTCCAGTTAATTTACTTTCAAGCTTAGTTAGGCATTCGCAAAGAAACCAAACATTAATTATAACTGGATTAGAGCATATAATTTCCAATAAAACTGCATTTAATTTTGTTGCGACTATAATTCCTATTGAGGTTAACGGTATTAAGGATGCAACAATTGTATTTAGGCTTAAAAATCACTATGCTCCAGTAGAGGAATATCTAATTACTCAGAATTATTTAACAGTACCTAAACCTAGCATAAGTAGATACGATATTTTCAATTGGAAAAATATTTATTTTTCGGTATTTTATTGCTTTGAATTAGCAGATTTAGAACATAGGAGTTTATTGCGTAGCAAAATTGATTTGTTAATTGCACTTGAATGGAATAAAGATACTCCATACTTCTCAAACATAATCGAGACTAGTACAAGAGATTTACATTGTTATGTTGCACAAGTCAATACTAGTCAGTTTGGAGATACTAGATTAACTCAGCCAACTGAAACTGCTAGAAAAGATTTATTAAGATTAAAAGGTGGAACGAATGATGCTATATTGGTTTCTAAATTAAATATACCTCAACTAAGAGAATTTCAACGAAAAAGATTTAATGCATCAAATAAAAACTTTAAGCCTTTACCTCCAAATTTTTCAATTGAAGAAGTTTTAAAAAGGATTAGAAATGAAAATATTACATAAAGTACGAAAGCTCAAAACAAACTAAAAGCAAACTGGATTTTTGGCATATGTTGAAGATGGATTTGTACTCATAAGAATATGCTTTTTTAATCCTAGTCTGCTTTTAGCAAAGGAACGTTAATTACAATTCACACCCTCACCTCAATCACCTCATCCAACCTCGTCGTATACCTCGGAGATAATTTTTCTTGTTTCATTTTCCAAACACGTTTAAGGTCCTGTGCAGCAAGTTTGATTTTTTGTTGTCCGAAAGATTGATTTATTCGGTCAATGACTTGCATCAATGGCGAATGTTTTGGATTACTATTTTCAAAAAGATTGAGTTGAATTTCGCTATCAGGCGTAAAGTCCATAATGATAACACCCGCTTTTTTATAGTGCAGCCCTGGAACAAAAATTTGTTCTAGGGCTTGCAGGGCAAACTTTGCAATTTCAATACTTGAATTACTTGGAAAAGGGAGTTTGATTACCGTACTATTCGAATATTGTTGTAATTCTTGGCGATGTGAGTTTGTTCGGATAAACACACAAAGAGCATTACACGAAGAATGTTGCCTGCGCAATTTCTCTGCACACGAAACGGAAAATGTTACAATCCGTTCCTGTATCTCTTCCAATTTCGTTAAGTTCCGTTCAAAGGATCGTGTGGTAGCGATATTCTTTTTCGGTTTAATATCTTCTAAATCCAGAGTAGGCAAACCCAACAAATCCATTTTCAAACGCAACCCAACTACGGACATATTTCTGCGCACCCAAGCATCATCTAGTTGAGTGAAGTCATACGCTTTTTTAACACCAACATAGCGCAAACGCTTTGCGTGTTGACGACCAACACCCCAAACATCTTCAATATCCAACCACTTCAAAGCCTTGATACGCTTTTCATCATCATCAATCACGTAACACGTTTCAGTTCGGTCAGGATATTTTTTAGCAATTCGGTTCGCAATTTTAGCCAATGCTTTTGTTGGTGCAATGCCAACACTTACAGGAATACCAGTCCAAGTCTTTACTTTGCGCGACATATCAATTCCATACGAATGCAAATCAAAATGTTCAAATCCGACCAATTTCAAAAACGCTTCATCGATACTATACACTTCACATTCTGGACTATATTCTTGTAAGATATTCATCACTCGGTTACTCATATCCCCATAAAGGGCAAAGTTGGCAGAGAATACGTGTACATTATGTTTCAAAAACAAATCCCTGTACTCGAAAGCCACAGCACCCATTGGGATACCCAATGCCTTTGCCTCGTTACTACGAGCAATCGCGCAACCATCATTATTCGAAAGCACAACAATTGGTTTTCCATTCAACGAAGGGTTGAACGCACGCTCACACGAAGCATAAAAGTTGTTACAATCAATTAGAGCAAACATTTCGCATAGATTTTATGACATACGTTACGATACCCCACACTTGAAAATCATTATGTTCCTGTACTTCCAAGGCTTGATAATCCTTATTGGCAGGAACCAACCAACACGAACCGTTTTCAATTACAATTCGTTTGATTGTAAATTCTCCATCTAAATAGCAAACCGCAATATGATCATTGGCAGGCTTAATACTTTTGTCAATCACTAACAAATCCCCATCGTGTATTCCAATATCTTTCATCGACTTACCTTTAACCCTTCCAAAAAACGTAGCATCACGATTTTTGATAGCATATTTATTCAAGTCAATCGTTAAATCAATAAAATCCATTGCAGGAGAAGGAAACCCAGCACTTATATTTTCTGATACAACAGGCAGAGCAAGTTCCGTTTCAGTAGAAACACCAATCAACTCGATAATAGGAATAGCAATTCGTTTTGACATAGTACATTTATCTTGACAGTGAATAACTCATTTTGCCAAATGTATGCAATCAAGATTATATTTTAAAATTTATTTTGATTAATAATTAATCTAAATTAGTGTAAATAACAGTATACTAATTGATTGATTTGTTGATAAAAATTAGTTTGTTATGATTAAATAATAATCAATTTGAATTCAAATTAATTATATTTGTTACGTTTTGTGGGTATATATACGTGTTTTTGTAAGTTGATTAGTAGGTTTTGAAACGGATTGATTAAATTTGATTGGTTGGATTCTTAATTCTTTTTTTCAGAAATAAAGATATATAACCATAAAGTATACGATTAAATACATTTTAAATATATAGTTATGTCAAAACTAAATGTTGACCAAAAGACAATAATGTTACTTTTTTCCGATAAAAAATCGGATTTTTTAATACCTGATTATCAAAGACCATACGCTTGGGAAGAAGGCCAATGTCAAACTTTATGGGATGATATTTTTTCTTTTGCTTTTCCTGATAACAACTATGAAAACTTCAATAAAGACGAAGAATATTTTTTAGGCTCTATCGTTACATTTGAAAATGAAAACAATAAGAAGGAAGTAATTGATGGTCAACAGCGTTTGACTACATTAATGTTACTTCTTCGTGCGTTTTACTCTAAGTTTGGGAATATGCAAGATAATAACTCTAAAAATACAAGAGAAAGAATTGCGCAATGTCTTTGGAAAACAAACGAATTTGGAGAGGCCGATTTAAGTAATTTGAAAATTGATTCCGAAGTTGCAACAGATAATGATAAAGAAGAATTTCTAGAAATATTACGTTCAGGAACGGTTACTAAAGATCAAAAAAGTAATTATGCAAAAAACTATATCTTTTTTCAACAAAAAATAGACGAGTTTTTAAATCAGTTCCCATCTTATTTTGCTTATTTACCTGCAAGGATTTTACAAAATTGTATTCTCCTTCCTATTGAAGCAGAGTCACAAGACACAGCGCTTAGAATTTTTTCAACGTTAAATGACAGAGGTCTACCATTGTCAGATGCAGATATTTTTAAAGCTCAATTTTATAAACATTATGGGGCTAAAAATCAAAAAGATCAATTTATTGAAAAATGGAAAGAACTGGAGGAAATTAGTATTAGAATTTTCAAACCTGTAATCGGTACTCCAATGGATGAATTGTTTACACGATATATGTACTTTGTTCGTGCAAATCAAGGAATAAAATCAAGTACTACGGAGGCATTAAGAAAATTTTATGAGAAGGGTAAATATGCTATTCTTAGACAAGATGAGACATTACTAAACCTTAAAACGCTAGTAGATTTTTGGAATGATGTTTATACTCAAAATTCAGAAAGATTTTCACCAACTATTTTAAGAAAATTATTTATTCTAAACTATGCTCCTAATGGTATGTGGACATACTTTTTATCTGTATATTTCTTACATAATAGAAACGAAAAGGAGCAACTAGATGATACTGAATTAGAGCTCTTCCTTAATAAAACGATTGCTTTTGTTTGGGGGTATGCATTCACGAATCCAGGTGTAAACGCTTTACGAACTCCTGTTTATGCAGAGATGATTAATATAGTCACAAACAAAAGTGTGAATTTTGACGATCATAAATTTGAAGAAAACACAATAAAAACAGCAATTAATAACTTTGAGTTTAAAAACGGTAGACCCATAACTCGTGCAATGCTTACTTGGTGGGCTTTTAATAACAATGAACAAACTATTCCGTCATTAAGTACAAACTTTGATATTGAACACATTTTTGCTCGTAAAAGACAAGAAAATGACAGGACATTGAATAATATTAAAAATCTTGAATCATTAGGTAATAAAGTCTTATTGGAAGATAAAATTAATATTAGAGCAGCTGATTACAGATTTATTGATAAAGCCAAATACTATACAGGCTTTACCAATGATAAAGGGCAAATTAAATCCGGAACAATAATTTCTGAATTAGTTCAGTTAGCAACTGCTAAAACTGATTTTACAGAAAATGATATTGTTAATCGAACCGAGGAAATTACAAATCAATTCATCAACTATTTGAAAGAAAATAATTTAGTTAAATAAATTAGAATTAATACAATATAATAAATATGGTTTTAGATCTTATAAATTTATATAAAGAGAAATATAAACTCTTTCTTCTTGAAGGAACAGATTATTATGAACTGTATAAATGGGAATCATTACAGAACTTTCAGGACAATTGGAATATAGAAGCTGATGACTTTTTAGAGATGTATAATAGAAGTTTTGCCAACGAAATTTCATCTAATTTATGGGCATCTCAGTTTTTCTATCCTAAAAGTGCAATGATTGAATTTATTAAACTTGATAAAGAAAGAGTAAGGGAAATGTTTAAGAATTTGTATAATGAAGAATTAGACATTGATAAAAGGATAGATAGCTTTGTTTTCCATTGTGATGAAATGAGAAAGATTATTGAGAAAGATAATAGTTCTTTTAAAAATCATTTCCACGATGGTTTTAGAATGATTTCTGTTTATTTAAGTTTTAAATATCCTATGACATATTCTATATATAAGTTTACAGAATTTAAAAACTTTATGACAATGGTTCGTGCTAAAACAATTCCAGGTACTGACGAAATTGATAGATTTTTTAAAGTAATGCGTACAATCTACAGTATAATTTCGAAAGACCAAGAATTAATGAATATTCATAAAGAACTCAGAAAAGATCCAAAATATTACCAAGGAGATACTTTATTATTAGCACAGGATTTATACTGGTGTACAAAATACGATTTGGATAGATTCAACGTTTCGAAAAAGGACTAATCATCTCAAATTTAAATTTGTAGAAAATTATAGAAAAAATTTAAGTAAATATTATATGGCATCTTGTTATCATTGCGGTAGAACGGGCGCAGATTATCGAAGAACAGTAGAAACTGGTTTTTCAAGAAGTAATTGGGTTAGTAAACGCTCTTATGGTTCGGGCTCTAGTACTAGTTATAGTTTAAGGTCTTTATGCGAGAATTGCGCATATAATCTTGACAGATCAAAAGCAAGATCATCTGCATTTTGGGCAATAGGTATATTTTGCGTTTTAATTTTTTACATCTTATTCAAAAAATGAAAAATTATTACGACCTATTGGGTGTAAATTCTTCCTCTTCACAGGAGGAAATCAAACACGCTTACAAATTACTTTCTCAAAAATTTCACCCTGATAAAAATGATGGTAGTAAGTTTTTTGAAGAGATGTTTAAAAATATTAATGTGGCCTATTCAACTTTGAGTAACGTTAATTCAAGAATGCAATACGATTTGAAGTTGTTGAATACGAAGGATAACATTGTAAACGATTTAGAGGTAGAGTTGGACCCATTACTACCTGATGCGATTGTAGAAATTTTGATTAATAAACAAGCATCATCTTCTTTATTACAGCGTAAGTTAAAATTGGGATACAATAGATCTCAAAAAATTATAGATCAAATTGAAAAATTAAAAATAATTAGCAGACCTGATGTTAGTTCTCAAAGAAGCATATTAGCGGATAAATTTGGTGTTGTTAAAATTTTAGTCGAAAATAAAATTGATTCCAAAAGATTTTTAGAATATTTTGAAATTAAACAAAACGAAAATACAAGTTTAAATTTTAATCAAGATAAAATAGCTAGTTCTAAAAAAGTTGAATCTAAATGGGATACCATAAAAAAATGGAGAAGAATCGCTAATTTATTTTGGATATTAAATTTGTGTACAGTATTGTTTGTATTTCTTGGTTCAAAATACATTAAATCAAGTCATTTAACAGGTCGTATAATTTCACCTAATGGCTTATATCTAAGGGCTGAGCCATCATCAACATCAGAGGATTTACTTACTATACCGTATAATGAAACAATAGCTATTTTAGATACTATTGGTCCAAATGAAACTATTAATGGAAAATCATCAAATTGGTATAGTGTTGAATATCAAAATACAAAAGGATGGGTGTGGGGAGGATACATTGAATAAAATCACAAAACCCCACTCAAATCACTTCGAATGGGGTTTCTTATTATTTGCAATTCGCTTACTTCTCAAATCGTTTCATAACTCTTTTCAAAACCAACGTAACAACAAAACTCACTATTGCACCAACAAGGGCAAGAACAATCGTTTTTAAATAATCGTGCATATCAATCGTTGCACAAACCGTAAACAACGTTCCTGTTATTGTTCCGGCACTTGTTGTATGATCGTGATGAGGTTGCATTGTTCGTTTTATTTAGTTATTATTTTTCGTTGGTTGAGGTTCTCGACGTTGGTTGAGGCACTCAAAACCAACTTAATCGTTTTCAATAGTCGATTGAGAAACTGCCGAAGCGACAGAACCACCAACCATCAAATACTCTCCAATGGAAGAGATAATTTCAGGTAAGTGAAAAGGAGAAGCCAATAATGCACCACCTGCAGCGGCTAAACCTAATCCGATATTTCGTAACACTTTAAAGAAATTCGGAGTAGGCGATTTCATTCTTTGTACTAAATTCATTTTTTCAATTTTTAAAAGATGAGTAAATAAATGAACGTGCACGTATGCACGTTCATTTTGAATTCAATTAGGCAACTTCAATTATTTTCAAACAATTGTATGCACCGTTTTTCATTGGATATTGAATACCATTAACCATTTGGAAGTACTCCAACTTTAACAAGAAGATTTTTGTTCCTGTTCCTGTTGGTACAGCAGTAGGGGTTAAGACTACGTTTGAACTAGGAGCAGCAGTAGCTAAATTTGCAACGTTCGTCAATTTGAAATCAACAACATTTGTCGCAAAGTTGATATTCAAGAATCCACCTGTCATACTAACGTGTGTTGCCCCAGTTGGCCAAGTCAAATCAGATGCAGGTATAAAATTTGCAATCGTAATTACACCGGTTGCAGGTGCTAATACATAAGGTTTGTAAAGCATACTACCCAACATTGCATTTGGGTTAAAGTCAAATCCCTTTAACAATGTTTTAGCAGTAGCATTCGCAATACCTACACCAACATTTCTTGCACCTCGAATACTTGTTGTGTCAAGGTTTTTAACCTTAGACATAATTTGAGTAATACGAGCAACATTGTTCGTTCCACTAATATTTACGGTAATGTTTCGCAATGAGTCGCGTAACAATTTCCCTGC
>Ga0315905_10007594_pt1 | contig 10976 bp, 5 predicted proteins | sample LakEriMetagenome_5_FD_203522 | JGI IMG/M metagenome (GOLD analysis project Ga0315905, IMG submission 203522) | Freshwater fungal communities from buoy surface, Lake Erie, Ohio, United States - Buoy 4 MA121 | ecosystem: Environmental > Aquatic > Freshwater > Lake | place: USA: Lake Erie, Ohio... | reverse complement strand
CGGCCGTAGACCGTGCCGAGCGCCCAGAGCGAGAGGCGGCGGCCGACGTCCTGCTTGTTGCGCGGATGGATGTCCTTCTCCTCGCCCACGTCGATCGTAATGGCCATCCCGGTCTGCGGCAGCGCCAGCGTGCGGAGCATCGCCTCGCGCACCGCGGGCCAGTCGCGCCCCGGGCCGCCGAAGTTAGGCAGCTGCACCCAAGCGAAGGGGAACTCGCGGCCCCAGCGCTGGCGCCAGTCTTGGACCAGCAGCCGCAGCTGCGCCTCGTAGAGGGCGGGTTTGCCGGGCAGCGTGTTCGCCTCGCCCTGATACCAGAGCGCGCCGCGGAACGTGTAGGGGATGAGCGGAGCGATTTTGCCGTTGAACAGGCCCCCAACGTCCGCCTTGCGCTGCGCCGCCGCCTTCGCCTTCGCGGCCTTCGCCGCATCGGCCGTCTGGGCCGATTTAGCGCTCTTGGCCGCCTCGGCCGGCGCCGGCTCGGCCGGTTTATCCAGGGCTGCGCGCAGTTCCGGCACCGCGCGCTGCGCCTCGGCGGCGATCCAGGCCTCGATGGGCGTCCCGCCGACGGAGGAATTAATCAGGCCGACCGGCACCCCGAGTTCCCGATGCAGTTCGCGACCGAAGAAGTACAGCGTGGCCGAGAAGGCGCCGACCGTCTCCGGCGTGCACACCACCCAGCGCCCGCGCGGCTCGGCCTGCGGGGTCTCCGCGGAAGGGGACTCCTCCTTGAACATCCGCACCCGCGGCAGCCGGGCGGCGGCCTGCTCCTCCGCGTAACCCCGTGAGCGGGCCACGGTCATCGCCATATTGGACTGGCCCGAGCCCAGCCAGACCTCGCCGACGAGGACCTCCTTGATCTCAATCCGGTTCTCGCCGCGGACGACCAGCGTCCCGCCCTCGCCCGCGGGCAGCGGGGAAAGGGTCACCGACCAACGGCCGCCGGCGCCGGCGCGGGTGGCCTGGCTTTGGCCGAGGAAAGTGACCGTGACCGCCTCCTCCGGGCTGGCCCAGCCCCAGATGGCCACGGGTTGCCCCGCTTGGAGGACCATCTGGTCCGAGAGGATGGCCGGGAGGCGGACGGCGGCGCGGGCCGCGGAAGGCACGGCAGCGGCGAGGGCCAGGCACGCAGGCAGGAGGCGGAGGGGCAGGGTCATACGCGGGGAAAGGGGGCAGCGCCGGGGGACAAGCGGGGGAGGGACGATGGCCGGGGCCACGGGCGGGGGCAATGCCGGAACCGGCCGGATTGCGGCTTGCCTCCGCCGCGCGCGTGGTTGCCGTGCGGGGATGCGCCTGCCTCCCCTGCTCCGCGCGCCGCTCGCCCTGGTGGCGGCCGCCAGCGCCCTGACTGCCACCGCCGCGACCGCCCCCCAGCCCAACGTGCTGGTGATCGTCACCGACGACCACGGCATTGGGGACGTCTCCGCCTATCGTCCCGGAGCGGACGTGCGGACGCCGCACCTCGATGCCCTCGCGGCCGGCGGGATGCGGTTCACTGCGATGCGCTCGAACTGCACCGTGTGTTCCCCGGCGCGGGCGGCGCTGCTCACCGGCCGGCACCCGGACCGCGTGGGCGTGCCGGGCGTGATCCGGACGCAGGCGGCCAACTCCTTCGGCTTCCTCGCGCCGGGGCTTCCCACTCTCGCGGACCTCCTGCGGTCCGCGGGCTACCATACCGCCCACGTCGGCAAATGGCACCTCGGGCTCGAGCGGCCCAATCTCCCCACCGAGCGCGGCTTCGATTATTTCCACGGGTTCCTCGGGGATATGATGGACAGCTTCACCGGCCACCTGCGCCACGGGCAAAACTACCTGCGCCGGGGCACGGAGGTGATAACCGCTGAGGGCCACGCGACGGACGTTTTCACCACGTGGACCCGCGAGTACCTGCGGGAGCGGGCGCGCGCGGACCGGCCGTTCTTCCTCTACCTCGCGTACAACGCGCCGCACTTCCCGATCGAGCCCCCGGCGGCCTACCTGGAGCGGGTGCAGCGGCGCCTGCCCGGCCTCGACCCCAAACGCGCGCTGAACGTGGCCTTCGTGGAACACCTTGACGAGGCCATCGGGCAGGTCTTGACGACCTTGGACGAAACCGGCCTCGCCGCCCGCACGCTGGTGATCTTCACCTCGGACAACGGCGGCTCGCTCCCGCACGCGCAGAACAACGATCCGTGGCGCGACGGGAAACAGAGCCACTACGACGGCGGGCTGCGGGTGCCGTTTTTGGTGCGGTGGCCCGGGCAGGTCGCGGCGGGGGTGACTTCCGGTTACGCGGGCCAGACATTCGACCTCTTCCCCACGGCCCTGGAGGCCGCCGGCGTGCCGCTCCCGGCGGATCTGGACGCGCGCAGCCTGCTCGGGCACCTGCGCGGCGGACCGCCGCCCGCGGGCCCGCGGGACCTGTACTTCGTCCGCCGCGAGGGCGGGCCGGCCTACGGCGGCCAGGACTACCACGCCCTCATTCGCGGGAACTGGAAGCTGCTGCGCAACTCGCCTTACGGCGCGCTGGAGCTCTACGACCTAGCGCAGGATCCGGGCGAGCGCACCAATCTCGCCGCCAAGGAACCACGGGTCGTGCGGGAACTGCAGGCCGCGTTGAGCGCGCAGATCCAACGCGGCGGGACCGTACCCTGGCAGGCCCCGGCGGCCCGCTGAAGCGGACGGCCGGACCGCGTTTTTCCTCCACCCCATCGGGCGAATCCCCCACCGTGCCCCAATGACCGTCAACTGGCTGCTCTTCCTGCCCGCCGTGGTGCTGCTCTGGACGCCGATCGCGCTCCTGCAGGGGAAGAAGGCCCGGCACCGGGTAGTCGATATCGGCTGGCACGGCTACTGGCCGCGCACGTTTTTCTTCGGCCTGCATTGGTTTGACCTCGTCCGCGCCACGGTCGGGGCCGCGCTTCTCTGCCGGGCCACGGCGGTGGATTTGATCCAAGCGGGCATCGATGCCCACCCGTCGCTGCTGCTCCGAGCCGGGGTCCTGCTGGTGGGCGCGCTGCTGCAGTGCCGCGGCCACCTCGAGCCCAAGACCATCCACGCCCCCTTCGCGTACGTTGCCGGACTCGTGCTCGGCGGCCTCTACCCCACCGTCGCCGTTTTCTCGCTGGCGCTCACCCTCGTGCTCGCGATAGGACCAGGCCTGCCCGGCGCCTTCTTTCCTCTCGTTACCCTAATCGGGGCCGGTCTGGGCTACCTGCTGGAATCGATGACCGGCCTCTTCGACGCGGCGACCCTCGCGCCGGCCATCGTCGCGCCTTGGCTCCTCACCTTCCTCCTCGGCAAACCGTTCTCTTCCACCTACCGCTCGCGCGCCCGCATCGAGATCACCTCACCGCTGAAATGAGCCGAAGCGGCCCGGGCGCGAGCGACGCCCCCGGGCGGCCCGCACTCACTTCAGTTGCTCGATGAAGGTGAGGAGGTCGGCCATCTCTTGGACCGAAAGCCCCGCCTCGAGACCCTCGGGCATCAGGCTCTTCCCGGAGGAAGAACTGCCCCGGATGTTCGCGCGGGGCAGGTTCACCTCGGCCCCGCCCATAATGCGCAGCGACAGGCTAGAGGCCTCGTCGCGGGAGATCATTCCGAGGTAGGCGTTCCCGTCCTTGGTGTTGACCTCGTAGGCGATGTACTGCGGTGCCACCTCTTGGTGCGGGTTGATGATCGCGGCCAACAGCGAATCGCGGCCGCGGGACTTCACCGTGACCAGATCTGGCCCGAGCTCCAAGCCCTCGCCTCCGGCACGGTGACAGACGCTGCACCGACCGGCGTAAATCCCGCGGCCCCGGGCGGAGTCCCCGGTCAGGGCGATGGCAGGCTGGAACTTGGCGGCCACCTCTTCGCGGGAAGGCGGGATGACGGCGGCCAGCACCACCCGGGCCCGGTCGCGCGTGGGCTCGTGCTTGTGGCGGGCCAAAGCCTCAATCTGGGAGGCGGAGAAGTCCGTCGCGGGCACCTTGCCGGCCGCGACCGCGTCCAGCAGCGGCCGGGTGCGGTCTTCTCGGGCCAGCAGGGCGGCGAGGGCCGCTTCCTTCGCCTTGGGCGCGTACTGCCAGTGATCGAGGAGGATCACGGCGATTTCGGATCCGGACTGCAGCGCGAGGGCGCGGACGGCGGCGGCCTGCACGGCCTCGGGCTGGCCGGCGGCGCGCGCAGCCGCAAGGGCGGGCCGGGCCTGCGCCGCGCCGCCTACGGCGAGGAGCTCAATCGCCTCCAGCCGTTCGGCAGCGGGGGCCGCGGCATCCCGGGCGCGGGCGGCGGCCCGGGTGAAGACGGCGTCGAGCTTCCGCTCCCGGTCCGCTTGGGCGATACCGGAGCCGGCGCGGCGCAGGCCCTCGCCGAGGGCGCGGATCCACAGGGGGCTCGTGCCGGGCTGGGCGATGAAGTCGATGAGCGGTCCGAGGTCAGCGGCGGCGGCCGATGCGGCGCGCGTCTCGATCAGGCGGGCGACGAACGGCGCCGCGGTCCGGGCCAAGGCAGCATCCCACGTCATCGCCGGCAGGAGCGTGGCGGCGACCACCGGGGGCGGGCTGGTAAGCAGCGCGACGGAGATCCACTTGTCCGCGTGGTCCCGCGCCGCGATCCGCCCGAGGGCGGGGGCGAGGGCCGGCGAGAAGGAGGCGGTGAAGGCGAGCTGCATCCGCACGCGGGGGCTAGAATCCTCCGCACGGCGGTCGAGCACGGCCACGAGGGCCGCGGACGCCTGGCCGGCCTCGAGCAGGGGCTCGGCGAGGGCGATGGCGCGCTCGCGCACGTGTGCATCGCGATCCTCGACCGCCACCGCGAGCGTCTCGCCGTCGAGGGCACCGAGGCCCTGCAGCGCGCCGAGGGCGTGAAAGCGCGCGGTCGCGGGCGCGGCCTCGCGGACCAGCCGCGCGAGGAGCGGCACCGCCGCCCGGTCCTGGCGCTCGTACAGGAGGCGCGAGGCGGTGTCACGGTGCCAGCCGTTGGGGTGCGTGAGGGTCGCGACGAGCGTCGCGGTATCGGCCGTGCCTAGGGTCGGGGTCGCGCGGCGACGCCAGGTGGGATCGGCGGGCACGAGCCGATAGATGCGGCCGCGGTCGTTGCCCGAGTTCAGGTCGAGGTGCCGCTTGATCTCGTCCGGGATGCTCCACGGGTGCTCGATCACCTCGCGGTACATATCGCACACGTGCAGCGTACCATCAGGGGCGTTGGCGAAGTTGACCACCCGGACCCAAGTGTCGCGGCTCGCCGCGAATTCAAAGCCCTGCTCATCCTCCGGACGGCGGCCGACGAGGCTCGCTCCGTCCTCGTAGAGCCGTTTGCGGTGGATCAGTTGGCCGCCCGAGTCGCCGCTGAAGGTGTTGTTGACGAAGTCCGGGCCGTAGGCGTCGCCACGGTAGACGTGCGTGCCCGAGGCACCGGTGAAGTAACCGCTGACGCGGCCGCCGCCCTCGACGGCGCCGCGGACCACGCCGCCGATGCGCCAGCGCGTGCGGATGATGCGCCACGGCTCGTCGGGGCTGATGCGGTGCACCTCGGCGGCGCCGCCGTCGGCGGCGATGCTCTGGCGCGGGATGGGCGGGGTGAAGTGGGGGTTCCGCTCGGCGTAGCGGCCGTCGTAGACCCAGAACTGGAGGTGGTCCGAGTTGGAGCAGGCGAAGCGCCGGCCGAAGTCGTCGAAGCTCATCCCGTACTGCGCGCCGCCGGGCGTGAAGCCGAAGGCGTGGGTGCGGGGATCGAACCAGAAGTTGCGGCCGCCGAGTTCCTCCGCGGGCAGCTCGGGCCGACGCAGCGAGCGGATCAGGCCGCGGTTGCCGGTGCCGCCTTGGACGTGGATGCGGTTGTCCGCGCCCCACGCAAAGCTGTTGAACATCGCCTGCACGTTGAGGCGGGCGAGTCCGGTGCCGAAGCCGGTGAAGACCTTCTCGCGCACCTCGGCGCGGCCGTCGCCGTCGCGATCCTCGAGCCGCCAGATATCGGGCGTCGCGCCCACGTAGAGACCCCCGTTCGCCCAAATGAGGCCGTTGGGCCAAGGGAGGTTATCCGCGAACACCCGGCTCGTCTCGTACCGGCCGTCGCCGTCGCGGTCCTCCAGCACCGAAATGCGGCCGAGGTGCGGGTTGCGGTCCCGTTCCTCGGAATAATCGATCATCTCGCAGACGAACATCCGCCCGTTCTCGTCGAAGGTGACCGCGACCGGGTCGCGCACTTGCGGCTCGCTCGCGGCCAGCTCAAGGCGGAAACCCGGCTTCACCTTCCAGGTGGCGATCGCGTCCGCCGGCGCGACGGCCGGGTAGCGCGGGAGGTCTTTCGCAGGATCGACCTCCGTGGAGGTTTTGGTCGCACCGTACGCCTGGGCGTAGGTGTTCCGGTGGACGAGGGACTCGGCGGGGGCGGGCGCGGCGCCGAAGGCCGGGGGCAGGACGAGCAGGACCGGGAGGGCGAGGCGGGGGAGGATCATGCGCGCGGACACGTTCCGGCGAGCGGCGGGCACGGTCAATCCACGAACGCCGTTTCGTTGGCTAACAGCAGCACCTGCGCGAGCTGGGCGAGCCGGGAAAGCGGAGGACGCGCCGGGTTGCTCTCGGTCGCCTTGCTGGGGGTCGGTGGCGCGGGCGGGTCCGACAGTTCGGCCGCGAGGAACTGCTCCGCCCAGCCGCGTTCCGCGGCGTCCGGGGCGCGCTGATGCACGAACCGGTACAGGGCCTCGAGCCGCCCCGGGCCAGCCGGCGCGGCCGCCTCCGCCCGCGCCGAGAGCGCCCGGGCCATTTCCAGCGCGAACGGGCTATTGAGCAGGAAGAGGGCCTGCTGCGGCACCGTCGTCGCGAACCGCTGAGCCGCGGAAGCGTCCGGATTGGGGAAGTCAAAGGCTCGGAAGACGCCCGGAAGGTTCTGGCGGTCGATGAACCCATACACGGTCCGGCGGCCCGGGAACGGCTCCCGCCACAGGTCCTCCGCCAAACCGCCCACCCGCGTTTCTAGGCGGCCGGAAACCGCGAGGAACGTGTCGCGCAGGCCCTCAAAATCGAGGCGGCGCCGCGGGAAGCGCGTGAACCGTCGGTTCTCCGGGTCCGCTGCGACCGTGGCGGCGGGCGCGTCCCCGGACTGCCGGTAGACCGCAGAAAGCACGATCCGGCGCTGGAGCTGCTTCACCGACCAGCCCTCGGCCACGAAGTCCGCGGCCAGCCAGTCGAGCAGGTCCCGTAGCTCCGGTTCCGCGGTCCGCACGCCGAAGTCGCTCGGCGTCCGCACGAGGCCCTCGCCGAAATGCCAGGCCCAGACGCGATTGACGAACACGCGCGCCGTGAGCGGGTTGTCCGCCCGCGCCACCGCGCGCGCCAGCTCCAGTCGGCCACTGCCCGCGGCGACCGGTGGCGCTCCCTCGCCCGCCAAGAGAGCGGGCACACCGCGGGACACGACGGGGCCCCGGTTCGCAGCATTGCCCCGCAGGAGGACGGCGGAATCGCGCGGCTGTGGCCGGTCGGCCAAGGCCATCGCGCGCAGTGGGGCGCCGGGCTCCGTCCACTCCAGCGCGGCCAGCTCGCGGCGGAGGGCCGCCGTGCGGGTGTCGAGCTGGCGCCGGATCAGAGCGGCCGCGGCCGGGAAGGGCAACGTGCCGGGGAACGCCTCCGCCTCTGCCCACGCACGCGGACCAGAAGGTTCGGGCAGCGACCCGGCCACCGCAGAGGAACCGGCGGCAGCGAAAACGCGATTGTAGGCGGCGGCGACGTCGGCGAGGGAGCCCAACGGGCGCGCCACGCCGGCCAGAGCCGCGACGACGGTAGCATCGAGGCCCGCCGAGCGGGTATCGGACCAGCCACAGACCAGATCCGCGGCCGCGGCCGCGAAGCCCTCGGCCGGCAGCGCTACCAGCGCGAACCACGGGGCGAGGACGGGGTGCGCGCGCGCCTCCGGGGTGGCGAGGAACTCGCGCCAGCGCCGCAGAAACTCCGGGTTCAGTTTCCGTTCCCCGGCGAACAGCTCCGGCTTCGCGTCGGGCGGAAGCCTCGCGGCGTCGTGGACACCGAGGAGATAATCGCCCGTCCGGCCGCGAATGCCCACCAAGAACTTGGCCACCTCCTCGCGCTCCCGGGCCCGCACCCGTTCCTCGGTCGCAGCCCGCTTCTCGAGGTACGCGCGGTGCTCCGCGGTGTCAGTCACCGGGGCGAGCAAGGGTTTCTCGGCCGGCTCTTCCGACGAGGCGAAGATCCCGTGCAGCGCGTAATAATCCCGCATCGTTACCGGCTCGGACTTGTGGTCGTGGCAGCGAGCGCAGGCGACAGTCAGGCCGAGCAGGCCACGGGTGACGACGTCGATGCGGTCGTCGATAATGTCGTTCTGATTGTTGAGAAAGCGGCGGCCGAGGGTGAGGAACCCGAGGGCGGCGAGGGGGCTCCGGTCGTCCCCGGCCGGGAGGAGATCGGCCGCCAGCTGCTCGGTGAGGAAGCGGTCGTAGGGCAGGTCGGCGTTGAACGCCCGGATCACGTAGTCGCGGTAGGTATGCGCGAAAGCGAAGCGCCGTTCGGCCTCCCCCACGAGGTAGCCTTGGGTGTCTGCGTAGCGGGCTACGTCGAGCCAGTGGCGGCCCCAGCGTTCCCCGTAGGCCGGCGACGCCAGCAAACGCTCCACTGCGCGCGCGTAGGCCTCGGGATCGGCGGCGTGCTCCCGGACAAACGCGCCCGCCTCCTCCGGCGTCGGCGGGAGGCCGGTGAGCGCGTAGCTCACCCGGCGCAGGAGCGTCCGGGCGTCGGCTTCCGGCGCCGCGGCGGGGGTGCCCGGGGTGGCGCGGAGAAAGGCCGCCACCGGATCGGCAGCGGCGCCGGGGACCTGGGGCAGCGCGGGAGCGCGCGGTGGCTGGAAGGCCCAGTGGGTGCGGGCGAGCTCGGCGGACGTCGGGGCGGCCGCTCCATCCCGCGGGTCGGGCGCTCCGCGGCGGATCCACGCCTCGAGGTCCGCGACCTGGGCAGGGGTGAGTGGCGGGCCGGCGTCGGCGGGGGGCATCTGCAGCTCCGGGTTGCCCGGGCGCACGACGGTCAGCAGGAGGCCCTTCGCGGGATCGCCCGGCACCAGCGCGGGCCCGGAATCCCCGCCGCGGCGGAGAGCCTCCCGCGTATCCAGTTGCAGGCCACCCTTGGCCTTACCTTCGCGGGCGCTGTGGCAGCGGTAACAGTGCTCGGCGAGCACCGGCCGGATCTGGGACTCGAAGAAGGCCTCGTCCTCGGGGCTCAGGCCGGTGGCGACCGCGGGCGGCGCCACGGCCAGCAGCAGCAGGGCGGCGCCACGCGGGCTCACGCGATGAGCTCCCGCACGACGTTGCCGTGGACGTCGGTCAGGCGGTAATCGCGGCCGGCGTGGCGATAGGTGAGTCGCTCGTGGTCGAAGCCCAGGAGCGCGAGGATGGTGGCGTGGAGGTCGTGCACGTGCACCGGCTTCTCAACCGCGCGGAAGCCGAACTCGTCCGTCGCGCCGTGGACCATCCCGCCGCGAACCCCGCCACCGGCGAGCCACATCGTGAAGCCGTGGTGGTTGTGGTCGCGGCCGTTGACCTTGCCCGCGTTGGCGCCGGCGGTCGGCAGCTCCACCACCGGGGTGCGCCCGAACTCGCCACCCCAGATCACCAGCGTCTCGTCCAGCATCCCGCTCTCGCGCAGGTCGCGCAGCAGCGCCCCGATCGCTTGGTCACTGTCTCGTGCGAGGCGGCGGTGATTCACCTCCAAGTCGTCGTGGTTATCCCACGGCTGGCCTTGGCCATGCCACGCTTGGACAAACCGGACGCCGCGCTCGAGCAGGCGGCGGGCGATGAGCAGTTGCCGGCCGTGGGTAGTGTCGCCGTAGCGCTCGCGCATCGCGGCGGGCTCGCGGGCGAGGTCAAAGGCGTCGGTGGCCTCGAGCTGCATCCGGGACGCGAGCTCGAAGGACTGGATGCGGGCCTCGAGCCGGGGATCGGCGGCGCGCGCGGCCGCGTGGCGGGCATTGAGGCGCGCGAGGAGGTCGAGCTGGGAGCGCTGGGCAGCGGGACCGGTGAGCGGGCTGCGGATGTGCTCGATCAGCCGCTCGACCTCGCGGTGGCGCGTGTCGACGTGCGTGCCCTGGAAAATGCCGGGCAAAAAGGCGCTCTGCCAGTTTTGGGATTCCTGAATTGGGTAGCCGCCGGGGCAGAGGGCGACGAAGCCGGGGAGATTCTGATTCTCGGAGCCGAGGCCGTAGGTGACCCAAGAGCCGAGGCTGGGCCGCGGCAGGCGCGCGTCGCCGCAGTTCATCAGCATCAGCGACGGCTCGTGGTTAGGCACATCGGCCCGCATCGAACGGATGACGGCGAGCTCGTCCGCGCAGGCGGCGACGTGCGGGAAGAGCTCGCTCACCTCCAGTCCGCTGCGGCCGTGGCGCGCGAAGCGGAAGGGCGAGGCGAACGCGGCGCCCGTGCGGCGCTCGGTCTTGAGCTCGAGGGGGAGCGGTTTCCCGTGCCAGCGCGCGAGGGCGGGCTTGGGGTCAAAGGTGTCGACCTGCGAGGGGCCGCCGTTGGCGAAGATGTGGATCACCCGGCGGGCGCGGGCCGGGAAGTGCGGCGCGCGCGGCGCGAGGGGCCGCAGCGGATCGAAGGCGGTCGCCGCCGCGAGCGGGGTGCCGCCCAGCGCCGCGAGGCCGAGCGCGCCGAAACCCAGCCCGCAGCGGGCGAGGAAGTCGCGGCGCGGCAGGGGCGGTGCGGCGGGGAGCGGGGCGGGACGCATCGGGGTTAACCGAGTCAAGCGCCAGGGCGGGCCGCGGGAAAGCCTCATTTTCAGGCGTGCACGCCGGCCCGGGCGCGGCCATCACGCCGGGATGCGCCCCACCCTCCCCGCCCGGCTCCGCCGCGCCTTCCTCGTTCTGCTCCTGCCCGCGCTAGTCCGCGCCGCCGCACCCGCGCCGGACGCCGATGGCTTCGTGCCGCTGTTCAACGGCCGCGACCTGAGCGGCTGGGTGAACGGCAATTGCGCCCCCGAGACCTGGAGCGTGCGCGACGGGGTGATCCACTGCACCGGCCT
>Ga0315905_10007593_pt1 | contig 10977 bp, 4 predicted proteins | sample LakEriMetagenome_5_FD_203522 | JGI IMG/M metagenome (GOLD analysis project Ga0315905, IMG submission 203522) | Freshwater fungal communities from buoy surface, Lake Erie, Ohio, United States - Buoy 4 MA121 | ecosystem: Environmental > Aquatic > Freshwater > Lake | place: USA: Lake Erie, Ohio... | reverse complement strand
GCCGGCGAGCGCGCTGCTGTCGGCCCGCACCAAAAGCGGCGCGGCCGGCGCCGCCGCCGCCGCGCCCGCCGCGGGCATGAGCGCGGTGCTCGCGTCGCTCAACCGGGGGGCCGCCGTGACGTCGGGCTTGCGCAAGGTCACGGACGACATGAAGACCAAGAACCGCCCCGCCGACGGCCCCGGTGCTTCAGGCGGCGCCGTGCCCGCGTCGGCCGGCGCCGCCAAGCCGGCCGCCGCGCCCGCCGCCCCTGCCGCCGCCGCCGCCGCTGCCGCCGCCCCCGCAGCCAAAGCCCCGCCGCGCCTCGAGCTCGAGCAGGACCGCCGCTGGGTCGTCGAGAACCACACGGCCGCCTCCACAGGCGGCAACCCCGTCGTCGTGCGCGTCGCCCACCCGCGCCAGGCCGTCTACATCCGCGCCTGCACGGGGCCCGGCTGCGTCGTGCGCGTCGAGGGGCGCGCCGCCTCGATCGCGGTCGACGCGTGCGCGCGCGCGGGCGTCGTGTTCGACGACGTCGTCGCGTCGGCCGAGGTCGTCAACTGCACGGGGGTGCAGGTGCAGTGCCTGGGGTCTGCGCGCACGGTCAGCGTGGACAACACGGACGGGTGCCAGATCTTTGTGCCCGCGCGCCTGGCAAGGCCCGGGGCGGGCCTGCAGATCGTGACGGCCAAGAGCACCGAGGTCAACGTGACGGTGGTGCCGGAGGCGGCGGCCGGCGGCGGCGGCGGCGGCGGGGGCGGGGGGGAGGGGGAGGAGGGGGAGGAGGAGGAGGACGCGGTGGAGCACGCGGTGCCGGAGCAGTTTGTCAGCACGTTTGGGGCCGATGGGAGGCTGGCGACCGTGCCGGCGTCGCACGGCGGGGGATGACGAGCGGCGCGGCGAGGCGGGGGCGGCGGAATTAGGGGGGGGCGGCGCGTTGTGGCGATCCGATTTGGAACTTCTTTTTTTATTTGCACGATCTTCAATGCTGCTTACTGCGCCATCATCATCGTCGTCCCCATCCCCGCGCGCTGGCGCGCCTGCACGCGCCGCCTCAGATCGTCCACCGCGGCCGCGAGGGCGTCGGGCGCCGTGAAGAACAGCACCCACGCGCGCCGTTCGAGCTCGCGCGCCGCGGCGGCCGCGGCATCAAGCCCCGCCGCCGCCCCTCTGTCCTCGCCGCCGCCGCCGCTGCCGCCGCCCGCCAGCTCGGCCAGGCGGTCCGCGTGCTCCTTGCAGATGTCGTTGACGGCGGCGCCGAGCTCGCGGTTGAGCTCGGCCAGCGCGTCCATGGCGCTCGCGACGGCCGGGCACGTCAGGCGCGGGCGGGCGGCGAGCAGCGCTGCTGCTGCTGCCGATGCCGATGCCCCGCCGCTCCCGCCCCCGTCCTCCTCCTCGGCCGACCGCGCGGCCGCCTCCTCCGCCGCCTCGTCGTCGCCCTGCGGAAAGACGGCCCCAAACAGAGCGCTCACGACGGCGTGCGCGTCGGCGACGAGCTCGGGCAGCCGCGCGCCCACGCGCTCGGCCGCGTCGGCGCGCGCCTGCGCCAGCGCGGCGGCCGCCTCGCGCGCCGCGCGCTCGAGGCGCGCGGCCGTGGCTGCTGGCGCCGCTGCTGCTTCTGCTGCTGCAGCAGGTCCTGGTCCGGAGGAGGGGGGCGGCAGCGAGGCCGGCGGGCGATCCCTCGCCAAGAGAAGGCTGGCCAGGTCGATCGCCCCGCTCGAGACGGCCGACAGGAGCGCCGGGCGGTCCCACAGCAGCGCGGCGTGCCGGGCAAAGGGGTCGTCGTCGCCACCGCCGCCGCCGCCGCCGCCGCCCGCGGCCAAGCCCCAGCCGCCGCCATACCTGCCCGCCCGCGCGCGGCCCCGCTCCCCGACGCCGCGCGCCGCCGCGCCCGCCTCGGCAAGCAGGGCCCGCACCGCCGCCAGCCGCCGCCCCTCCGCCTCCCGCGCGGACCGCAGCACCAGGTGCCGCCCGCCGTGCGCCAGGAGCGCCGAGACCAGGAGGCCCTGGCGCGCGGCCGCCGCCTCCATGCGCGCGAGCTGCCGGCCGTACTCACCCGACAGCACGTGCGTGTCGTTGAGGCGCGCGACGGCCTCGCCCAGGGCCGGGAGGGGCAGGGCGCGGAGGGAGGACGCGGCGGCGGACGCGTCGGGGTCGCCGCCGGCCTCGGCTGCAGCAGAAGCGGCGAGCGCGGCGGCGGCGGCCGAGGCGGCGGCGGCCGAGGCGGCGTCGTCGTCGGCCAGCAGTCGCGCGCGCTCGAGCTCGAGGCGCGCCACCTGGGCCTCGAGGCGGGCCGCGCCGCCGGCCTCGAGCGCGGGAACGGCGGCCTGCGCCGCGGCGCTCAGGAGCGCGACGTAGGCCGGGTCGGAGGCGCACGCGTTGGCGGCGGCGGCCGCGGGGCCGGACGAGCCCCCGCCAGCCGCCGCCGCCACGGCCGCCTCCAGGTGCTCGGCCAGCGCCGCGGCCGCGTCGGCCTGCGCCTCAGCGCGCGCCAGGGCCTCGCGCGCGGCAACCTGGCGCGCGATCGCGCAGCGAAACGCCACGCGCTGGCGCGCCAGCTCGCGCCGGAGCTCGGCGTTTCGGCGCTCCTGGTCGCGGTGGCGCGCGCCGTCGGACAGGAGGCGGCGCGCGGCCAGCACGCCCCGGGCGGCGGCGGCTGACGCGGTGGGGGGCGTCTTGCCCGCTGCTGCGTCCTCGTGCCGCCGCTGTTCGTCCGAGCCCGCGTCATCCCCCTCCAAGCGCCGCACGCTGGCCGTCGGGCCGGACAGCAGCGCGATGCCGCGCTCGAACCGCCGCCGCATGCGCGCCTCCTCGCGAGCGTACGCCGCCATCGCGTTGCCGCCGCCGCTGTTGTCGTTGTTGTTGTTGCCCGCGGCGTCCACTGCGGCCGCGAGCAACCAAACAGAGGCGGCCGAGGGCGCCTGGCAGCACATGCCGGCGACCTCGCGCGCGACGGCGCGCAGCCGCCCGAGCTCGGCGTCGGCGCCGGCGGCCGCGCGCGCGAGTTCGCCCCGCGCGGCCTCGACGGCGCGGCGGCGGGCGGCCAGCAGCGACGTTGGGGGTGCTGTTGGTGCCCCCGCGGTAGCGCCGTCAGTGTTGTTGCCTTGGTCATCGGCGGCCTCCGCCGCGGCCTCGGCGGCCGACGCCGCGGCCGACGCGTCGAGCTTGGCCGCGCACGCGCGCAGCGACGCGAGCTGCGCCTCGAGCGCGGCGACGGCGCGCTCGCGCGCGGCCACGCGCGCCTCGAGCACGTCCGGGCGGTCGTCGGCGCCGCCCAGCCACGCGGTTGTTGTCGGGCGCCTTCTGTTTGCTGCTGATGCTGCTGCTTCGTGCTTGTTTTTTGGCCTGAGCTGCTGCCGTTGCCGCCGCCCGTGCTCGCTGCTCTCCTCGCCATCGTCGTCGCCGTCCTCGTCGTTGCCGCGCCCTCCTCCGCCGCTGCTCGCCGAGGACCCGGCGGGCGACAGTCCCATGGCGCGCAGCAGCGCGTCCTGCTGCTGCTGCCCTTGCGGACGGCCGACTGGTGCCTCGGCGTCCTCGTCGTCATCGGCCTCCTCTCCCTCGTCGGCGGCGTCCTGGGCGAGCGCGCGCAGGAGCGCCGCGTCGTCGCCGCCGCCGCCGAGGCCGGGCCCGCCGCCGTCGCTCAGCAGAGCCTCGCACAGCGCGGCGTCCGAGGGGGACACAAAGTTGGCGTCGCTCAGGCTCGCCGCGAGCCACCGGAAGACCGGGTGCGAGTCGAGCCACGCCTCGGAGCTGGGCGGCAGGGCGTCGGCAAAGCCGTGGCGGCGCAGCAGGCGGAGGAGCGCGCCGGGCGCGCCGGGGGCGGCAGCGGCTCCAGGGCGCGCTCTCGCTGCAGCGCCGCCGCGGCCGAGTGGCGAGGACGCGGCATGGTGGGGAGATGGGGCGTCTGTGGAAGCCATGCTGATGCGCGCGCTGGCGCCTGCGTGCGCGCGCGCGAGACGATCGTGTTCAAACAAGAGTGAGTGGAGCTGTCGGTCGTCTCTCTCTCTCCGATGGCCGCGCGCAGCGCTTTCCCAGGGTCCGTTGCGGTGGATCAGTGGTCAAGGGGTCAAACGAATGCGTCAGCCTCATTGCCTGCGCGAGCGCGTGTCGTCGCTCGTTTAGAGAATTTCACGCGTCGGCGTGGCGGCTTTTCCTTGCCGGGACGGCGCGCCGCTTCCGCCAAAAGCCGCCGTCGCGCGCGCGCCGCCGCCGCCGCCGACCCTCCCGCTTACAGTCACTGCTGCAATCGAATATGGATGCGCGCGTCGCCTTCACGAGCGCCGGCGTCAACCGCGCCGCCGGCGCGCTCGACTGGGACCTCGGGCGAGGCGACCACGGCGGGGCGGACGACGAGGGCGACGAACAGCAGCGGCTGATTGCGTACGGCAGCGCGTCCGCCGTGTGCATGTTCGATCCAGAGGTGAGGCAGCGATGGCGCAACAGATCGAGTTCCCGCTCCGGCGGGATTAGTGGTCGCGCCTCCAGAACACGAGAGAGAGAGAGAGAGGGAGAGACGCGCTCGACCACTGCCCTCCTCCTCCTTGACTAATCGATCCCTCGCCGCCCGCGCCCTCCATCCGTGACACAACAACCCAACAACCGATCCCCACGACAGTCGTGCGAGATCGTCGGCACGCTCACGGGCCACGCGTCCGACGTGCGATGCGTCCGCTGGCTACCCCCGGGGCCGTGGGCATCGTCGTCGCCCGCCGCCGCCGCCGCCGATGCCGCCGCCGGTGCCGCCGCCGCCGCCGCCGCCTCGTCGTCGTCCTCCTCGTCGTGCCTCGCGTCCGGCGCGGGCGACGGGTCCGTGCGCCTGTGGCAGTGGTGGCGCCCAACCACCAGCAGCCCAAACGGCCGCCCCAAGTCGCGGCCGTGCCTCGCCGTGCTGCTCCCGGACGGCCGCGCGCTCGTCGACCGCCGCGCGGTGGACGCGCACGACCGCGACGCGCGCCTGCGCGCGGCCGGCGCGTCGGGCGGCGCGGCCGCCACGTCGTCCGCGGCCGCCGCCGCGGCGCCCTCGCAGCGCGCCCCGCCCGCGAGCGTCGGGGCCGCGTCGTGCGTGGCCGTGCAGGCGCTGGACGCGCGAGGTGGGCGCGTGCTGCTGGCTGTCAGCTCGGCGGCGCCCCACATCGCGCTGTGGGAGTGTGACGTGGCGGCGCTGGTTGCGAGGGCCCGGGAGGAGGAGGAGGAGGAGGAGGAGGAGGAGGAGGAGGCGGCGGCGGCGGCGGCGGGGACGGGGGCAGGACAAGACTCCTCCCCCTCCTCCTCATGCCCGCCCGTGCGGCTCGTGCAGCGCCTGCGCGTCGACGGCTGCCTCCAGCACGCGCTCGCCATCACGCCCCTGCCCGTGGACGGCGACGAGGACGACGATGGTGGCAACAACAACAACAACAACAACAACAACAACAACAACAACCACGCGCGCCCCGCTCCTCCAACGACGCCGCCGCTGCTGCTGGCGGCGGGGGGCACCGACGGCGCCGTGCGGCTGTTTGTGCGGCCCCCCGCCGCCGCCGCCGCCCCCGCCGAGGAGGGCACGGCGGGCTCCTCACCGACCCCCTCGTTCGAGCCCGCCGCCACCCTCGCGGGCCACGAAAACTGGGTGCGCGGCCTGGCGTTTGCGCACACGTACGCGGACGACGAGGACGAGGACGCCGGCGACGGCGACGACGACGCAGCAGCGGGCGAGGAGAAGGAGCGGCCGCCGCCGCCCCGGCGGCGACGCAGCCTGCTGCTCGCCAGCGCCTCCCAGGACACGCGCGTGCGCGTGTGGCGCCTCGACGCGCCCTGCGACCCGTCGGCGCGGCCGCGGGCCGCGGCGGCTGACGACGACGCCGACGCCCTGCTCGACGCCGCGCTGCTCAGGTACGCGCCGCGCGCCGCCGTGCGTGTGCCGCCGCCGCCGCCGCCGCCGCCGCTGGCCGCTGCGTCCCCCTCGTCTCGGCCGCGCCGCCGGGCCTCCTTTGACTGGGCCGCCACGCTGGAGGCGCTGCTCTCGGGGCACGAGGACTGGGTGCACGCGGTGCAGTGGCGCCCCGCCGCTGCCGCCGGCGCCCGCCGCCCCCGCCCGCCCGCCCCGCGCCCGCTGCACCTGCCGCCCGCGCCCCAGCCGCGCGCGCGCCTGGCCCTGCTCTCGGCCTCGCACGACCGCACCGTCGCCCTCTGGCGCCGCGACGCCCGCAGCGGCGTCTGGCTCGGCGAGGCCGCCCTGGGGGACGCCGGGGCCACGTGCTTTGGCTACTTTGGCGCCGCGTGGGGCCCCCGCGGGCGCGCGCTGGTCGCGCACGGCCACTCGGGCGCGATGCACCTCTGGCGCGACGCCAACAGCGGCGGCGGCGGGGCCGGCGGCGGGAGGAGGGGCGCGTCGCTGCTGGGCAGCGACTGGCGGCCCGCGGCCGCGGGCGGCGGCCACACGGCCGCGGTCGTCGACCTCGCGTGGGTGGCCGTCGCCCCGCCGCCGCCTGCCGCTGCCGCGGGCGCGGGGGGCGATGGCGGCGGCCGGCGGAGCCCGCGCCTGCTGCTGCACACGGCCTCGGCCGACCAGACCGCGCGCCTCTTCGCCGACGTGCGGGCCGGCGGCCGCCGCCGGCGGAGGAGGAGGTGGTGCGAGCTCGCGCGCACGCAGGTGCACGGGCACGACTTCAGCGCGCTGGCGCCCATCCCGTCGCCGTTTGCGTTTCCGGCAGCGGGCGACGCGGCGCCTCCCGCGCTCATGTACGCGTGCTGCAGCGAGGAGAAGGTGCTGCGCGTGTTCGAGGCGCCGCAGGCGTTCCTGGACACGCTCGAGCTGACGTGGCCGTCGGAAGAAGAAGAGGAGGACGGCGGCGGCGGCGGCGAGGAGGAGCGCGAGGACGGCGGCGGCGTCGCCGCCGCCGCCGCCGCCGCGCAACCGTCGCCCCCGTCGTCGACCCCGGTCCCCATGACGCCCGAGCAGCAGCTGCGCGCGCGCGGCGGGCGGCGCGGCAGGCCTTTGGGGGCCGCGGCGCAGGCGCTCGGCCTGAGCAACAAGGCCATCTTTGCCGAGGACTTGCGGAGCGAGCCGGACGAGCCGCGCGGCGGCGAGGAGGACGGCGGCGGCGGCGCAGCCGCAGCAGCCGCCGCCGGCAAACGGCGGGGCGGCAACAGCCCCCCCGCGAGAACGAACGACCCCGTGGCGTCGGCCGAGGGCCCGGACCAGGCCCCCTTTGCCGCCCCGGCCGCCGTGTCCTGCGCCCCGCTCGAGGAGCACCTCGCGCAGAGCACGCTCTGGCCCGAGGCGGCAAAGCTGCACGGCCACGCCAACGACGCCTACTGCTGCGCCGCCTCGCCGTGCGGGCGGCTGCTGGCGTCGGCGTGCCGCGCGCAGGCGTCGGCCCCCCGCGAGGCGGACGTGCTGGTGTGGGAGGTCGGGTCGTGGCGCAAGGTCGGGCGGCTGGAGGGCGGGCACACGCTCACGGCCACGCAGCTGGCGTTCTCGCCACCGCCCGGCGATGGCGGCGGGGGCGGCGGGGGCGGGCGCTGGCTGGCGAGCGTGTCGCGCGACCGGTCGCTGGCCGTGTGGCGCGTCGGCGGCGGTGGTGGTGGTGCCGATGTAGTGGGGACGGCAGCCGAGTCCAGCGCCGACGACCTTTGGACCTTTGAGCTCGTCGCGCGCGTGCCCGCCGCGCACGCGCGCGTCATCTGGGGCGTGGCGTGGGCGGCGCCGCCGTCGTCGTCGTCGTCGCGGGGCGGCGGCCGCGGCCCGATCCTGGCCACGGGCGCGCGCGACGGCCTGGTGCGGCTGTGGGAGGTGGTTGATGACGCTGCCGCGCACGCGAGCGCGACTCAGCCGCAGGGCGAGGTGCGGCGCGTGGGCCAGCTGCCCGCCTTTGCCGCCGCGGTCACCGCCGTCGCCGCGGCGCCCCGCGCGCTCGTCGCTGCGGCCGCGGCGGGCGGCGGCGACGACGACGACGACGACGACGACGCCGCGTTCGCCGTGCTGGCCGTGGGCCTGGAGGACGGTGACCTGCAGGTCTGGCTCGCGTCTTGCCGCCCCGACGGCGGCGGCCACCACCGGCTGCTGTGGAGGGCCCGGCAGGATCAGAGGCACGCGGGCGCGGTGCGGCGGCTCGCTTGGGCGCCCGTGCGCGGCGGCGGCGGCGGCGGCGGCGGCGGCAGCCGACTCGGCGGCGCGAGCCGGCCTTTTCTGCTGGCTTCCGGTGGCGAGGACGCGGCGGTGCGCGTGTTTGAGAGCTTCCTTCCACAGTAGCTGCTATCAACGCGTCGTTTTGCATAGATCCACATCCCGACGTCAAACAAGCTCATTCGCTTGCGGCGGATTGCTGACGCTGCTGATCACCGCTCCCCTCTCGCTTTTCCGCTTTGCTTTCGCGCGCCGACCGACCAACAACGATGTCCGACCCGCTCGCGGGCGTGGTCACGGCTCGGCCGCTGCGCGTCTCCGGCGACCGTCCGCCAGCGCCAGTGCAACCCACGCAGCCGCCGCCGCCGCCGCCGCCGCCGCCGGACCTCGAGTCTCTGGGCCTCCGCTTCGACGGCGGAAACGTCGTCGCCGCGCGCCCGCTCCGCGCCTACGAGACGGCGCTCGACGCGACCATCCCCCTCCTGGTCCCCCCAGCTCTCAAACCGTCGCACGCGGCCTCCAAGGTGCTGCAGGCCTACTTTGACCAGACGCGCATCCCGCCTTCGGTTGTGCTCAAGCTGGCCGCGTACCTGTGCGCACCTCCACCTGTCGCCGCGCGGCTGGCGGCGCTGCAGTGCCCCCCGGACGCCGGCGGCGGCGGCGGCGGCGCCGGCGGCGAGGGAGGCGTCGACGCCGAGGCGCGCGCGTACGCGCGCACCCTCCGCGAGCAGCCGCCGCCCCTTCTTCCGCCCGGAACGATCGACGGCTGGTCGCCGCCGGCCGGCGAGGAGGAGGCGCGCTGGCGGGCGCTCTGGGCGGACGAAGCCCGCACGCGCCGCGCTTGGAGGGTCTGGGCCGTCGGCGGCCGCCCGGGGCCCTCGGGCGGCTCGGCGCTCGGCGCGGGCCCCTGGGCGCTCGCGCACGCCTGCCGCGGCGCCAACACCGCCTACGCGCCCAGCGGCGGCAGCGGCGGCGCGTGGGGCGGGCGGCACGTCGCGCTGCGCGACATCGCGCCGGGCGAGCCCCTCACGACGTGCCTCCTCGGGACGGGGCGCGGCGCGCTCCTCCTGACGGCGCCCGAGCGGCGCGCGCGCCTGGCGGACGAGCTCCTCCTCTCGTCCGGCGGCGGCGGCGGCGGCGGCGGCGCCGCCGAGGGGTGCCCGTGCGCGAGCTGCGCGTCGCCGGCGAGCGTCGACGCCGCGCGCGGGGTGCCCTGCCCGGACTGCTCGTCGCACTTTCGCGGCGACGACCGCCTGCTGACGCCCGAGGCGGCCGGCGCGGCGACGGCGGCCGAGGGACCAGCGGCGGGGGGCGGGGGGGGGCAGGAGCGGCGGCGGCGGCGGCTCGGGTACATCTATCGCTCGGGCGGAGGGGGAGGCGACGGTGCCGCCGCCTCGTGGACGTGCGACGTCTGCGCGCGCGCGTTTCCGGACGACACGGCCGAGGTGTGGCGGCACTACGCCCGCACGCACGCGACGATCGAGTCGCAGATGTCGGAGCTGGCCGCGCGCGTCGACGCGTCGCTGGACGCGCGCGGGCAGCTGAGCGCCGACGTCGGCGAGCTTGCGCGGCGCGTCGACGGCGTGGCGCGCCTGCTGGGCCCACGGCACGCTGCCGTCTGGCGCTTGCGGCTCGCGCAGGCAGAGTGCCACGCGGGAGAGGCCGAGCGCCTGCTCGCGGGGGTGGGGCCGGAGCCGGCGGCGTCGGGGGGACGCGCCGCCGCCGCGCTCGCCGAGGTCGGGCGCGCGCTCGGCTGCCTCGACCGCGTTTGGGACGCGGTGGCGGCGTCGCCGTTTGAGCGCGAGGGGGTGGTGCTCCTTGCCGGGGAGGCCCCGGGGCAGCAGGATGAGGAGGAGGAGGAGGAGGAGGAGGAGGAGGAGGAGGAGGAGCAGGGCTCTGGCGGCAGCGGCGACGCCGCCGACCGGGCCGCGCGCGCGACGCGCGAGGGCGTGGCGGCCGAGGCGCTCGCCCACCACGCCGTCGAGCTGTGCTCGCTCGCGCGCGAGGCGTGCGCGTTCGCGGCCGCGAGCCCGTCCGAGGCCGACGCGACCGCCGAGGCGCGCGGGGCGCTGTCGGCGCGCGTCGAGGCGTGGCTCGCTCGCGTCGAGCCCGCGCTGCGCGGCATGCAGCGCGTCGCGGGGCGGGCGCAGGGCTCGGGCGACGCGCCCTCGTCCTCCGCCGCCGCCGCCGAGCGCAGCAACGCGCAGGTGCGCGAGATCGTCGGCAAGCTGCAGCGCATGGCGGCGTCCGAGGGCGTCCGCGAGTCGTAACCAGATCGTCGTTGTTGCAAAAATGTTCACCCTACTCGCTCGTTTTCGTCACTCGCCCGCGTCGGCCCAAACGGGCGGCCGCCGCGCCTCGTCCTCCTCGCCGCCGTCGCTGCCGCTGCCGCTGCCGCGCCGCCCAGCGCCGCCGCTCTCCCACGCCCGCGCGAGCAGCTCCTGCGGCGACGAGCCGTCGGCCAGGCTGCGCTCGGCGAGCGCGTGCTCGCGCTCGGCCAGCTCGCGCTCCTCGGCGAGGATGGGCGACCAGTCGTCGTGGTGGTGCCCGCCGTCGCTGCTGCTGCTGCTGCTGCTGCCATGGCCGCTGCTGCTGCTGCTGCGGGGGCGTCGGCCGCCGCTCGTCGGGGCCGGTGGCGGCGCAGCAGCAGCAGCAGCAGCAGCAGCAGCAGCAGCAGGCGGCTGCGCCTCCTCCGGCCCCTCCCAGAGCCGCCGCCGCGCGGCCACCAGAGGCGGCTTGTCGGCCCCTGACACCACCGACGGGGGTATCTCCGCCGCCCCCGCCGCCGCCGCCGCCCCCGCCGCCGCCGCCGCCGCCGCCGCCGCCGCCGACCGCGCCGCGCTCGCGAGCGTCAGCAGGTTGGGCAGCAGCGAGGCCGCCTCGGCCGCCGCGGCCA
>Ga0315905_10007592_pt1 | contig 10977 bp, 9 predicted proteins | sample LakEriMetagenome_5_FD_203522 | JGI IMG/M metagenome (GOLD analysis project Ga0315905, IMG submission 203522) | Freshwater fungal communities from buoy surface, Lake Erie, Ohio, United States - Buoy 4 MA121 | ecosystem: Environmental > Aquatic > Freshwater > Lake | place: USA: Lake Erie, Ohio... | reverse complement strand
CCGCTGCCTGACAGCCTAATATTGGAAAGCCCCGCTGGTTCGCCGGCGGGGCTTTCTGTTTAGGGGGCCGGGTGACCGGTAGCGCGAACAGCGGTGCTGGTGGGGGGCGCCTCTGTGGCTCCGGCTGTTACCGCACGCGTGCGCGCGGCCCGGTGGTCCAGCCGCAGGAGAAAGCGGTAGAACTGCCGTGTGGCTTCACGGTAAAATCCGCGGGTGGTCGCTCCCATGGCGCGCAGGCAGCGGCCGTGACTGGCCCAGAGAACTGTCGCGGCAATCCAGCCGCATACCACAAACTGCCGTTGCCACAGCCAGCGACGCCAGCCGCGGCCGGGGAGGCCTTTGGCTGCGAGCCGGTCGTTCTGAAAGGCGAGGTGTCCCGCTTCATCGCGCAAGATGAGGTCGCACACTTCACGTAGCGCCGGGTCCTGCCCATGCTGGCGAAGGAGCCGGTAGTAGGCGGTGCTGGAAAGCTCTGTGAGGGTGAGGACCTGCAGCTCAAAGCTCACGCCCATTACCTGCCGGATACCGCAAAACAGACTGAAGCTCCAATGCCCGGAAATCGGCTCACGTTCATAGCGCCGCAACAGACCGCCCAGCAGCCGTGAGTGCTCTTTCTCCTCTTCAAACCAAAGATCAATGACCTCTACAAGACCCGCCTGGCTGTTGCGGTAGCACTCCCGGTTCCACGCAATGAGCGAAGCAGGTCCGCCACCATCACCCAGCTGAAATTCGCGAATCGACTGTTCCAGCAGCGATTGGCCGGGCCAGTCCTGCCTGCGCGGCGCATCCCAGCGGGGTTCAGGCCGGTTCTTGCGGTTCCGGAGGAAAAAGGCACGCCATTTTTCGATGTTAAGGGGCCGGTTCATACTAAGCTTTGTATCGCAAAGCAAAGGGGCGGCAAGTGGTTTGTCGCGAATCCATGGCTCAGACCTCCAGGAGGGTCTCGATGGCTTCGGCCTCGACAGGCAGGCCTGGGAGGAGACTTTCCGCGCCCGTTATGGTAAGGAGCGCGGTATTCTCAAGGCGAATGCCGAAACCTTCGTCCGGCACATAGATGCCTGGCTCAATGGCGATCACTTGACCGGCGGCGAGCGGAAGATCATGTGGCACGGGATCGTGCACCTCATGGCCGACGTGATGGTAGGCGTCGTGCATGAAGTGCCGCTGGAGAGCCGGGGATGGTACTCGCGGGTCGCGGATGTCGTGCGCTTTCAGCAAGCCAAGCCGGAGCAACTCGCCCTGGAGAAAAAGGGCGGTGTCCTGCTGGCATTCGCTGAGGAGCCGCCCGGGTCGCAGAGCCGCCGTGGCGAAGTGCAGCGCCCTCGCTGCAGCATCGTAGATCACTCTGTGCCGCGGGGAAAAGCGTCCGCCCACCGGAACGCAGCGCGCAGTATCCACGCACAGGCCATTCCATTCCATGGTAAAGTCGAGCAGCGCGGTTTCATCGGCATTCCAGGGCCTGCGGTCTCCGTTCCAGTGCAGTGTGAGGGTTTCTTTGCCGGAGGCGGTGAGTGGAGGGCAGGCGAAGCCCCGGGAGCCGCGGCTCACGGATTCGTGCAGAAACTCTGCTTTGATTTGAAATCCCCGTACGCCGGGACGCACGGCACCAATGGCCCGGCGAAACGCGTCGGCAGCGACGGCTCCGGCGGCTTTGAGCGCCGCGATCTCTGCGGGCTGCTTTACTGCGCGAAGCCGCCCGGTGAGTGGTGCGAGGCGGTCAATGGGATGGAGCGGGAGCAGCCGGCGACAGAGATTGACCAGCCATGCATCCTCCTGCGGGGCGCAGGGATTTTCCGGTGCCTGGACGAGCAACTGCTGTGACTGAAAGGCCATGGCCCGCAGCACCGGCTCGAAGCTCGTCCATGGCCGCACATCGTCGATACCATGCGCCTCCTCAGGCCCTTCCCACAAGAGATCGCGGGCGTCACGCTGAGGCACGAAGAGGATCGAGTGCGCCGGACCGCTGCCGGTAGCGCGCACCAGCAGGGCCGCCTGAGGCAGGCGCAGTCCGGTGAAGTAGTAAAAGTCCGGCCACGGAGCCGAGGAATCGGCTCCGCATGGGATCGCGTAAGGACCGGTGGCAATGACGGCCAGCGAACCGGCAGGAAGGCTGGCGGCGAGCCGGGCGCGGTTGTTGGCGAAGCATCCGGCGTCCATGGCTGCGGGGGATTACTTGCCGATGCGCCACAGCGTGCTGTCGCTGCGCACATAGACGCTGCTGCCGGCGAGAGACGGCGTGCAGAGGATTTCTTCTCCCAGATCCAGTTTGGAAGCGATGCGTCCCTCTTCACCGGTGGTGTCGATGACTTGAAGGACACCGCGCTCGCTGGCGATGTAGATGGAAGTTCCGGCGGTGACCGGGCTGCCGCTGAATTTCCCGTCCAGCCGCAGTTTCCATGGGCGCTCTCCGGATTTCGCTTCTGCGCAGGTGAGGACTCCGGCACCATTCACGGCAAACACCCTCTCGCCGATCAGCACGGGACTGGCGGTGTCTGCACCCACCTGGGTGGATTCCCACAGCATCTCCGGCGGTGTGGTGCCTCCCTTGAGTGCCCACAGGGCGAGTCCGCGTCCCGGCCGGGGCTGCGCCAGATAGGTGGCGCTGGCCGTGCAGGAGGGAATGGTGCTGCCCGGTCCGTCCAGCTTCCAGCGCTCGCGGCCGGATTTCGGATCCAAAGCGACTACCCCCTCGCGCGAGGAGATGACGACGGTGTCCGGTTGACCGGGTTCACGCACGATGGCTGGCGAGGTCCAGTTGGCCTCTTTAGGGCCGGGGATTTTCCAGAGGTTCGTTCCGGTGGCGGTGTCGATGCCGGCGACAAAGCTGTCGCTGTCATTTTCCATCTGAATGACGAGCACGCCCCCGGCAACGACCGGCGATGAGGCCAGGCCGAGACTGTTACTGGCATTTGGGTAATCCACCATCAGGCCGCGCAGCCACTGCAGGTTGCCGTCGAGGTCGAGGCACAGCAGGTCGTTGGAGGAATAGAGCGCGTAGAGAAATTTACCGTCGATGCAGGGAGTGGGTGCGGCATTGCAGGTCTTCTCATGGCTCATGGTGCGCCCGGTGGCGCGAAAGGTGCGGCTCCAGAGAGGCTTGCCGTCAGCAGTACTGAAGCACAGCACATGAAGCTGCTCCTGCTTGATCCCACTGGCCGCGGTGACGAACACCCGGTCCCCTATGATAAGCGGTGAACTAAGCCCGCGGCCGGGAAGGGGAGTCTTCCAGGCGATGCTGCCGGGCGCTTCCAGATTGACCGGAGGCTTGGCGGCGGCGGCCCCGTTGGCATCGGGGCCGCGAAATTGCGTCCAGTCCGAGGCGGTGAGTAGTGCCGGAAAAGCCAGGAGGAGAAGGTGTGGTTTCATGGGAAGTCAGCGCGGCGATGCGGTGCATGGTAGAGCGGGAAATGGTCCGGGCAAGAAATCAGAACTCCTCTGGTGAGTTCTGGCCTTGTCGCGGATTTTTTACTGGATGGAAAGCCAGGCGGAACATTGTGAGTATCGCAGGAACAAGTAAGCATAACGCCAATGCGATGCCTGCCTGCCAGTCAAAATAGCGCCAAATCAACCATAGGACGGTGAGCAGGGGGCACAAGTGCAGCAGCATCCAGCGAAGAAGCAGATCCTCCGGTATTGAGCTATATCCACCGCAGGAACGGCACTGCCAGACTTTGCACAGCCAGGCCCTGAGGGGATGAACTGAGTGGCAGTGTGGGCAGCAGGACCGGGACATTTTGTAACAGGCTAGGTCAGAGGCTTCATCCAGAACCGCATGGGCTTTTCGGACTCTTCGGCTTCGCCCACTTCCTTCCAGGAGAAGGTGGTGTGCCAGTCCGTGAGGGAAAAGCCGCGCTTTTTCCAGAAAGCGTCCAGGGGCACATAGCCAGGAGGACGCGGCGGGTGATCGTCAGGACGCTGCACGGCACAGAAGGCAGCCATCGTAATGCCGGGAGTGCTGCGTGCACAGGCTTCCCGTGCTTCCATAAAGCGCACGCCGATGCCCTGACCGCGCCACGCGGGTTCCAGCACGCTTTCGCCAAAGTAAAAGACGGAGTCCACCGGGATGCCGGCTGCAATGAACGGCAGCTGCACTTCAGGGGTCTCGGCGGCCAGCGGAATGGCGGTGGAGACACCCACCACACGGTCCCCGTCCTGTGCGATCACGAAGACACTTCCGGGCGACTCCGCATAGGTGCGCAGATACTTCTCTTCATACTCCATCGCCCCGTCGTAGAGGTAGGGATACTCGCGAAAGACGCTGATGCGCAGCCTGGCGGCATCCGGGATGAACGGGAGAATGTCCGGGCCGGAGACGGTGAAGATGCGGACCATGACTAGCGCTTCAACTGATTGCCCGCGACCTTCAGTTTCACACTGTAAAGACCGGTGCGGGCCGTGACAAAGAGCATGGAGAAGTCGGCACCGCCAAAGGCGCAGTTGGCCGGGTGCTCCGGAATGGTGATGGTCGCGAGGCGTTTGCCCTCCGGGCTGTAAATGCGGACCCCGTCGGATGCGGTGGTGTAGATATTCCCCTTCACGTCCACGCGCAGGCCGTCGCTGCCGCCTTCGGCCCACCACACGGCGTCGCCGAGGGTGCCGTCGGGCTTTACATCAAAGGCTCCCACCTGCTGTCCTTTGCCACTGTCGGCGATGTAGAGGCGCTTTTCATCCGGCGAAAAGGCGATGCCGTTGGGCATATCGAAGTCTTTGGACACGATGGTCGTCTGCTTTGTTTTGGGGTCGAAGCGATAAACAAAATTGCCCTCCTGCTCTTTGGCCTGACCTTTTGGCAGGCCGTAGGGCGGATCCGTGAACCAGATGGTGCCGTCACTTTTGACTGCCGCATCATTCGGGCTGTTGAGCTTCTTCCCGGCGTGTTGATCGACAACAACGGTGAGGCTGCCGTCTTTCTCGGTGCGGACAATATTGCGGGCGGAATGCTGGCAGGAAATCAGGCGGCCCTCAGTGTCTAGCGTATTGCCGTTCGCGTTTTCCGACGGGCGGAATTCCTCCAGTCCCTTCGCGGCGGTCCACTGCATCAGCTTCGATGCGGGAATGTCCGAAAAGATGAGCTGCTTTTTCTCCGCGATCCACACCGGGCCTTCGGTGAACTTCATGCCGCCCGCGAGCTTTTCCACTTTGGCGTCCTCGGCTACGAGTGCGCTGGCGGCAGGGTCTTCGATGTTAACCTGAGCGTGAAGCGGCAGGACGGCGAGCAGGAGCAGCATGGATGGGATTTTCATGGTGCCGCTTAGTGAGAATACCCGCTGCGGCCGCAACCGGGGAACCCTTCCGCTGCTGCGGGTTCAATCCCAGCCTTCAGCGCCGATGAGCCGCGTTTGCCAGCCCGCCGCAGTGGCTGGCTGGATGTCATTTTCCAGGCTGTCGCCGGCCATCAGGATTTCCCCGGGCGCGATGCCGCGCAGCGCGAGCCGCGCTGCCAGCAGGGAGAAGACGCGTGGCGAGGGTTTCGCGAATCCGTGTTCGCCTGACAGGAAAACAAGCTCGCTCTCAAAGTCGCCGAACCGAAAGCCCGCGCCGGTGAATTCCAGCCGGGTGTAGTCCTGTGCATTGCTGGCAATGCCCAGCAGCACGCCCTGTTTGCGGAAGCGTTCCAGCGCCTCCGCTGCTCCGGGCATCGCCACGCAGGTGCGGCTGCACTCCGCATGCAGCCGGCTGATGGCGGTAGCACTCCCGCGATCTCCGGTGGGCAGTGCCTCCAGGATCACTTCCAACCAGTCAACCTCCGGGTGCGCTTCGCCGGTCTGCCGCTGGCTCTCGTTTCGTCCGGTGATGATTTCGCGGCACAGTTGATTGAATGCCGTCAGCGACGGGGGCGGCCCTGGCAGCAGGGCTGCAAGTCCGGAACGCCACCGCTCCGCGGCGTCTTCGCGCGGCGGCAGCACTTTCAGCAGTGTGCCGTAGAGATCGCAAATGAGGGCGCGAACCTCAGGCCAGGAAGGAGCAGATGTATTCACAAATGCCGGAGCCTACCGCGATGGTGAAGCCGCTGTTGCCCGGCACATCGAAGTGCGTTCCGGCGCCATAGACAGCCTTCTCCGCCTGCCCATCCAGCACCACGGTGCACTCGCCGGCCACGATTTCCATGCGCTCGGGTGCTCCGGTGCCGAAGTGGTATTCCCCGGGATAGATCAGGCCCAGGGTTTTCTTTTCACCTGAGGGGAAAAGCACGGTGTGGCTGACGACGCGGCCGTCGAAATAGACGTTGGCTTTGGTGTGAACGGTGACGCTGGAAAAGGAATCGGCAGGCATGGGGGTTATTTGAAGGATTTGGAGAAGTCATCGCCGCTGATCTTCACCGCGCGCGGCTTTTTGACGTGGGTGGAGGTATCGATGCGGTGCTGGAGTTGCGCTGCGTATTCCGCGCTGTCCATCGGGAGTTTGATGGTCTGTCCCTTCCAGGAGGAAAGCAGGATGGCGTTGGCGAGTTCGATGGAACGAATGCCCTCGGCCGCTGGCGCGATGAGCGGAGAGCCGTGGAGGATGGCGTCCGTGAAATTCTGCAGCACTTCGTTGTGGCTGGAGCCGCCGTCCGGAATGGGCACCTCGATGCCCCAGCACTCCGGCTTCGCGAAGCCCGCGGAGGATTCCTCGCTGAACTGGCTCATCGGCACGCGGTTCCGCTGGAAGCGAAGCGTGCGGCCTTCGAGGGTCAGCATGCCGCGCTCTCCGGTGATCTGCAGCAGATTCCGCCCCGGGGCTTCTCCGGTGCTGGTGATAAAAGTGGCGTGCATCCCGCTGTTGTAGCGGAAGTAGGCCGTCACGTCGTCCTCCACTTCGATGTCGTGGTAACGCCCAAACTGGCAGAATCCGGTGACTTCATCCGGAACGCCAAACAGCCACTGGTAGAGGTCCAGATTGTGCGGGCACTGGTTGAGCAGCACGCCGCCGCCTTCGCCCTTCCACGTGGCCCGCCAGCCGCCCGAGGCATAATAGGTTTCCGTGCGGAACCAGTCGGTGCAGTCCCACAGCACGCGGCGGATTTCACCCAGTTCGCCGCTGGTGATGAGGCTTTTGATCTGCTTGTAAACGGGGTCCGTGCGCAGCTGGAACATGGCTCCGAAGACCTGGCCATTGCCCTGATGCGCCGCGATGAGCCGCTCGCAGTCGGCTTTGTGAACCGACAACGGCTTTTCCACCATCACGTGGAGCCCGGCTTCCAGGGCCTCGATGCCCATGGTGGTGTGAAAGTAATGCGGCGTCGCGATGAGCACGGCATCAATGAGCCCGCTGTTCACCATATCCGTGAAGCTCTCGATCTGCGCCTCGTCATCCTCGTGCGTAGGCATGGCTTCCTTGCGGTCACAGATTGCCGTCAATTCGAGGCCCTTGACCTTGCCCGCGCGCAGGTTGGCCCGGTGCGCTTTGCCCATATTGCCCAGCCCGACGAGGCCGATGCGAACTTTGTCCAGTGGTGGCGTGATGTCCATAATGCCCGCGAGCATGGCGGGATGCCTCCCGTTGTCAAACCCCGGAGCACCGGCAGTCTCTCTCGTGCGAAACGCAGCGATGGAGATACCTCTTGCGCGGCTGGAGCGCACTGGCCAAGGGTTCGCCTTCCCCGACTTTTCCACATGAGCGATTTCATCAAGCACGAGTGCGGCGTGGCCTTTGTCCGGCTGCGCAAACCGCTGCAACACTTTGCCGACAAGTATCAGAATCCTCTCTGGGGGTTTCACAAGCTCTTCCTCCTCATGGAAAAGCAGCACAATCGCGGGCACGACGGGGTGGGTATTGGCTGCACCAAGCTCAACATGCCACTGGGGCAGCAATACAACCACCGAGTCCGCTCCGCCAGGCCCGACTCTCTCGGCAGCGTCTTCCGCTCTCAGATGGCGGAGTATGAGCAGCATGCGCGCAAAGGCCGCATCTCCGCTAAAGACGGCGAAAGTGTAAAACGTCACTTCGACTTCGGCGGCGAACTCCTCATGGGCCACCTCCGCTACGGTACCAGCGGCGAATTCTCCACCGGTTCCTGCCACCCCTACCACCGCCGCAGCAACTGGCCCACCAAGAGTCTCATGGTCCTGGGGAATTTCAACATGACCAACACCCGCGAGCTGAACCAGCTCATGGTTGACCGCGGCCAGCATCCGATTTTCGGGACCGATACCCAGACCGTCCTTGAGGAGATCGGCTTCCACCTCGACGAACTCCACACCGACATTTACCGCGAGATGCGCGATGTCGGCGCTCCAGGCGCAGACATCCCGCAGGTCATCAGTGAGAAACTTGACGTCGCCGAAGTAATCCGCCGCTCCGCCTGTCACTGGGACGGCGGTTACACGATCATCGGCCAGATCGGCAATGGCGATGCCTTCGTTCTCCGCGATCCCCGAGGAATCCGGCCCTGCTTCTTCTACGAATCAGATGAAGTCTTCGCCTTTGCCAGCGAGCGCGTCCCTCTCATGACAGTCTTTGACGCCGCGCAGGAGGAAATCCGCGAAGTCCAGCCCGGCACGGTCGTGGTCATCAAGAACAATGGCACCATGCACACGGAGCGCTTTGCCGATCCGCAGCCGCTCTCGCCGTGTTCGTTTGAGCGCATCTATTTCTCCCGCGGCAATGATCCTGACATCTACAATGAGCGCAAAGCCCTCGGCGCAGCGCTCGTCCCCCAGATCGTCAAGGCCATCGACAACGACCTCGGCAACGCCGTCTTCAGCTTCATCCCCAATACTGCCGAAATCGCCTACCAGGGCATGATGTACGGCCTGCGCGAGCACCGCCGAGCCGAAGTGAAATCCGCCATCGTGGAAGCTGCCGAAGCCGGCACCCTCACCGAAGACCTCATCGATGGCCTCATCCTCCGCAACTGGCCCCGTGGAGAGAAAATCGCTCACAAGGACATCAAACTCCGCACCTTCATCACTCAGGAAAGCAGCCGCCAGCAGCTCGCCAGCCACGTTTACGACGTCACCTATGGCAAAGTTCAGCCCCTCGACTCCCTGGTGGTCATCGATGACTCCATCGTCCGCGGCACCACGCTGAAGCAAAGCATCCTCAAGATGCTAACCCGCACCAATCCGAAGCGCATTGTCGTCGCAAGCACCGCGCCCCAAATCCGCTACCCCGACTGTTATGGCATCGACATGTCGGAGATCGGCAAATTCATCGCCTTCCAGGCCGCCATGGACCTACTGAAGGCAACCGGCCGCCAGAACATCATCGATGAAGCCTACCGCGTCGCCAAAGCCGAGCTGGAAAAGCCGGCGGCGGAGCAGCGGAATGCTGTGAAAGCAATCTACGAACCGTTTACGGATGCTCAAATCAGCTCCCGTATCAGCGAATTCGTCTATCCCGAATCCGATTGGACCGGCGAACTCACGGTTATTTTCCAGACCGTCGAAAATCTGCACGCCTCCATTTCCCCGGAATGTGGCGATTGGTATTTCACCGGAGACTACCCCACACCGGGGGGGGTCTCCGTCTGCAACCAGTCCTTCGTGCACCACTGTGAAAACCGCACCGGCCGAGCCTACGACGTTTAGCCTGGGCAGTTAGCCTGGGCGCAGTCAGCGTGCACTGAGGGCAGCCTTCAGCACCTGTAGTTCTTCGTTCACCCGACGATCATCCGGCTGGCTGAGGGTATTGGTAATCACCTCGTGGAGGAGTGAGCGGAAGCGCTGCCGCAGCCGAAATATGGCCAGGCGCAGATCGCTGCTGCAGCTGTCCCGATAATGACACCTAATGACACCTGATGACACCTGATGACACCTGATGACACCTGCCGCGCCGCAAGTGACACCTGCCGGCGCCTTGATTTTACAGGCGTTCCGGCGCTTTTGTGATGCATGACCCCTCTTTCCGGTAATCAAAGGACGGGAAGGGGGTGATAATAAGGATGTAGAAATGGCCGTGAGGGAGATGCCATAGGACCTGTTGAAAAAGCGGTCCGGCAGCCCGGAATGAAATGATAGACGGAACGCCGGCAGTTGTTGAACGGTGACGAATATTTCGGAATCGAGCCCGGCGGTGCGTCTGGAGGCAGGTCAAAAACCTGACAAGGTTTTGAATGATGTGCATGATCGCGCCCAAAAGCCCGCGGTGCGCCGCCGCGGCCTGTTTCGGCGTGCCGTTCCCGGTGAGTTTGCGCATCAGCAGGCACAGATTGAAGGCGATGATGCCGCAGGGGTATCGCCTGTGGATCCTGACAAGTCCGCGCAGCGTCATGCGGCGCAGGCCGCCGGCATCGGGCACATGGCCAAAGCCGCGTTCAGGATGTTCGCCCCGCGCCCGTAAAAGCCTTTTGCCGCCGGCACTTTTGACCTCACGGGCGGTGCGTTGCGCGGCGGTGCGCAACTCCGGTTCCATGCGTTCGAGCCGGAGGCATCCGGCGGAGGCATCTCCCATCACGGTGCGCAGGCCGGTCCCGTGATGCAGCATGGCGAGCTCCAGCGCATCGTGACAGCCTTTGTCGGCAGTGAGGCTCTTGACGTGTGACCGGCCTTCGCGGTGCGCCAGGGAGTGGAGGGTTTCGATGCGTTCCACTGCGGCGAGCACGTGCCCGGAGAGATTGCGGGCGTCGCCGGCGTCACCGGGATGCACTTCGGCGGAGATGATGGCACCGCTTTCCAGGTCTGCGATGTGCCCGGGTTTATGCACCATGTCGCAGGCTCCGTCCCTGGTGCGGCCTATCTTCTCGTCGGGATCGCCGGGATTGTACCAGTCCTTGTTCGCGGTCTTGCGGCCCTTGCGCTTGCGGTCAAAGGGCACCACCGCCGCGGCGTCGTCTGGGTTCACACCGTGAGCTTTGAGCCCCTGCAAAATCACCACATGCACGGCCTCGAAAACCTCCTGTGTCAGCCGCTGCCGGAAGACCGTAAAGCTGGAATGATCCGGCGTCTCTTCGGTGAGCCGGCAGCCCAGAAAGCGTCGGATCGTCAGCGAGTCGCCGCAGCGCGCCGCGATCCCGCGTTCGCTGCCGATGCCTTCGAGAAAACCCACGATGAGCAT
>Ga0315905_10007591_pt1 | contig 10978 bp, 4 predicted proteins | sample LakEriMetagenome_5_FD_203522 | JGI IMG/M metagenome (GOLD analysis project Ga0315905, IMG submission 203522) | Freshwater fungal communities from buoy surface, Lake Erie, Ohio, United States - Buoy 4 MA121 | ecosystem: Environmental > Aquatic > Freshwater > Lake | place: USA: Lake Erie, Ohio... | reverse complement strand
TTGTTGGTGCTTTTTTCCCCCCCGCTGTAAAAAAAAAAACACTATGACGTTTTTTAATTTGGGGCGGCGGGCGCCGCCGCCGCGCGCCCCCCCCCCCCCCCCCCTGCCGCTCGTTTTTCGTCTTGTCGTTTTTTCGTTGTTCGTTCGTTCACCACCGCCAACTCGCGACAACATCATCATCTCTCAGTCCCCGGCCTTGGCGCCGATCTGCCGCGCAAACTTTATGAACACCTCCTCGAGCGTCGCGTTGGCCACGCCCCAGTCGAGCACCTCGAGCGGCCGCTGCGCCGCGCTGCCCGCGGGCGCCGCCAGCAGCAGGCCGCGCTCGCGCGCGTCCGCCTCGGCCTCCCCGCCGCCGCCGCCCTCGCCGCCGGCGCCGCACGGCTGCGCGAGCGCCGCGGCCCCGCCCGCAGCAAACGCCTCGGCGCGCGCCTTGGCCGCGGCCATCGCGCTGAACACGGCGCTCAGCGTCACCTCGGTCGTCGGCAGCTCAAACTTGAGCGTCCCCCCGACGCTGTAGGTCGCGCGCGCCGACGGCGCCAGGCGCCGCGCCGCAAACCGCCGCGCCGCGCCCTCCTGCTCGGGCGGGACCGTCATCGTGAAGACGTAGTACCCACCGTACCGCGACGTGACCTCCTTGGGGTTGCCGACGCACACGAGGCGCCCGTCCACGAAGATGCCCAGGCGGTCGCACAGGGTCTCGGCCTCCTCCATCGAGTGCGTCGTCAGCACGATCGCGCGCCCGCGCTTGGACGCGCGCACGACGTCCCACAGGTTGCGCCGCGACGCCGGGTCGAGGCCCGTGCTCGGCTCGTCGAGGTAGACGACCAGGGGGTCGCCGACGAGGCTGATGGCCACGGACAGGCGGCGCTTCATCCCGCCGCTGTACTGCTTGGCGGCCTTGTCGGCGACGCCGCCGTTCCACAGGTTGACGGCGCGCAGCCCCCTCTCGACGGCGCCCGAGAGCTCGGGCCCCTCCAACCCCTTGAGCCGGCCGTAAAACAGCAGGTGCTCGCGGCCCGTGAGCGTCTCCCACAGCAGGTCATGCTGCGGGCACACGCCCATCATGTTGTAAATGGCGTCCATGCCCGTGCGGATGTCGTGGCCCCCGATGACGGCGGTGCCCCGCGTCGGCTCCAGCAGGCCGACCATCATGTTGATCGACGTCGACTTGCCCGCGCCGTTGGGGCCGAGGAGGCTGGTTGGTGTTTTGGTTTTGGGGTTGTTTGTTTTGGGTGGTTCAGGGGGATGGTTGTTTGTGTTTGCGTGTGTGCATGATGGGGGTGTTGGGGGTGGTGGGGTTAGGAGGGGTTGAGGAAAGGACGGGGGAAATGCGCGGAAAGGAAAAAGGAAAAAAAACGACGAGCGGCAGCGGGGGCGGAGGCGCGAAGAAAGAGCGGGGCCGAGCCGCGACCGCCGAGGCCCAAAACGCCCCTGCTCCCCGACCCAGCGACAAGAAACAACAACAACAACTCACCCGAAGCACTCGCCGCGCTCGATGGCCAGGTTGAGCGACTGCACGGCCAGCTTGGGCGGCTGCCCGTCCTGCGCGCGGTACACCCGCCGCAGGTCGCGCACGATGATCGGGTGCCGCGCGTAGACGGCGGCGGCGGCCGCGGCGGCAGCCTCGTCGTCGGCGGCCGCCCCGGCCGCCGCCCGCTGCGCCGCGCCCGCGGTCGAGGCCGTGCGCGCGCGCGCGAGCGAGTCGAGCAGCGGGGCCGAGGCGCACAGGGCGGCCACGCGCGCGTGCTCGGCGGCCACGTCCTCGGGCTCCTCGGGGAGCAAGCCCCCCGAGGGCCCGCCGGCAGACGCTGCCCCGCCGGCCCCGGCGGGCAGCCGGACCGTCGCCCGCGCGTCGTGCGCGCCGCCGCCGCCGCCCCCGCTCCCCCCGAGCCGCAGGGCTCGCCGCACGGCCCCGCCAAAGCCGCTCTCGGCGGCCTCCTCGGCCGCCTTGCCGTCCGCCGCGCCGTAGGGACCGCCGCCCATCGACGCCCCAGCAATCGCCCCCTGCTCCTCCTTGCCGCCGCCGCCGCCGTCGCGCGCCCCCCCCGCCCGCCTGCCCTTCTTCGTCGCCCACCGCCGCACGGGCTCGAGGAAGAAGAGCGGGTGCCGCCGGTTGCCCGTGCCGGCGCTGATGACCTGCTCGAGGTACCACGCCAGCACCAGGAAGACGAGCCACTCGATCGCGAGGATCACCCAAGCCTCGGCCATGCCGTTGCGCACGCCGCCGTCGCGCAGCGTCTGCCACGTCATCCCCCGCCCGCCGCGGTAGACGCCCAGGAACGCATACTCGCCCAGCTCGAACAGCCCGCGGTAGAGCGCAAAGGGCGGGAAGAGCTCGAGCAAGAAGGCGTAGCGCGCGCCCGAGGTGACGAGGCGCGTGAGCAGGAGGTAGCCGACGAGGCCGCTGCCGAAGACGATGAGGTAGGCAAACACCGTGGCCGTCTTGCTGCTGGCGAAGAAGCACGACAGCAGAAACGCGAGCGCGATCATCGTGTTGCCAAAGATGAAGTAGAACGTGGCCTGCACCCCCAGGCTGTTCTTGCGGAAGATCTGCAGGCCCACGGCGGCGCCGAAGGCGACGAACACGATCATGTAGACGACGTAGAGCGCGAGGAACCACAGGTACGTGACGAGCCAGTAGGCGCCGTCGCCGAGGCCGTGCATCTTCATCATCATGCGCAGCTTGCGCTCCTTCTCGTATACGAGCTGCATCAGGAACACGGGCAGCAGCATCTGCACGACCCAGGTGTAGAACAGCGGGCCCAGGAGGGACGAGAAGTCGAGCTGCAGCGTCGTGCCGGCCTTGGGCGTCTCCATGACGCCGACGAGCTCGGCGCTGTAGCCGTCGCCCAGGTGGCGGCGCAGCCACGCGTTGACGGCGAGGTTGAGGGCCTGCGGGACGCGCTGGTAGACCGTGGGGGCCTGGCCCTTCGGGATGCCGTAGGTGTCGTTGTAGTAGACGTCGACCTCGAAGGCGGAGGCGCTGGTGCCGCGCCAGTCGAAGGCCGCGGAGACCTCGTTGTCCTGGCCCGCGGGGGGCGGGCTGGCGGCGGCGGCGGCGGCGGCGGCGGCGGCGGCGGCCGCGCCCCCGGCCGCCAACCCCCACGTGGCGGCCTCCTTGCAGCGCGCGTTGCGGTAGCCGCAGTAGAGGCGGCGCTGGAGCTCGTCGACCGTGGAGAAGACGGCCTCGGCGACGTCGGTGCAGTTGAGCTGCAGCGACGTGACGAGCGAGAGCGGCGAGGTGCCGAGTGGCGATGCGGCCGAGGATGACGACGGCGGCGACCCGCCGGGCTCCTCTGCGGCGGCCGCCTGCGACGACGTGCCGAGCAGCCCGCGCAGCTGCCGGTTCAGGACGGCCGCCGTCGCGGGCGTGTTGCTCGCGTTGACCATCGCCGACACCATCGCGCCCAGCGTCACGTTGGCGTTGGACGGCAGGCCGAGCACCTCGGCGCACGTGCCCTTGGGCCAGAGCGCCGCGAGCGCCTCGCGCCCGGCCACGGCCGGCTCGATGTAGAGGGTGCTGCCCATGCGCGCGTTGGACCCGAGGGTGAGGCCCAGCAGAGGCAGCACCTCGGCGGGAATCACCCCGGCGTCCGGCCCAAACGTGCGGTTGAACGCCTGGAGGTAGCGCTGCGCCGCCGCGAGGCGCGGCAGCGTGAGCGCCGGCGGCCGCAGCATCTTTTGCGACAGCGCCTCGGCCTCCGCCCTGTCGGCCCCCGTGTGCAGCATGACCGGGTCCGGGCGCCAAGGGCGCGCGCGCACGTCCGGGCTGGGCACCTGCATCACGGCGGGCCAGGCGGTCGGGTGCGGGATCGCGCAGAACGGCGACTGCCGGGGCGTCGAGTACTGCACGCCGCAGCGCGTCTTGTCCGTCTCGAGGCACGCGTGCGGGCACACCCCGGCCTTCCACGGCGTGCAGCGCGCGGGGTCGCCGCCCACGCAGCACCGCGTGCACGCGCACCCGCACTCGTAGTCGGCGCCCGTGAAGAGGAGCTTGTTGACGGCGAGCTGCGTGCCGAAGAGCAGGAGGCAGAAGAACACCGGCGCCGACAGCAGGCAGCAGTTGCTGCACCAGTTGCGGCGCTGGAAGACGGCGTTCTTGCGGAAGAGGGCGCCGGCCTGGGCGCGGAAGGGCCCGCCGCGCCGCTTGGTCAGGGACTGCAGGGCGGTGGTGCTAGTGGTCGAGGCGCCCTTGGCCCCTGCGGCGGGCGGAGGAGGAGTGGTTGCGTGGCCGGGGACGCGGACGGGCGGCGGGGGCGACGTTGTTTCTGTCGCCCACTGCTGCTGCTGCTGCTGCTGCTGCTGCTGGTCATGGTCGCCGCCGCTGCGGCCGGCTCCCGGCGCGCCGTCGCCGTACATGGTGGCGATTGGAGGGTGGAGCTAACAAGGCGTGCGCGGGGGCAAGCCCGCACGGGGACCGGCCCGCCGCCCCGCTCGACCGCGCGCGCGAGCGCGGCGGCGCCGTCGCGCTTCGCCGCCCTGTGTTGTGTTGTGTGGTTCGTGCGAGTGATGTGTGCGACGCCCAGAGCGGCGGGGTGAGTATGACGGGTCTGGACGCCGCGACAGGGGCGCGAGCGAGGGCGGCGCCTGCAGGCGCGCGTGCGAGAGAGACGGACGAGTCTCCTCGCTCGCTCGCTCAACCAACTCGAGCGAGAGAGCGACGAAGGCCGCCCCCTCGGAACGCACAGAGAGAGAGAAGGGGGGGGGCTCGAGCCGAGACGCACCACCTGGCGGCGACGCGATGAGCGCGTCGATCTCCTCGCCGCGTAGGGGGCGCAGAGCGGGGCCGGGGTCTCGCCGCGCGGAGCTGAAGCGGGGGCAAAAAGGGGAGGAGGGTGGGGGGATGCTCGAGGTCCTCTGCGCGTGGTGCGCTGGGGAGGCTATGGAGACTGTGCGCTGAGGAGGGGATTGGTTGATGGTCGCGCTTGGAGGGTCAAGGTGTTGTCGTCGCTAGCTCTGTGTGTCGTCCTCGGGCGCCTCTGCGCGAGTCCAAAAGGCGAAGAAGCAGCGGCGTCGTCCGCCGGCCGGCGACTTCGAGCGACAGCCGAGCGGCGCCGCGGGTTTGAACAGAGCGCCGACGCCGGTGGTTTGTTCGACAGACCAGACCCCGTTTGACCGGCGCGCGCGCTCTTCACCACCCATCCCGCCCTACTACACCCATCCCGACCCGACGCGCGCCCCGTGCGACCCCACCAGCGCGCCACTGACCCCATTCTTGACGCCGCGCGCGGGAGCGGAGACCAAGACCACTCGCCTTGGTCGCCCGCGACAAAAGACACACCACAGCGAGCGAGGAGGCGTTCGAACACCGACGCGCGCGTCTGGAGGCCTCAGGAGGCGCCATGGGGCGCAGCGATGAGGCGGGGGCGGCGGCATCAGCAGCAGCACCGGCGATGGCGGAGCCGGTCAAGCCGCAGCAGTCGTCCCCTCCCGAGCCTCCTGGCCCGCCCACCCCGACCGCCAGCAGCAGCAGCAGCGTCGCGCGACGGCGAGCCCGCCTGGACGGCGCGTGCGCGGCGATTTTCCGCACCAAGCTCCTGCGCCAGTTTGCCGCGCTCCTCTACAAAAACCGTGAGTCTCTCGTCGAGAGCGCGACGCGAGAGCGCCGAACCGCCGCCGCCGCCCCGCCGCCCGCCGCGCCCCAAAACCCTCCGCTTCCTCACCTTCCGCCCCGTTGCCAAATCGATCGATCGATCCCCCCCCCCCAAAAAAAACCCACAGTCCTCGTCGCCTGGCGCTCCCGCCGCTCCACCACCGTCCGCCTCGCCGCCCCCTTCGTCTTCCTCCTCCTCGCCCTCGTCGTGCGCCTGTCGCTCGAGGCCAACAGCCGCGAGGTCGCGCGGCAGCGCAGCGCGCCGCGCGCGCGGCCCGCGCCCGTCCGCGCGATCCCCGACTGCGCGTCCGACCTCTATCACCTCGCCCGCCCCGGCAGGCCGCCGTGCGTGACGTTCGTCTACTCGCCGGACGACGATCCCGTCGTGGAGGTGAGCTGCGCTGCGCTTTGGGGCGCGCGTCGTCCAGGGGGGCTTGCTTCTTCGTTTTCGCGGGGGGGGGGGGGGGGGGAGGGGGAGAGGGAGCAAGGGCGAAACAAAGGGCGCCGCGCCGCCCAACCGAGGCCTCTTGCCGCCCGCCCGCCCGTTTTGTTTTTGCTGACGAGGCCGCGCGCGCCCACAAACACCCCGACCCCAAAACGCCGTACAAACCAAACCAAACAAACCAAACAAACAAACAGGGCATCGTCACGCGCGTCCGCGAGAACAACGACCCGCCCATCCCGCCCGAGCGCGCGCGCGGCTTCCCCACGCGCGCCGCCGCCGACGCCTGGGTCGCGTCGCGCGGCGACGGCGCCGCGCTCGGCGGCGTGCACTTCGTGAGCGGCGGCGGCGGCGCGGTCCCGGCGCCCGGCGCCACGCCCGCGGCCAACTTTTCCTCCTCCGCCTCCTCCTCCCTCCCGGGAGCGTCGTCCCGGCCGACCATGCTCAACCTGCAGTACGTGATCCAGTCCAACGGCACCGTCAAGTACTTCCGCGGCGCCTTCCAGGACCTCAACACGTTCTTCGAGGTCCCGTTTGCGAGCGCCGTCGCGCGCGAGTCGGCGCGCGCCGCCCTGCTCGCCGCGGGCGCGCCGCCGCGCGTCGCCCGCGCCCTGCGCTGGTCGCCCCGCCTCGCCCCCTTCCCCCACCCGGCCCTCGCGTCCGCCGACATCATCGGCGGCGTCCTCTCCGCCTTTCTCTTCGCGGCCCTCATGTTCGGGTTCGTCACGCAGATGGGCAACATCGCGGGCGAGAAGGAGCTCGGCCTCAGGCAGGCGCTGCGGACGATGGGCATGCGCGACAGCGCCTACTGGCTGTCGTGGCTCGTGTTCGACGCGGCCTTTGCCCTCGTCACCTCGCTGCTCGTCGTGGCGTTCGGCCTGACGCTGCGCTTCGAGTTCTTCCAGCGCAACGACCTCGCCCTCGTCCTGACGCTCTTCTGGCTCTTCTGCCTCGCCATGACGGCCTTCGCCTACTTCCTCTCGGCCTTCCTGCACCGCTCGCAGTCGGCCGTCTACGCGGGCTTTGCCGTCTTCCTGGTCGGGTGGATCTTCCAGGGCGTCCAGGCCTTCGTGCGCCTCCCCTACAGCCCCTACTTTTACTACTCGGACACCCGGCGCGCGGCCGGGCGCGCGTTCTTCTGGGTGTTCAACCTGTCGCCGTGGAACCCCCTGACCAAGGCCGTGAGCGACCTGATGGCGGCGGCGGGCGACTGGCGCGGCGCGTCGCCCGGCCTGCGCTGGTCGCAGCGCGCGTCCTACTGCTCGTACGTCCCCGGCCGCGCCAGCCAGCCCCCTTACGACCCGACCGTCGAGTACCGCGACTACGACTGCGTCCTGCCCATCTCCCAGGCCTACTGGTGCCTCGCGGCGCAGTTTTTCGCGTACGGGGCGCTGGCCGTCTACCTCGACCAGGCCCTGCCCGACGAGCTCGGGCGGCGCCGGCCGCCCTGGTTCCTCTTGCAGCCGGGGTACTGGAGGCCGCGGCCGAGCGAGGTGGCGCTCGCCCTCGGGCGGGTGCTCGAGGAGGAGGATGAGGCGCTGGCGGTGGCGGCCGACGAGGCGGAGGGGCGGGCGGCGGACGCGGAGCAGGGGGCGGCGGCGGCGGCGGCGAGACCGCCGTCGGCGGCGGGCAAGGGGGCGGCGGCGTGCTGGCGGGGCGCGCGCGCGCCGCGCCCGCCGCGCCCGCCCGCCGGCAGCGTCGACGCGGACGTGGCCGCGGAGGAGGCGCGCATGCGCGCGCTCCTGCGCGCGCGCGTGCAGGCCGCGACCCAGGAGCGGCAGCAGCAGATGATGGAGGGCGGCGGAGCAGCAGCAGCAGAAGCAGCAGCAGCAGCGGCAGCGGCGACGCTGTCTGACGACGAGGCGGGCAGCCGCGGCTCGAGCAGCAGGCGGCGGCGGCGGCGGCGAGCGGCGGGCACGAGCGGCGGCGGCGGCGGCCAGCTGAGCGTCAGCACCACCAACGCCGTCGAGATCTACGGCCTGCGCAAGGTCTTTCGCGCCAAGAGCAAGGCTCCCGGCGCCGGCCCGGCCCGGCGCGGGCAGGAGGAGGGCAGGCAGAAGAAGCAGCCGCTGTGGCGCCGCCTTATGTGGCGCCCTGCCCCGGCCTCCCCCGCCGGCCTCGACGCCGCCCCGCCGCCCCCGCCGCCGCCGCCGCGCCCCTCGCGCGCCGCCCGGCGCGCCGCCGCCCGCCGCCGCCGCGACTTCTGGGCCGTCGACGGCAGCTGGCTGCGCATCAAGCAGGGCGAGCTCTTCTGCCTCCTGGGCCCCAACGGCGCGGGCAAGACGACGACCATCAACTGCCTCACGGGCAACCTTCCGTTCTCGGGGGGCGAGGCGCTCGTGTACGGCGCGCCCGTCGGCGGCGAGGGCGGGCTCGAGCGCGCGCGCGGCATCATGGGCGTGTGCCCGCAGTTCGACCTGCTTTGGTCGGAGCTCACGGGGGCCGAGCACCTGACCATCTACGGGCTCATCAAGGGCGTGCTGGTGCCGCAGCACCACGTGGAGGAGGAGCGAGGGGAGGGGGGGGTGGACGGGAAGGAGGAAAAGGAGGAGGGCGCGGAGCCGGCCGCCGACGACGCCGAGCGCGGCGACGCAGCAAGCGCGGCTGCCGCGCCTCCCGCCGTCTGTGCCGACGCAGCAGCAGACCCCTCCCAGGCCCCCGAGCACCCCCCGCCCGCACCCCTCCGCCCCCCGCTCGACCCATTCGCGGCCGTGCGCGCCGAGGCGCGCGCGCTGCTGTCGCGCGTGCGCCTGACCGACGCCGCCGACGTGCGCAGCGCGTCTTACAGCGGCGGGATGCGCCGCCGCCTGTCCGTGGCCGTCGCGCTCCTGGGGGACCCCAAAATCGTCTACCTGGACGAGCCCACCACAGGCATGGACCCGATCAGCCGGCGGTACGTGTGGGACATCATCCAGGAGGCCAAGCGAGGGCGGGCCATCGTGCTGACGACGCACTCGATGGAGGAGGCCGACGTTTTGGGGGACCGCATCGGCATCATGGCGCGCGGGCGCCTGCGCGCCCTCGGCACCCCTTTGCGGCTCAAGCAGCGCTTCGGGACGGGCTACCGCCTGTCCGTGTCGGTTCTGTCGTCGCGGCGGCACGCGGCGCGCCGCAGGGAGCTCGAGAAGCTGCGGGCGACCAGCGGCAACGGCGCCGCCAACGCCGCCGCCAGCCGCCGCCGCAGCAGCCACACGAGCGGCGGCGGCGGGGACGACTCGGACTCGGAGCCCGGGACGCCCTTTACGGACGGCACGCCCCTCAGCCGCGTCAGCAGCGCGAGCGACCTGGGGCAGCAGCAGGACGTCGTGGCAGGGGACGATGCCGATGGCGCCGCCGCATCGGCCCCGCTGCGCCGCTCGCGCTCGACGTCGCTCGCCGCGCCGCCGCACCCGCTCGCGCTGGCCGCCGCGCTCAACGCCGCGGGCGCGTACCGCCCGCCGTCGTCGTCAGCGACCGTCGTGCCCGCCGAGGCCGCGCCGCTGCTGGTGGCTCCTGGGGGCGTTGCCGCCGTCGCTGCCTCTTCTCCCTCTCCGCAGCCGGACGCCGGCGCGTCGGCCGCCGCCGCCGCCGCCAGCGCGTCGGCCGCGGCCGCCGCACAGCTGCTCCTGCGCAACGCGAGCCCCTACGGCTCCGAGGCCGACCTCGCCGAGCTCGCCACGCGCGCGTCGCGCGTGCGCGCCTTCGTGGCTGAGCACCTGGACGGCCTCCTGCCCGTGGACGAGACGCGCGCGTACCTCCACTACGTCGTGCCCACGGCCATGACGACGGCGCTCTACGGGGCCTCGGGAACGAGCGGTGGGGGAGGGGGTGTCGGCGGCGGCGGCGGCGCGAGCAGCGGCGGCGGCGGCGGCATCACCGGCCCTCCTCCTGCCTCCGCCGGCGCCTCCTCCGCCGCCACCCCGGCCGCCGGCAAGAGCCCCACCAGCGGGCCCTTGCCGGCCACGCGCAGCCCCTCGCCCAACGGCAGCAGCCAGAGCAGCGGCGGCGCGAGCGGCAGCGGCGCCTCGGCCGCGGGAGCGGCGGCGGCGGCGAGGCGGGGGGCAGGAGGAGAGGACCCCGGCGCGCGGTTCGCGCGCTTCCTCGCGCGGCTCGAGGGGCCCGAGGCGGCGCGCCTCGGCGTCACGGACGTGCAGCTCTCGCTCACGTCGCTCGAGGACGTGTTCCTCGAGGTGGCGCGCCGCGCCGAGCTCGAGGCCGCCGAGCAGGAGGCCGCGCTGGCCGCCGCCGACGCCGCGGGCGGCCCCGACGGCGCGGCCGGCGCCGCGGCCGCCACCGCCGCGCTCTCGCGGCGCGTCGCCCTCCCCCTCCCCGGCAAGCCCGAGATCGCCGTCCCCCTCGGGGAGGAGGGCCCCTTTCCCGGCCCGCCCGCGCGCCCCGGCGGCCCGCCCACCCTCTGGCGCGTGCGCTGGGTCCAGGACGACTGCGGGACGCTCGTCCCCGTCGAGGCGCGCCGGCAGCGCGCGACCGAGGAGGAGCGCGACCGGCGCGAGCAGCAGCAGCAGCAGCAGGCGCCGCCGGTGCGCCCGCGGTCGTCGTCGTCCGGCCTGCTTGCGGGCCTCGCGCCGCCGCGCTCGCGCCGCACCAGCAGCGCCAGCGGGGGCGGCGCGGCGCGGCGCACCGAGGGGATGCGGCCGCCGGGGCGCTCGCCGCCGCCTTGAGACAAAAGAGAGAGGGGGCGAGAGCAGGAGCGATCGCCTCCGTTTTCTTCTCATCTCCTCCTCGCCCGTCCCCCGGCGGACGAACCGACTGGTCGTGGAGATACACACACACACACACACACACACACACGCACGCACATACGACACGCCAGCTTCCCCCCCCCCCCTCTGTGTGTGTGTTTGACGGTTGTTGGCGTTTTTTGGCGGCGGCCGCGCTCTCGAGATCGCCCCCGCCCCCCGCGGGGGGGGTGGGGCGGGGGGGGGGGGGGGGGGGGGGGGGGC
>Ga0315905_10007589_pt1 | contig 10979 bp, 11 predicted proteins | sample LakEriMetagenome_5_FD_203522 | JGI IMG/M metagenome (GOLD analysis project Ga0315905, IMG submission 203522) | Freshwater fungal communities from buoy surface, Lake Erie, Ohio, United States - Buoy 4 MA121 | ecosystem: Environmental > Aquatic > Freshwater > Lake | place: USA: Lake Erie, Ohio... | reverse complement strand
TTTCGATAACAAATCTCTTCACAAAATGGATTAAATTAAATTCTTTCCCCTAATGTCAATCGTTGTGCCACTAAAAAGATATGCATTACTCAAAATCCATTATCTTTAAAGTTTTTATGAGATGAATGAAACTTTTTTCATTTTTTAAAGTCTTAAAATTGGGTTAATATTTACTTAATACACATGAAATACTTTTTTCTTTTATTCAAGATACTTTTTATTAGTAATGTTTTTTCTCAATCACCCACCCAACAATGGTTGAACAGATACAACGGTGATGGCGATTTTTCCGATAAATACAATTGTGTACTGACTGATAATAGTGGAAATGTCTATTTGGGTGGCTATACCGTTAATGCCAATCAACGAAAAGATTATTTATTGACAAAATATACAAACTCTGGTACATTAAGTTGGTCTGTTACCTACGATGGTTCTGATAATAAAGATGACGAGATTTTGGCAATGGCTTTTGGCTTAAATAATCAAATTATCGTTACCGGATATGCAAAGGGAAATAATACTAATGACGATATCGTTACTATTTCATACGATCAAAATGGGCAAGTTACATGGACGGCCATTTATGACAATCTTCTGTTCAGTCAAGATGATCAAGGAAATGATATCGCAGTGGATGCATCGGGAAATGTAATCGTAGCAGGTCAAACAGATACAGATCCAAGTGAGACATCAAATGATGATTACATAATTATTTCTTATTCTTCAATAGGAGCACAAAATTGGAGTGCCTTTTATGAAGGTTCTGGCGCTTCAAAAGATCGGGCATTGAAAGTAAAAATAGGTTCTGGAAATTCCGTTTATGTTACTGGTAGAAGCGCTAATTTACTAGACGACGATATCGTAACCCGAAAATATACCAATTTGGGTGCAATGCTTTGGTCTCAAACATTCAACAATGGAATGGATGATCGGCCATCAGACTTAAAACTAGATGCATTGGAAAATGTTTATATTTGCGGATACAGCAACAATGGAAGTAATGATGATATGCTTGTTTTGAAATATTCATCAGCTGGTGTTGACCAATGGTCCAATGGTTTTATTTTTAACGGTGTTAATTCTCAAGATGATCAAGCATCCTCATTAGTAATTGATGCAACTAGTAATGTTTACATTACAGGTAAAAGTGACAATGATCCAAGCTTAGTTCAAAATTTTGATTATAAAACTCTTAAAATCGATCCTTCTAAAAATTTACTTTGGCAAATAGATCACAACGGAACTGGAAATGGTGAAGACGAGGGAACCTCAATTGGACTTCTTGCCTCTGGTGATATTGTTGTAACCGGTAAATCTGATTCTGATAGCAACCCATTGTCTTCAAATTTTGATGCTATAACGATTTGTTATTCAGGTTCAACAGGAAGTCAATCTTGGATAAAAACTTATACAGGAGCAGCAGGAAAAGACGATACAGGAAATCAATTAGCTATTGATAATTCAGGTAATGTTCTCGTTGCAGGAAGTTCACAAGACAATATTTCAGAATCTGATGCTCTAGCCCTTAAGTATTCATCTACTGGAGTAGAAAATTGGTCTAAACTATTTGCTGGTATTGGTGACAATACAGAAAATGTAAATGCAATGACTATAGATGCTGCAGGAAATACGTATCTGGCTGGATACACCTACAGGAGAAATAACCTAAAAGACCTTTGCGTAATAAAGTTAAGCCCTATTGGAGATACACTTTGGGTAAAAAAATACAATGGTTCAGACAACGGAAATGATGAAGCTACTGACATTAAAGTAGATGCAGGAGGAAATGTCTACGTAACAGGTTTTATAAAAGATTCTTTAACCGATTTTGATATTATCACATTTAAAATGAATCCAAGTGGCAACTTCATTTGGATGTCGCAATACAATAACAATACTGTCAATAATGAAGACAAAGGGTTTAAACTCGAAATTGATGGTTCAGGAAACGTCTATGTTTTAGGTAATACAGACAGTAACCCACTTTTCTTAGTTAATGAAGATATACTTTTGGTTAAGTACTCGAGTTCTGGCGTCCAACAATGGGTTAAACAATACAATGGTGTCGCTAATTTGGAAGATGACCCATCTGATTTATGTTACTTACCCTCTGGAAAAATAGTTTTAACTGGAAGCACAAATAATTCCGCAAACGATGATATCGTTACAATTGCCTATAATACTTCAGGAACCCAAATTTGGTTAAAAACCTTTGTTGGTATTGGGGGGGGAAAGGATGAACCAGCGGAAATAGAATTTGATAATAATGAGAATTTATATATTTCCGGAAAAACTTCTAATGGATTAAATAATGATGGCGTTTTGATAAAATATAATTCTTCAGGTACACAACTTTGGAGTTCAATTTATGACAATAGCGCATGGAATGACAAAGGAACTTGTTTGGATATTTCAGCAAATGGAACCGTTTATTTCTCTGGAATTACTGAGAGTCCACTTACCAGTAATATTTTTATTCGTTCAATTTCCTCATCAGGAGGTATTAATTGGACCCAAATTATTGATGGTGGAGCTCAATTACGTGACGAGGTAAGTGATCTAAAAGTAGATAATAATGGAGATATTGTTTTAGTTGGTCGAACTGAAGCCAATGGTACAAATGGTCCTCATTGGAATTACCTACTCTTAAAATATTCTTCGGCAGGAATTCTCTGGTGGAATAAAATTTATGATAACGGGATAAATGGAGATGATGAAATCAATGTCTGTGAAATTGATGCCGCAAATAATATATATGTATCAGGTCAAAGCGTCTCGACTACTGGTCAAAAAGATATTGTAACAATAAAATATGATTCTCCGTTGACATTATCTGAGCTTAAAGAAAACTCTGTTTATCTTTACCCAAATCCATTTACTGATTTTGCTGAAATGAAACTTGATACAGAAAACATAACCGATATTTCGATTCGAATAATTGATATGCTTGGCAATGAATTGGTAAATGAGAAGTTGATTGATGGCAGAATAAATAGAGGAAATTTGAAAACGGGAATGTATATATTGCAAGTTTTCAATACAAACGGCATCTTAGGAGTTTCGAATATTATCGTACAAGATTAGGAAAGACTAAATGCTGCAAGACCACATCAAACCAATCACTTCTGAATTCACCAAAATCTCACTCAACGAAATGGATGAGGTTAAATTAATGAATCGCGTCGATACAAAATTTGCATTTAACTTTAGTCAGCTAAAAACAATCTTAGGTTCATTGACAGATACATATAAAATTCTTGAAATTGAAGGTACAAGAATGCCATTTTACGAAAGTTTGTATTTTGATGAAGAGAATTTTAAATTCTATAACGATCATCACATCGGAAAGGAAGATCGCTTTAAAGTGAGATTTAGAAAATATGTTGAATCAAACCTTAGTTTTCTTGAAGTAAAACATAAAATCAAAGGAAGAACAAAGAAAAGTAGAATAACTGCCGACGAAATTGCTCAAAGTTTAACGGATGATCAACAGAATTTTTTAGGGAAAATACTCAATTCTGAAATCGAATTAGTACCTAAATTATGGAACTCTTTTCATCGTATCACACTGGTAAATAAAGATATTAAAGAACGATTAACACTTGATTTCGATTTGACATTTAAATGGGAGCACCATGAAGTCAAACTCGATAATTTAGTAATTGCCGAACTAAAACAAGAATTTGTCAATCGAAACTCACCCTTTTATTCATTGATGAAGAAAATGGTAATAAGACCCTACCGATTGAGTAAATACTGTCTTGGCACATTGGAAGTTTACGGAACTGGTACTATTAAATATAACAGATTTAAGGAAAAACTGAGGAAACTCAGAAATATTAACGATAAAAATAGAGAATTATGAATGATGGATTAGAATTACTCCCGCTTAACTGGATAAACTACAGTGATTTTTACAGCTTGTTATTGAGATTGTTTATTAATATTTTCTTTTTGACAATAATTATACGCTTTTTGTATTACCCAAAAACGAAGAGAAAAGACTATTTATTTACGTATTATCTCATAGGAACTATTACCTTTTTTCTATGTTTTAGCTTAAAAAAATTAGACATTGACACTGGAATGGGACTTGGGTTGTTTGCCATCTTTGGAATAATCAGATATCGAACAGACGCCATTGAAATTAAAGAAATGACCTATTTATTTCTGGTTATTGGTTTAAGCGTGGTAAATGCAATGTTGGCATCTGAAATAACAAAGGATGTTTATCATATAAATCTTTTCGAACTCGGTTTAATTAATATCTCAATCGTTCTACTACTTTATATTTTAGAGTACCTGTGGCTTGTTAAGCACGAAACACGTAAAATTATTACCTACGATCGTATCGATTTAATTACGTCTGACAAATACGATGAAATGAAGGAAGATTTAGAAAAAAGAACAGGTTTAAAAATAAATAGAATTGAAGTTGGAAAAGTTGATTTCCTGAGGGATGTTGCTTTTATACAAATATTTTATTATTCTTCTGAACAAGCATTTTCTAATTTCGGTCAGAGTAATCAATGATTCTTGATTTATTTAAGAAGAATTGAACAAATAATTTGACTTCTTGTTTCTAAAGAGTAATTAAATCAAAATGAAAATTCTTGCTTTTGGCGCATCAAATAATTTGAATTCAATAAATCAAAACCTCTCATTTTATACTGCAAGATTATTTGAAAACACTGAACTTGACCTTATAGATCTTAATGATTTTGAGTGTTCAATCTATTCTCCTCAAAGGCAAAAAGATGGCTTTCCCTCCCAGATTATCAATTTTTTCAACAAAATGTATGAAGCTGATTTGATTATTATTTCCTTTGCTGAATACAACGGTTCTTACACGACAGCTTTCAAGAATATTTTTGATTGGATCTCAACCTATAAATCAGCGACTTTTGAAAATTGCCATTTTTTATTAATGGCAACATCCACAGGTCCTAGAGGTGGTGCAAGTGTTTTAGAGTCAGCTTTGAATCGTTTTCCTCGGCATGGAGCTACAATTTTGGGCTCCTACAATTTACCTAGCTTTCACGATAATTTCTGTAAAGAAACAAATTCGCTAAAGGAACCTCATTTATCTTCACTGTTGGATACAATTCAATCAGTTACATTGAATTTAAGTGAATTGAAAATAGAAGTTTCTAAAGAGAATGAATAGAGAAATCTATCCTCCCTTTCGTTTTACTTGATATCCATCTTTTTGCAGTATTTCAATGATTTTATCTCTAAAATTTCCTTGAATTACGATCTCGCCATCTTTTACTGTACCTCCTACCCCACATTTACTTTTTAAGAATTTTCCCAATTCTTTTAAATCATTCTCTGTTCCAACAAAACCTTCAATCAATGTCACCTCCTTTCCCGCTCGTAGCTTTTTATCAAGTGAAACATACAATTTTTGAAACTTTGGCTCTAAGGTTTCTACTACTTCTGTAGATTCAATTTCGTATTGAAAATTAGGATTTGTTGAATAAACAACATTTAACCGTTCTTTATTTTTTTTCGACATAATTAGATTTTGACTTAATTATTTTGTTCCCACCAACATTCGCATAAGTAATCTAAGGTTTCCAAATGTCTTTTTGCCTCAAACAATGAATCACCCCATGCGTATGTTCCATGTTGACGAATGATAAAACAAGAATTTTCTAATTTATTTAAATCTCTAGAAAGTTGATGCGTAAAAAAAGACATTTCCTGACTATTGTCAAAAATAGGAATACGAACCTGGTTGTCATGAGTAATTTGACCTTTAAATCCTTTTTGAACTTCAAAACCTTCAAATGCAATTGAATCTTCATTTTTTGTTGAACATAAAACTGGATATTTTCCATGACTGTGTAAAATGACCTGTGCTTCTGGAAACAATTTATAAATATCGCAATGAATTTGGGTTTCGGCAGATGGTTTTAATCCCTCATACTTCCCAATTGCTTGAGAACCGAAATCAACTAGAATAAAATCGTCCTCTATAATCTCTGATTTATCAATTCCTGAACGCGTCACCCAAATCCCTTCTTTATCGCGAAAGGAATAATTGGTAGATGTTGCAGGTGACCAGCCTTTTTGATTATAATGACGAATTGTATGTACTAATTTTGATTTCATTAAACTGTATTAACCTATTAATACAAAATGCTACTATACCACCTTTCAATTTCAGAAGTGGTTACTCCTTTTCTCTTTGCAATATCTTCGACTTGTTCCATCGTTATTTTACCTAATCCAAAATAACGAGCATCAGGGTTACCGAAGTACCATCCACTTACAGATGACGCAGGCATCATTGCCAAACTCTCGGTGAGAGATACACCTGTTATTTCTGTTGCCTTCAACAAATTAAATAAACCAATCTTTTCTTGATGATCAGGACAAGCCGGATAACCAGGAGCAGGCCGAATACCACGATATTTTTCAGCAATTACATCTTCATTTGACAATACCTCATTCGCTCCATAACCCCAATATTTTGTACGAACCTCGGCATGTAAGTATTCTGCAAGGGCTTCCGCTAATCGATCTGCTAATGCTTTTAACATAATTGAACTGTAATCATCATGATTTTGTTCAAATCGTTGTATATGCTCATCAATCCCTATTCCAGTTGTAACAACAAAACCACCAATGTAGTCGTTGATTCCCGATTCCTTAGGCGCAATGTAATCTGCTAATGCTAGATTTGGTTGACCCGCAGTTTTTTTAGTTTGTTGTCTCAGTGATCGTTGAGTACAAAGTATATTTTCTCTATTCAAATCTTCGTATATTTCGATATCATCTCCCATGGAATTTGCAGGAAACAGACCAAATACGGCTCTTGCTTCTAACCAACGTTCTCGAATAATTTGAGACAACATTTCTTGAGCGTCATCAAACAATTTAGTTGCTTCTTTTCCAACAACTTCATCAGTTAGAATCGCAGGATATCTACCATGTAATTCCCACGTTTGAAAAAAGGGAGTCCAATCAATAAATGCTGAAATATCTCGTAAATCAATATTATTCAATGTTTTAATACCCAAAAAATTTGGAGAATCAATCGATTGATTATCAAAATTTAATGCCAACTTATTTTCTTGTGCTTCTTTTAAAGTTAATAGTTGTTTGGCTCCACGGTGCTTTTCATGGTGCTCTCGTAATCGAATGTATTCTTCTTTTAAATCATTAACAAAGCCCTCTTTTTTATATCCTAACAAACTTTCCACTACAGTAACTGAACGAGATGCATCCAATACATGAACTGCTTGTCCTTTCGAATAATGCTGTTCAATTTTAACAGCTGTATGGACCTTTGATGTCGTTGCACCACCAATTAATAAAGGGATTGATAATCCTGCTCGCTCCATTTCCTTTGCAACATGAACCATCTCATCTAAAGAAGGCGTTATTAATCCACTAAGACCTATTACATCGACATTTTCTTTAATCGCAGTTTCAATAATCTTTTCAGCAGGAACCATTACTCCAATATCAATAACCTCGTAGTTATTACAAGCAAGGACAACTCCAACAATATTTTTTCCAATATCATGAACGTCTCCCTTAACTGTTGCCATGAGAATTTTACCCGCGTATGAACTTTTTCCATCCTTTTCAGCTTCGATAAAAGGCAATAAATAGGCTACTGCTTTTTTCATTACACGTGCCGACTTAACCACCTGAGGAAGAAACATTTTACCACTTCCAAATAAGTCACCAACCACATTCATTCCATCCATTAAAGGACCTTCAATCACTTGAATTGGGCGTTCATATAATTTCCTACATTCTTCAACGTCAGCATCTATAAATTCAACGATTCCCTTCACCAAGGCATACGAAAGTCTTTCTTGCACGGTAACATTTCGCCACGATAAATCTACTTCTTTGGTTTTACCATCACCCTTAACTGTCTCAGCATACTCTAACAAACGCTCTGTCGCATCTGATCTTCGATTTAACAAGACATCTTCGACATAATCCAAAAGTTCCTTATCAATATCAGAATAAACTTCAAGCATCGTTGGATTTACAATTCCCATATCCATCCCGTGCTGGATTCCATGATATAAAAAGGCTGCATGCATGGCTTCTCTTACCTTATTATTTCCTCGAAATGAAAAAGAAACATTAGAAACTCCTCCACTTATATGTGCACCAGGCAAATTTTCTCTTATCCATTTTGTTGCTCGAAAGAAATCAAGTGCATTGTTATTATGTTCCTCCATTCCTGTTGCCACAGGAAAAATATTTGGATCAAAAATGATGTCTTCACAAGCAAATCCAACTTGATTTACCAAAATATCATAGGATCTTTTACAAATTTCAATTCTACGCTCATAAGAATCTGCTTGCCCTTTTTCATCAAAAGCCATTACGATCACTGCCGCGCCATAGCGTTTGATAGTTTTTGCTTGATAAATGAAATTTTCTTCTCCCTCTTTTAATGAGATTGAGTTCACAACTCCTTTGCCTTGAATGCATTTCAATCCAGCCTCAATGATTTCCCATTTCGAGCTATCAATCATAATCGGTACCCGAGCAATATCAGGTTCTGAGGCAATTAGATTCAAAAATTTGACCATGGCTTCTTTTCCATCGATCATTCCTTCATCCATATTGACATCAATAATTTGAGCACCTCCCTCCACTTGATCAAGTGCTACAGCCAAGGCAGATTCAAAGTCTCCCTCCTTAATCATACGTAAAAACGCCTTGGACCCAGTGACATTTGTACGTTCACCCACGTTAACAAAATTACTTTCAGGAGTAACTATAAGTGGCTCTAAACCAGATAATTTAAGTGTGTGATTCATTAAATACTTTGTAATAGGATAATTCTCGTTCGCATCTCAATGATATATAAATCAAATAAAGAATACAAAAGTACTAATTTCCCATTGAAAATGTAAATCTTACACTTTCTGTATATTAAGATTTTATCTGTATACTGCTAAAAAAAATTAAGTTAATGAAATAGGAATTTCTAAACTTTTCCTAGTAACTTATTTTTAAGTTCAGCGCTAGGTGGTTTAGTTCCAAGCCAAATTGAAAACAAAGCTTTTTTAAATTCTAGCCCAGCTACAACACCTTTATAAACTCCGTTTTTATAGACTTTCACGCCTGAACCAGTTACGTATTCCAATCGAATTTTATCTCCCTTCTTAAACGGATCTGCAAAGAACCCTTTTAAAGTTGTCTTCTGTGCTTCTGTTGCTTTTCCGTGAGAGGCTGATGCAAATCCTTCGCTAACCGTTTCAAGAAACTTCTCGCGAGTAACTTTATCTGAAATTATGTGAATGTGAATAGCCATTGTAAGATCGTCATTTATTATCTTGTTGGCATCCATCGATGGGCGCTTCAAATATAATGCTCCAACATACAATTTAAAACCATATTTTGATCTTGTACCTGCACCATTATACACTAAATTGGTGCCATCAGCAGAAACTTTTTTAGATAAAGTAACACCATCTACAGCAACTGTTTCTTGTGCATTAAATAGAAATGAACCCAAAGAAATAAAACAGAGCGCTAAAATTAATTTCATAATTCCCCAAATAAAATTGTTATTAATGCTCTAAGTTAAACAAAAAAATTATCTTTGAAACGTAAAATTTATAATTCATGAAAAAATTACTCTATATATCAAGTTTGTGTTTAAGTTCAATCCTTATTAGTTCATGTGAAGACGCACCAAGTCAAGATTGGAAAGAAAAGGACGGGGCGGCAGAAAAACAACTTCAAATCATGTGTGAAGGGTTTAAAGAAAGTGATAATTGGGATTGCGATTGCTTTAAAAAAGTCACAAAGGAAATGTACCCAGATTTGAAAGAATTTTATAAAATTCGTGGTGACGAAAGCAAGTATTCTAAAGAAAATGACGCTTGGTTTTCCAAACTTGATGAGAAATGCAAGCAAAAGGAAGCCTCAGAAAATTCAAAGCAATAACAATAAGACAGATCTGAAAGTCTTTTGTTAAATTCTATTAATTTAGATTTATTTATTGTAACCCAATTTCCTGACGTGGTTTGTATTGCGTAAAATTTTCAAAATAAAAACATACATGTCAACTGAAATTGAAAAACTGAAAAAGAAATTTGAAAGCGAAAAACAAACTAAATTAATTCTGGCAATTGGAATTGATTTAATGGGTTATTTGTCATACCTCATTCCAGGTTTTGCAGAATTTGCAGACGTAGCTATTGCTCCGATTTCAGCCATTTTAGTTTATATATTCTTCAATAAAAAGTTAAAATGGGCAGGATTTACATTTTTTGAAGAAATTCTTCCTTTTACTGATTTGATTCCATCTGCCACCATTGCTTGGCACGACATGTACGTGCGAAACCAAGAAAAGACGATTGAAGACATGATTGAAAGTGAAAAAAGAAAAGAGAACGCTTTCAATAAACATGCAAGCAACACTCTTAAAAATAGTTTGTCTAAAGAGTAAAATCAAGAAGAAATAAAAATTTAGGAATTGTTTAATTCACCCAAATTTTATTTGTAGTTACACCGTGACAACTATTACACTGACCTGATGTTAACGCACTTCCCATATATTGTTTCGAACCATTTGTTCCAACAGCAACAGGATATAATCCTTGAAGATTAAACAAATCGGTTGTAAAAAAATTACCTTTTATATCTATTGCAACTGTTTTAATTAACTGACCCTGACCATTGGGTTCTGTATAAAACTCAATTGATCCACTCGTTTTTGTATTTTGTTGCAAACTATCATATACTGTTCCCGCAACGACAAAACAACCCTCACCTTCTCCTCCATCGTAATGACATTGCATACAATTTTGACCAGCATTGTGACTTTCATCATCTCCAGCGATACTGATATTATCTTCATCGCATCCCTCGTCTTCTTTTTCGCAGGATTGAAAAACAAACATAGAAGACAAAGTAAAAAAGGTAAAAAGGAATATTGAGTTTAATTTTATCTTATTCATTCGTTATTTTTTTAATTATTTACT
>Ga0315905_10007588_pt1 | contig 10979 bp, 12 predicted proteins | sample LakEriMetagenome_5_FD_203522 | JGI IMG/M metagenome (GOLD analysis project Ga0315905, IMG submission 203522) | Freshwater fungal communities from buoy surface, Lake Erie, Ohio, United States - Buoy 4 MA121 | ecosystem: Environmental > Aquatic > Freshwater > Lake | place: USA: Lake Erie, Ohio... | reverse complement strand
TTTAAGTTTTAGCCACAAGTTAAGCAAACGCTTAATTTACGCTTAAATCTAAGGGGATTTAGATGAATAAGGCACAATTTATTGCCGCGTTGGCCCCACACTTCAACGACAGCAAGAGAGAAGCAGCACACGCTGTAGAAATCGTTTTCGACACAATTACACGCACCATGTCAAAGGGTGAAGATGTAATGATCAACGATTTCGGTAAGTTCAAGAAGGTTGATCGCAAAGCACGCATGGGACGCAACCCGTTCACAGGCGAGACAATTAAGATCAAAGCTTCAAAGAAGGCACGCTTCCTTCCTGCAAAGGGTCTAAAGGATGTCATCTCAGGTGAGCGCAAGCTAGGTCCTGCTCCAAAGCCAGAACCAAAGCCAGTTGCAAAGCCAGTAGCCAAGAAGGCTGCACCTAAGAAGGCTGCTAAGAAGAAGCCAGCAGCAAAGAAGGCTGTTAAGAAAGTTGCTAAGCGTAAGCCAGCAGCTAAGAAGAAGGTTGTTAAGAAGGCTGCAAAGAAGCGTTAATTTTCGCTTCTTAACGTAACTTCAAAAACTTCATAGAACTGGGGTCAGCGATTGCTGGCCCCAGTTTTTCTTTGCCCACTAAGATTTAGTTATGGCTGAAATGCGGGTTTCTTACGCGCCACCAACGGGTTATCCGCTCGGGACAAATCCCACTTATAAATTTGGCGCCGGCGTATTGATTCCACTCATCAGCCTTATTACAAAACGTACGTGGACCGGTGCTGAAAATATTCCAAAAACTGGCGCAGCAATCGTTGCAAGCAATCACTTGTCATATTTCGATGTTTTAAATTTGACACATTTTCTTTTTAAGAATGGCCGCGCCCCGCGTTACTTAGGCAAAGTCGGAGTATTTAAAGTTCCAATCATTGGCAGAATAATTTTGGCTGCCGGTCAAGTCCCGGTCGAGCGTGAGACACCGAACGCTGGCAAGGCCGTTGATCACGCAAAACGATTGTTGGAATCCGGACACTTGCTTGGCGTTTATCCAGAGGGCACCCTCACGCGCGATCTAGATCATTGGCCGATGGTTGCCAAGACTGGGTTGGCACGTTTAGCTCTTTCTACAAACACTCCAGTAATTCCAGTTGTTCAATGGGGCTCACAAGTTTTAATGCCTACATATTCAAAGAAGCTAAAGCTATTTCCCCGAACCAAAATCACAATTGTTGCTGGCAAAGCCGTTGACCTTTCACCATGGCAGGGAAAGGCCGATGATCCGCAGGCGCTAATTGAAGCAACTGCCAAAGTCATGCTGGAAATCACTAAATTACTCGAGGAGATTCGTGGCCAGAAGCGTCCTGAAGTAATCTTTGACCCACACACATCTGATTTGCCACGCATTGGCAATTTCAAGAAGAAGCGTTAAAGAGCGAGGGTTGAAAAAGTAATGAGCAAAGTATCGGTATTTGGAGCAGGCGCCTGGGGTTCGACTCTGGCACAGGTTCTTTGCGATGCTGGAAATGATGTTCTGCTCTGGGGCCGTAACCAAGATGTTGTAGATGAAATCAATTCGAAACATACCAACTCTAAATACATCGGCCAGAACGTGCTGCCTGTTGAAGTACGTGCAACATCTGATTTAGCCGAAACTTTTGCATTCAGCAAAACTTACGTCCTTGCAATTCCATCTCAACAATTACGTACTTCTCTGCAATCTTGGAAGCCACATTTTTCAGAAGATTGCTTAATCGTTAGCACGCTCAAAGGTATTGAGATCAGCACCCAGCTTCGTATGACAGAAGTTATGCAAGATGTGATCGGCCCGCACCGCATGGCTTTGATTACCGGCCCTAACTTGGCAGATGAGTTAATTCTGCGCCAACCTGCCGGCGCTGTTGCCGCTGCAACAAACCAAGTGACCTCTGAAGAAGTCCGTGCGCTATTTCGCACACCGTATTACCGCGTTTACACTTCAGTTGACTTGCTTGGTTGCGAACTAGCTGGTGCGATTAAGAATGTAATCGCCCTCGCAGTGGGAATCTCAATCGGTATGGGCTTTGGTGAAAATACCCAAGCGATGTTAATTACTCGTGGGCTAAATGAAGTGGCCCGTTTATGCGCCGCACATGGCGCAGACCCACTTAGCGCAGCTGGACTTGCTGGAATGGGAGATCTTGTTGCTACTTGCGGATCTCCACTTTCTCGCAACAGAACCTTTGGTGAATTACTCGGTAAGACAGGTTCAATGGAGACCGCCCTTAGCCAATGGGCTAAGACAGTTGAAGGTGTTGCCTCATCTGGCGCAATTGTTGAAATTGCGCACCGTGTGGGAATTGAAGTTCCCGTGATTGAATCGGTTGCCGACATCGTAAATGGAACACTGAATCCAGAGGCGGCGCTGCAACGTTTGATGGAGATCACCACTAAGGCCGAAAACTTCATTCGATGAAAAAGCGCGTAGCCATTATCTGTGGCGGAAAATCCAGCGAGCATGAGATTTCCTGCACATCAGCCGGGGGAGTCCTCTCTGCAATTGATCGCAGCGCCTACGAGCCAGTTCTAATCGGAATCAGCAAGTCCGGTAAATGGTTTCTCCTTGCCCAGGATCATCCACTTTCAATAAGTGGAACAACTTTGCCGAGCGTTCCAGAGACAGGTACTCCCGTAACGCTAAGCGTTGCTGGTTTTAGCGCAGCTGGTGCAAACTTAAATGTTGATATCGCATTTCCAGTTTTGCATGGCCCATACGGAGAAGATGGAACGATCCAGGGTTTATTTGAAATGGCGGATATCCCTTACGTTGGCTCTGGCGTTCTTGCATCGGCAGTAGCGATGGATAAGTCATTTGCTAAACCAATTTTCGCATCTCACGGAATTAAGGTCGCCGCTGGTTTCGTTGCGCGAGCAAGTGATTGGCAGAAAGATAAGGCAGCGATTCAAAGCGCTGCAGATAAATTGGGCTATCCAGTATTCGTAAAACCTGCGCGCGGTGGATCATCGCGTGGCACGACCAAAGTTAAATCTGCCGCCGAATTTGGCGCCGCACTCATAGAAGCGCATCGCTTTGATCCAAAGGCACTTGTTGAACAAGAAATTCGCGGATTTGAAATTGAATGTGCAGTACTTGAGATAAATGGTGAAGCCAAAGCATCTCTAGTCGGACAAATAAAGATTGATAGTAAGTACGAATTCTACGATTTTGAAGCCAAGTACCTAGATGGCGCCACAACTATCGAACTGCCAGCACCAATAGATCAGAAGATTGCAGACGAGATTCGGGCGAAAGCCGTGCAAGCTTTTGTCGCACTTGGTTGCTCAGGTTTGGCACGTGTGGATTTCTTCCTAACGCCAAATAAGGAAATCATTATCAACGAGTTAAATACCATGCCAGGTTTCACTGCGACATCGGTCTTCCCAAAGATGTGGGCTGCAACCGGAGTTACTTATTCGCAAACAGTTACCCACTTGTTGCAGGCGGCGCTAACTCGTAAAAACGGCGTGCTTGGGAATTAGTAAGTAACTGGGCAAGTAAGCGTGCGAGTGATGCCTGGTACAGCTTGAACTTTAGACAAGATTACGCGGCCAAAATCTTCCATTGATGGAGCTTCCGCGCGCATGATTACATCGTATGGACCAGTAACGCCCTCAGCCAAAGTGACGCCGGGGATAGCAGATACAGATTTAGCAACGCTTGATGCTTTGCCAACTTCGGTTTGAATCAAAATGTATGCCTGAACTGACATGTTGGTGACGCCTTTCTCTTGAGAGCTTCGCCTTTGAAGATGACCACAAAGGTACTCCATGTTCTAGTCTTGGCGCTATGGCAGATAAAGCGGGAGGTTTTACCGAAGCGCAGGTGATTTCGCGACTTCGCGAGATCTTTGCAACTTCTGACCCGCGCGTAGAAATTGGTATTGGCGATGATGCCGCTGTTGTTGCCGGCACAGATAAGCGTCAAGTTATGACAACGGATATGGCCGTTGAAGGAGTTCATTTTCGCACCGACTGGTCAAGCGCCTTTGAAATCGGCCGAAAAGTTACGGCAGCTAATGCAGCAGATATTTTGGCAATGGGTGCAACTCCAGATTACTTATTGGTCGCTGTTGCCCTGACGGGAAACGAGGATTTTAAATGGGTTGAAGACTTGGCGAAAGGAATCAAGTTTGAAGCCGATCTGGCTGGCTTGCAGGTTATCGGAGGCGACCTATCGCGAAGTGAAAAGATTGTAATTTCTATATCTGCTACCGGCCATTGTGAGTTACCAATTACGCGCACGGGTGCGAAGGTGGGTGATGGTATTTATCTATCTTCGCTAACGGGTTGGTCAGCAGCAGGGTTGGCGATTATGGAATCAAAAATTACTGCAGCAACCGATGCGCATACGGTGGCAGTGCGTGAATATAAGAATCCAACAATTGATTATAAATTTAGCGCAAGTGGTGCAACGTCGATGAGCGATGTCAGCGATGCACTTGTTATTCAAGCCAGACAAATGGCGGATAGTTCAAAGGTTGCCTTTAAATTTGATCTATCAAAGATCCAAGCCTGCTCTGAATTCATTGAACTTCAAAGGTTATCTAGTGCACTGGGGATTGATGTTTGGAAATGGTTTTTTGCCGGGGGCGAAGATCATGTCCTATTGGCAACCGGGCTAGATCTGCCAGGAATCTTAATCGGTGAAGTTATCGCAGGCGCGGGTATCCAAAATGTTCCTGTAGAGGTAGAAAACAGCGCCTGGCGCCATTTTTAATTAAGGTATTGCATTTTTATGCAGTCATATCCATTTATTTTATTTATTTATACACCTGGAATTAAGTGCGGTGCTATTGCCTACTTATTGGCCAGGCGTTAATTTTAATACATGAAACGCACCTCTATGTTGGCCAGCATCTCTTCTGCGATCTTTGCGATTGCGGCTGTAACAGTCGGAGTCTCTGCAGCCAATGCAAGCATCACACTTCCTAAAGGTGCTCTACTTCCTTGTTCTGCCGGTGGCGGTGCATATTGCATCGAATCAGTTAGCGTCACGCCATCAGGAGCGAAGGCAATTGTGCTTTCATGGGTTGCAACAGGATCAGCCGGTGCGGTAGCAGGAAATACAAATAATGTGGCAGCAGGCAAAGAGTTCCCCGGACGGTGGACGGCAGATAGCGCATTTGCAAATGAAAATTACGATGGTCTTTATGTTGAAGCACAGGCAGCAAATGAATTTGTGCCTTGGATAATTCTTGATGCTAAACCAACATATTCTCCTGGCAATAAAGTTTCTTTAGCGGCCCTAACAACCAGCGCGACAACGCCGGTTAACTTGAACTCGGATGCCTTGGTATCTGTGAAGGTGCGTATTTCAGACTTTAAAGTCGGCGTAACTTACGGAATCGCAACTGAGGCAACTGTCGATGTTCAGGCAGGCGTCTTTGAATTAGCTGGTTACCCAGTCAAAGTTCCCCAAGCCAAGAGCACAAAGGATTGCGCGGGCACTGCAGGCGTTTCATCTGCGCTGGTAACTCAGTTCCAATCAATACTGGTTCCTTCCAATGATCCACTGGGTTTTTCATTTGAAGGTGGCAGCGGAAAGATTTACGTGGGCTCGAATGGTCTTTGCAAACTTTCAACACCAGTCTGGAATAGCACGACTAAATCACTAAGTTATAAAGCATCTGCGCCACGTTTAGCCCCAGATGGAAAGACTGTTAATACAGGTTTCTATTACGCGACAATCTCAGCAGCCGATGCGCTAGCGCTCTGGGGTTTAACTAAAGTTGAAGATGCAGTCTCTGCTCTTGTTGTTTCAGTTCGTACGACGGAAGCGGGATCAACTGCTGCGACCAAGGCGGTGGCTGTTAAGAACGGCAGAATTATCATTCAAGTATTTGGCTTTGAATTCCCAGATCCGATGCTAGATATTTCACTAAATCCAAGTTTTGACGTTATGGCATCTTCAAAGTCTGCCGATAGCAATATGTCAGCGGCTGGAACGGTCAGAACTACCGCATCTCCAAAGCCAAAGGCGTCGCCAAAAGCAACAACTATTTCTTGCTTAAGAGGGAATGTATTAAAGAAGGTAACGGCCATTAAGCCAACTTGCCCAACCGGTTATAAGAAGAGGTAACCGCGCTTAATTAGCGAGTTACTTTGCCGGCCTTAAGGCAAGAAGTACAAACATTCTGACGCTTAGTGCTTCCGCCAACGAGTGTCTTAACGCGCTGAATATTTGGATTCCAGCGACGACGTGTCTTTACCTGTGAGTGGGAAACGTTATTTCCGAAGCTTGGCGCTTTGCCACAGATATCGCATGTTGATGCCACAGCAGTACTCCTTTTAAATTCGCGTTAATTTCTAGTTTTAACCTCAGCCCTAACTGCGACCAGGTGGTTGACCAAGGCGTAAGAGTATCAAGAAGGCCTTCCTGACGCTAATTCGGTGAAATTCACGCGAGAATAGGCGCCATGGCCAGCCTTGATTCCAAATTAGTAAATGTCGTAGGCGACCGCACAGCCAAGGTTTTAGATACAACTTTTGGCTATAAAACAATTGCTGATTTGATCCACCATTACCCACGCAGATACTTAGTTCGTGGCGAACTTAGCGATATCGCAGAACTTAAAGAAGGCGATGAAGTAACGGTACTTGCCGAAATATTTAGCTCATCCAGTCGCAAATTGCATGCCCGCAAGGGGAGCATCCTTGAAATAATTGTCACGGATGGCAGCGCCAAGATGTCGCTGACCTTTTTCAATCAAGCTTGGCGCGAAAAGGATCTGCGAGTTGGCAGACAAGGATTATTCGCGGGAAAAGTCGGCGTATTTAACGGCAAGCGCCAGCTGGCACACCCTGATTACGAAATGATTCCGGATGGAAATGATGTTGACGCAGCCGTTGCTGAATTCGCAGGCAAGTACCTGCCGATGTATCCGGCAAGCGCAAAGTTGCCATCGTGGAAAATCGCACAATGCATTAATTTATCGATCGGTGCGTTAGATGAGATAACCGACTTTATCCCTGAAAAAATCTTAAAGGAGCGCGGTTACCCGTCTCTGCAACAAGCTATTTTGCAAATTCACAACCCTGTAGATCTCGATAGTGCCGAAAAATCGCGAGCACGCATAACCTTTGATGAAGCGCTGTTAATGCAGTTGTTATTGCTCGAGCGAAGGGCTGAACTGCGCGCTTTAAAGGCAGTAGCACGGCGACCAAAGAGTTCAGGAATTCTTACCGCCTTTGATGCTTCATTGCCGTGGCAATTAACACCGGGACAAGTGCAAGTTAGCGCAGAGATTGAAAGTGATTTAGCAGCGGCATATCCAATGCATCGACTTTTACAAGGTGAAGTTGGTTCAGGTAAAACTGTGGTTGCGCTGCGCGCGATGCTGGCGGTAATCGATAGCGGGGGACAGGCAGCGTTGCTTGCACCAACTGAAGTCTTGGCGGCGCAACATCTGCGCACAATAGAAAAATTACTTGGACCGCTGGCGCAAGGTGGAATGCTTGGTGGCAGCGAGATCGCGACAAAAGTTACTCTCTTAACTGGATCGCAAAGCGCCGCCGCCCGAAAAGAGGCGCAGGCAATGGCGGCATCCGGTGGCGCCGGAATAGTGATTGGTACTCACGCGCTGTTAAGTGAATCCGTAAAATTTAACGATTTAGGTTTAATTGTGGTCGATGAGCAACATCGTTTTGGTGTTGAACAACGAGATGCTTTAAAAGCTAAAGCAGTTAATCCGCCGCATTTGTTGGTAATGACTGCAACCCCTATTCCACGAACTGTGGCAATGACAGTATTTGGTGATTTAGATGTTTCAACTTTGCGTGAGTTGCCACTTGGCAGACAGCCAATTACTACCCATCTTGTTCCAACAATTGAGAAACCAACATTTTTAGATCGCGCGTGGGAGCGAATTCGTGAAGAGATCTCGCTAGGTCATCAGGCTTACATCGTTGCGCCACGTATTTCGGCTGGAACATCAGAGGATGCTGATTTAGATTTTCTCTATGGTGAAGCATCACCGGATATATCTTCAGTTGAAGACCTAGGTCCAAAACTGCAGTCCGGGCCACTAAAGGGGCTGCGGATCGCACCTTTACACGGGCGCCAGAGCAGTGAAGTTAAAAACGCAACCATGCAGGCTTTTGCGCAAGGTGAAATTGATGTCTTGATTTCAACTACGGTGATTGAAGTTGGCGTAGATGTACCTAATGCAACTGTGATGGTGATTATGGATTCAGATCGTTTTGGCGTTTCACAACTTCACCAGTTACGCGGCCGCGTTGGCCGTGGAACGTCACCCGGTTTATGTCTATTGGTAACGAGTGCTGAACCAGAGAGTCCTGCTCGTGAGCGCTTAGATGCCGTCTCTAAAACACAAGATGGTTTTGAACTCTCCAGAATTGATCTAGAACAACGTCGTGAAGGCGATGTGCTTGGCGCATCTCAATCAGGTTCGCGTTCGCATTTGCGCTTGCTACGAGTTCTGCGAGATGAAGCGCTGATTGAAAGTGCTCGAGAAAGTGCCGCAGAACTATTGGCGCAAGATCCCTCCTTATCTAGTTATCCTTTGCTCAAAGAAGAGCTGAAAAAGTTGCAAGCGGACGCGGCTGCAGAATTTATAGATAAGGGTTAATTCAGATGCGCATTATCGCCGGCAGTGCCAAGGGGAGAAATATCGCATCAGTTGCCTCATCTACCAGGCCAACATCAGATAGGGCTCGCGAAGCACTTTTTTCGACTTTAGCATCTGAATTTGGTGAGTTCGAAGGGCTAAATGTTTTAGATCTTTATGCAGGGACAGGTGCGATCGCACTTGAGTCTTTGTCTCGAGGAGCAGCTTTAGTTCACGCAGTCGAAAAAGATGAACAAGCGCAGAAGAGTATTGCAAGTAACTATGAGGCAATTAAATCAGCACAGTGCCCGGGCACCTTTCATCTATATGGCATGAGCGTTCATCGCTTCTTGCAAGATCCACCAATTGCGCCCTATCACTTTATATATGTTGATCCACCGTATGAAATCGAAGACCTTGATGTAATTGAAACTTTGATTCAACTTCAAGTCGGTGGGTTTTTGCATCCGCAAGCGCTGATTGCGGTGGAGCGAAATTCCAGAGTTAAGGAAATATCTTGGCCAGATGGATACATATCAGTTCGTGAAAAGAACTATGGGCAAGCGAGCATTTTCTATGGCGCACCAGCGGAATCTGAGCCTGAGAATGGATAACCCGGTTAATCGTTGCTAGCGTTTACTCCATGAAGCGCGCCGTCTGCCCTGGGTCATTTGATCCCATCACATTTGGGCACCTAGACATCATCGAGCGCGCCAGTGGGCAATTCGATGAAGTAGTAATCGCCGTCTTGGCTAATCGTACAAAAGCCAGCCTTTTCACAGTTGAAGAGCGGATGGAGATGATCCGCAAAACCACTTCAAAATTTAAGAATGTGAAGGTTGATTCATGGCATGGACTGTTAGTTGATTATTGCAAAGCAAATTCAATTCAGGCGATAGTCAAGGGTTTACGTGCGGTAACTGACTTTGACTATGAACTGCAAATGGCACAAATAAACTTACAAGGAACTGGTGTCGAAACTATGTTTATGGCAACAGCGCCAGCACATTCATTTCTATCTTCATCCATTGTTAAAGAACTCGCACATTTCGGTGGCGATGTCTCTTCAATGGTTCCAGGCATCGTAAATGATGCACTTAAAGCACGAGTAGCAGGGAAGTAAAAATGGATTCAATCGAGAAAATAAGCACCGCGATCACCCTTATTGAAGAAGCTCGCGGAGTTCCGCTATCGGCATCTTGCGTTGTGCACCGTGGTGAAATTCTAGAAATCTTAGATGGCGCTAAAGAAGCACTTCCGCAGGATCTATATCGCGCAGAGGACATAATCGCCCAACGTGAGAAGTTAATCGAAGAAGGGCGCTCTAGTTCTGAGCAGATGATTGCAACGGCTCGCGAAGATGTTGCGCGAATGATCGAACAGACCGCGATTGTCCAAGCCGCGCGTGATGAAGCGCAAAGAATTCTCGATGATGCGCGCGTGTTAGCAGCTGACGAGCGTGCCGAGGTAGAAAGTTATATTGATGGCCGCTTAGCCACCTTGGAAGTTATTCTAAATAAGACTATGGACGCAGTCGCCCGTGGCCGCGAGCGCTTAGATGGCGCCAACGATAAAGATGTACTTTCACAACTTGCTGACGATAAATAATCGAATTTAAGCCAAAGACGTAACCCCTACATATTTCTCATGACTCGTGCATCCCAGGTATTTGAATTCAATACTCACGAACTACCTCGCCGAGCGGGGGAGATGAAGGAGTACCAACTAGATTTAGAGATTTTGGAACCAGTGGGCATTGCCCTCGTAGCGGTTCCGGCAGGTGATGTAATTGAAGTAGATATGCGCCTGGAATCTGTGACAGAAGGTGTTCTGCTAAGTGCGCAAATATTTGCGATAGCAAAAGGTGAATGTATTCGTTGTTTAGATCCAGTTGAGATTGAAGTCGAGCGCAAAATTCAAGAGCTCTATCGTTATGAACCAACTGCAGATAAAGGTGGCAAGCGTGGCAAGAAAGCGGCCAAGATAGAAGAAGATGACTTAGCTAGCGATGAAGAGTTATTCCTAGATGGCAGCGTTATGGATCTTGAGATTCCAATTCGCGATGCGATCGTGCTGGATCTGCCAGTTAACCCTCTCTGTTCTGAAGGCTGCCTAGGTCTGTGTCCGGACTGTGGTGAAAAGTGGGAGAAGTTGCCGCAAGATCATGCCCACGAAGCAAATGACGCTCGCTGGGCTGGGCTGCAGGGCTTGGATTTTAAGAATTCGCCCGAATAAGGGATACTTCCTCCATTAGCAGTAAGCCAGTCAGCAGTAAGCCTTGACACAGAGTGCCTGAGGTCAGCAGAGATTAAGGACGATTACCGTGCCAGTACCAAAGCGAAAGATGTCTCGCTCGAAGACACGCTCACGCCGCAGCATGTGGAAGACAACTGCAGCATCACTTGCAGCATGCCCA
>Ga0315905_10007582_pt1 | contig 10985 bp, 5 predicted proteins | sample LakEriMetagenome_5_FD_203522 | JGI IMG/M metagenome (GOLD analysis project Ga0315905, IMG submission 203522) | Freshwater fungal communities from buoy surface, Lake Erie, Ohio, United States - Buoy 4 MA121 | ecosystem: Environmental > Aquatic > Freshwater > Lake | place: USA: Lake Erie, Ohio... | reverse complement strand
GTTCAGGAACTCGCTCCCGTTTTGGATGCAACTGCTCGCGGCCACGGCCCTGGCCTGGCTGCTGGCCGACCCGCGGTGGATCGCGCAGGAATCGCGGCAGACCGTGGCCGTGGTTCTCGACAGCTCCGCCTCGATGCAGGCCGCACGGCAGGAGACGCTCGACCTGCTCGCCCGCCGGCTCGCCGCCTGGGACGCCGTCGCCGCCCGCACCGACTGGCACCTGCTGGAGACCGGGCCCGGACGGCCGCCGCTCTACGCGGGACGGGGGCTTCCCGCCATGCTCGCGGCCGCCCGTGGGTGGCGGCCGACCCTCGGCACGCATGACTTTTCCGAGTCGCTCGCCGTCGCCGCCACGCTCGTGCCACCCGGCGCCGGGACGGTGATTCTCGTCACCGATCGGCCGACCGAGGTGCCCGGCGGCGTCGGCCTGCTCTCGGCGGGCACCGCGTTCGACAACGTCGGCTTCTCCGGGGGCGACGTGGAAGGGGCCGGTGACGGGGCCGCGTGGCGGGTGCTCGTCACCAATCATGGGGCCGCGCCACAAGAGCGGGCCGTGACCGCGCGGAGCGCCGCGGCCGGCGGCGAGTTTGCGCCGCTCGGGCCGCCCGAGGTCGTCAGCCTCGCGCCGGGGCAGAGCCGCACGCTCCAGGGGCCGTGGCCCGCCGGCGCCGAGCGAATGCTCCTGTCGCTCGGGAGGGACCGGTTCGGTGGCGACGACACCCTGCCGCTGGTGCGGCCGGAGCCGCGGACGGTGAAGGCGGCCGTGACGATCGGCGGGCCGACGGGCGAACTGCTCGGTCGGATGGTCAAGGCGGCGACCGGCGTGGAGATTGTCGCCGATCCTGCAGCGGCGGATCTCGTGGTCGGCCGCTTCGGCCCGGCGGCCACGACCGACGGCATCGAGGTGGCGAGGGACGACCTGCCGGCGGCGGACGCGGCGGAACCACCCGCGCCGGCGGCTGCCGCCGAGCGGCGAAAACCCGGCGGACAAAAAATCGGCGGACAGGCGGCCTTCGATCCGGCCTGGGTTGCCGCGGAAGACACCGCGCTCACCCGCGACCTCGGCTGGGGCGGGCTGTTGTCGGGGCCCGCCGGCAACCTCGGCCTCACCGCCGCCGACGAGCCGTTGCTCTGGAAGGGAGGCCGGCCCCTGGCGTTCGTCCGCACCACCGGGCTGCCGGGCGGCCGCAGCGTGCAGTCACTGGTGCTCAACTTCGACGTCGCGGCATCGACGGCGGCCCGGTCGCCGGCGCTGGTCGTGCTCGTGCAGCGGTTCATCGACCGCATCCGCACGCGGATCCCGCGGCCATGGGCCGACAACTTCGACACGGGCCAGGCGATCGCCCTGCCTGACGCGGTCCTCGACGGCCGGCCGGGCCGGCTCACGCTCGCCGTGGAGCCGGTCGCGGGGGAGGCCGCGGGACCAGTGCCGTTTCGCGGCCGGGCACCACGCGAGCCAGCGTTCTTCACGGTGTCGGCCGCGGTCGGTGGAGACGCCGCGCCCGCGAGGCTCGTGACCGGCGCCGCCCAGTTCGCCGACTCGCGGGAGGGCGACTTCCGCACGGCCGCTCCGCTCGACACACTGGAATCGATCCGCATGGAGCGGGCGCTCAAACAGTCAGTCGCCGATCCGTGGGCGCCGCTCTGGCTGGGGATCGCGATCGCCGCGTTGCTCGTCGCCTGGGGATGGAGGGGCCGGGGCCGCCGCAGCGAGGGAGCCGTGTCATGATCCAGGGCCGTCAGGAATTGTGCGGGTCATGGCGAGTGGGCCGGGGTTGCCCATGCCATCTCGTCGGACGCTCGCGTTCGGCATCCTGCCTCCCGCTCGCTCGGAGGAAACCGCGCTTCGCCTTCCGGGCTCCGCTCGGTTTCCTACGCCGCTCGATTGGCATGGGCAATCCCTCCGACCGATGAAAGTTTCCGAAGAACCATGATCCAGTTCGCCGCCCCCCACTGGTTTCTGCTGCTGCCGGCCGTCGCGCTCGCGGGCTGGTTCTGGCGCGGGCTGCATCTGGAGCGGCCGCTGCGGGCGCTGTGTTTGCTCCTGGCCGTGCTGCTGCTCGCCGAGCCACGGGTGCGGCGGCAGGGGGATGGGCTCGACCTGTGGGTGCTCGTGGACCAGTCCGACTCCGGCTGGGAAGAGCTGGCGCCGCGCCTGGCCGAGATGGAGACGATCCTGGAGAAGTCGCGCGGGGTGGACGATCGGATCTTCCACGTCGACTTCGCCGCCGAGGCCGTGACCCGCGGAGCGCTGCTGCGCGGCGGCGCGGCGGCCACCGAGTATGCGGGCAAGCGGACGGCCACGCGGCTGGCCTCGGCCGTCTCCTACGCCCTCGGCCAGATGCCGGCTGATCGCGCGGCCCGCATCCTGGCGATCACCGACGGCTACTCCACCGAGCCGCTCGACCGGCTCGCCGACCAGCTGCTGGAGAAGGGCGTGGCTCTCGACATGCGGCTGCCGCCGGGGCGGGAGCTGGACGACTTCGCGCTGGCCGCCTTCCGCGTGCCGCGCCGCGTGCAGGCCCGCGAGGGACTGCTGGCGGAGGTGGTGGTCCGCGGTGGCCGCGACGCCACCGTGCCGCTGGAAATCCTCCGCGACGGCAAGCCGATCGGGAAGCGGGAGGTGGAGGTCCGAGGGGGCGAGGGCCGGGTGCGGTTCACCGACCGGCTGGCCGCGCCGGGGGCGCACAAGTATGCCGTGCGAATCCTGCCCGAAGGCGACCCGATCGCGGGCAACAACCTGGCCGAGCAGTGGGTGGAGGTGCAGGGAGGCGGTCGCGTGGTGCTCGTGACCGCGTATGCCGACCCGCCGCTGGCCACGGTGCTCGAGGCCCAGGGATTGGAGGTGCAGGTCATCTCCGACCTGGCCGCCGCGCACGTGGGCGTGCTCTCCGGGGCCAAGGGGGTGATCCTCGACAACGTGCCGGCCTACAAGCTCGATCCCGGCTTCGTGAAGGGACTCGACTTCTTCGTCACCGCCCAGGGAGGCGGGCTGGCGATGGTGGGCGGCAAGTTCTCGTTCGCCGCCGGCGGCTGGTTCGGCTCGGCGATCGACCACTTGCTGCCGGTGAGCATGGAGCTCAAGCAGGAGCACCGCAAGCTCGCCGTGGCGATGGCGATCGTCATGGACCGCTCGGGCAGCATGTCGATGACGGCGCCCGGCACGACCCAGACGAAGATGGCGCTGGCCGACGAGGGAGCGGCCCGGGCGATCGAGCTCCTCGGCGACAACGACATGGTGGTGCTGATCCCGGTCGATAGCGCGGCCCATCCGCTCTCGGACGCCCCCGTCGCCGTGGGCCCGAACCGGGCCAAGCTCGTGGCCGCGGCCCGCAGCGTGGTGAGCACCGGCGGCGGCATCTTCTGTTACACGGGCCTGGCGAAGGCCTGGGAGATGCTCAAGGAGACCAAGGTCGGCCAGCGGCACGTGATCCTGTTCGCCGACGCGGCCGACGCCGAGGAGCCCGGCGACTACGAGAACCTGCTCGCCGAGATGACGAAGGAGAAGTGCTCGGTGAGCGTCATCGGCCTGGGGGCCGACACCGACGTGGACGCCGAGTTTCTCAAGGACATCGCCAAGCGGGGCAACGGCCGGATCTTTTTCAACGCCGACGCCAAGGAACTGCCCGCGCTCTTCGAGATGGAGACGGCCACGATCGCCCGGTCCGCCTTCATCGACGAGCCGGTGGCGGTGAAGGGCACGCCCGGCTGGGCGGAGATCGCCGCCGCGCCGCTCGCATGGCTGCCGCAGGTGGACGGCTACAACCTCACCTATCTCAGGCCCAAGGCGGCGCAGGCGGCGATCACGGGCGACGAATACGCCGCGCCGCTGGTCGCCTTCTGGCGGCGGGGCACGGGACGGGTGGCGGCGGTCACGTTTCCGCTGGGGGGCGAGTTTTCCACGCTGACCCGCGACTGGGACGGATACGGCGGCATGGCCCAGAGCCTGGCCCGCTGGCTGGCCGGGCCGCCGCTGCCGCCGGGCGTGGGCATGCAAACCCGCGTGGACGGCACGCGGGTGCGGCTGGACCTGCTTTACGACGACTCGTGGGCCGACCGCGTGACGGCTGATCCGCCGGAACTGCTCGTGTCGCGCGGGGCCGGGGGCGTGGCGACGGCGGTGCCGTGGGAGCGGCTGGCGCCCGGCTACTTCTCGGCGGCGCTTGACGCGGCCGACGTGGAGTATGTCCGCGGGGCTGTGCGGCTCGGGGAGACGGCGCTGGCGGTGGGGCCGCTGAACGTGGCCGCCAATCCCGAGTGGGCCTTCGACCGCGGCCGCGTGGAGGAACTGCGGGCGGTGAGCGGCCGCTCCGGCGGGGTGGAGCGGGTCGATCTCTCCGACGTCTGGCGGGCGCCGCGGCCGGCGGCTTTCCGCGACATCCGCCGCTGGCTCCTGCCCGCGCTGTTGGTATTGCTGCTGCTCGAGGCCCTGCAGTCGCAGGTCGGAGGTTTTGGGAGTCGCGCGATCGGACCGGGCGCGGTCCCCACCAATTCTCCCGCCTTCTGAAGGAGAGGGAGAGGTTCTTTCCAGACGTCACGAGAGCCCCACGGCAGCCTGGCTGCTGACCGGCCGGAGCCGTCGGTCGGCGACCATCATCTCCGTCCTCCCCATGCCAGCCGTTTCTCGGTCACCCGCTGCCGGCGGGCCGCATGGTGGTCGCGAATCCGATCCACCTGGCGGGCCACGGCCTGGCCGATGCGGCTGGTCGCCCGGTCCACGGCCGTCGCCCAGTCGCTGTCGGCCACCGTGGCCACGACCACTCCGCAGCCGTGCGTTTTCACGAGGATGCGACAGAACTTGTCGACGCCCCCCTTCGGACCGTTGTGATCCTGGAGAAACACGAACACTTTGCCGATTCGGCTGCCGAATCGCGCGAGTGCGAATCGCAGCCGGCGTTCGATGTGGTTTGGCAGATCCTGGGGCCGCCGCACGCCCTTGTCCTTGAGGTGCCAGATCATCACTTCTTCTCCTTCGTGACCGGCCGGTCGTCGGCGGTCATGCCCGAATTGTTGGCCTGTAGGCCCGATCCGGGAGCCTTGTTTGTTTCGTGGTCGTGCATAGAAAATATCAATGCAGGAAGGACGAGCGATCGGCGGGATGGACTGGCTCAACTACCACCACCTGCTCTACTTCTGGGCGGCAGCCCGCGAGGGGAGCATCACCAAGGCCTGCCGGCGGCTGCACCTCACGCAGCCCACCGTCAGCGCCCAGATCCGGTCGCTCGAGAAGTCGCTCAAGGCCACGCTCTTCGACCGCTCGGGCAGGACGCTCGTGCTCACCGACACCGGCCGCATGGTGTATCGCTATGCAGACGACATCTTCTCGCTCGGCCGCGAGCTGCAGGACGCCCTGCGCGACCGGCCCCGGGGCCAGGCGCTGCGGTTCGCGGTGGGCGTGGCCGACTCGCTCCCCAAGGTCCTGGTCCACCGGCTGCTTTCTCCGGCATTCGAGGCGGGCGACGACGTGCGGGTGACTTTCATCGACGGAGAACCGGAGCGGCTGCTGGCCCAGCTGGCACTGCACGAGCTCGACCTGGTGGTGAGCGACTTCCCCGCCAGCCCGCGGCTGGGACTCAAGGCCTTCACGCACGTGCTCGGGGAATGCGGGGTGACGTTCTTCGCCGCCGCGGCGCTCGCCCGGGGCTGCCGCAAGGGTTTTCCCGGCTCGCTCACCGGGGCTCCGATGCTGCTGCCGATCGGGACGTCGTCCCTACGGCGGAGCCTCGACCAATGGTTCGACGAGCACGACATCAGGCCGCGCGTGGTCGGCGAGTTCTCCGACAGCGCGCTGCTCAAGGCTTTTGGTGCCGCGGGGGATGGCATCTTCGCCGCGCCCACGGCCGTCGAGGATGACGTGGTGCGGATGTACGGCGTGCGGGTCGTCCGCCGGGTGGCGGCGATCCGCGAGCGGCTGTATGCGATTTCCGTGGAGAAACGGCTCGTCCATCCGGCCGTGGTGGCGATCTCGCGTGCCGCCCGGACGAAACTCTTCCGGGGCCGGCCGACGCATGATTGACCGCGGCGGGCGTTTCCGGGGGTTCGAAACCGTCACCGTGGCCGATGCAGCCGGGCGTGCGCCGTGCTTTGCATCCGGACGCGTTCGGGATGCGAATCCGTCAACAAAGCCCGCAGCGGGCTTTCGGAGCGGCATGTTCGGTGAGAATATCATGGCCATGAACTGCCGCGACTCGATCCGTCAGCGATGCCTCTGCTGGTGCAGTCTGCTTCTGCTGGTTTTCGCGGTGCCGGTAGCCCGGGCAGCGGGTGATGCCGCAGCGCCAAGCCCCCCAGCCGGGCCGCCGCCTTCCTCGACGCCCCCCATCACGCTGCCTCCCGGGGATGAGCGGCTGGAGCAATTGTTCGTCGGGCGGAAGGCCCCCGCGTCGAAAGACGATCTTCGCGCCCTCGAAACGCGACTGCAAACGATCGCCGCGGCCGTCCTGCCCTGTACCGTGGGCGTGCAGATCGGCGGTGGTTCCGGCAGCGGGGTCATCGTTTCGGAGGATGGTTTCGTCCTCACCGCCGGGCACGTGTCCGGCAGGCCGGGCCAGAAGGTCACGATCGTCCTCCAGGACGGCCGGCGGGTGACCGGCAAGACGCTCGGCGTGAACTTTGGAATCGACTCCGGTCTCATCAAGATCGACGGCGACGAGAAATGGCCCCACGCGGAACTCGGCCGCTCGCAGGGTCTCGCCCTGGGGGCGTGGTGCGTGGCGGCCGGGCACCCCGGCGGCTTTCAGCCGGGCCGCACGTCGCCGATCCGGGCCGGTCGCGTCCTTGCCAACACACCTGGCGGCATCGCCACCGATTGCATGTTGGTCGGCGGCGACTCGGGCGGTCCGCTGTTCGACGGCCGGGCCCGCGTCATCGGCATCAACAGCCGCATCGGCGGCACAGTGGCCGAAAACGTCTGCGTGCCCATCGATACGTACCGCGACACGTGGCCACGCCTGGCGGCAGGAGAGGTGTGGGGGCTTCCCGCGCGGAAGGGCGATCCGTTCATCGGCCTCTCCGGGGAAGACGAAGAGGCCGGTGTCCGCGTCACGCAGGTCCAGCCCGGCAGCCCCGCCGACAAGGCGGGCCTGAAGGTGGACGACGTCGTGTGCCGGTTCGGCGCCGGCCCGATCACGTCCTTCGAGGACCTCGTCAAGGCGGTGCGGGCGAGCAAGCCCGGCGCGAGCGTCGCGGTCGACGTGCAGCGTGGCGCGGAACGACTGACGGTCACGGTGATCGTCGGAAAACGCGAGGACTGAGGACCCGACATGCAACGCTCCGCCCTGGCCCTGGGAATGATGCTCGGCTGCGCGATCGGCGTGTGGGGGGCGCGTCTGCCGGCTGACGAGCCCGCGCCGGCGGCGAAGCAGCCGCCGGGAACGACGGCCGAAGAAAGCCGCCGCAGATGGGAACAGGCGTTCGCTCATCAACTCGACATGCTCCGCGACCGGCAGGCGCGGAAGCCGGTGCCGCCGCAGGCGCGGAATCACGATGCGATCCTCGAGGCGTTCCGCGAGTCGGTCCTGCCGGTCCGACCCGGCACGGTGACCGTGCTGGACGGCGACGAGCAGGTGGCGCTCGGAACCGTCGTCGATCGGGAGGGACTCGTGCTCACCAAGGCCAGCGAGCTCCGCGGCACGCCCGCGATTCGCCTCGCCGACGGCACGCGGCACGCCGCCGAGGTGGTCGCCGTCAGCGAGGATCACGACCTCGCCTTGTTGAAAATCAAGCGGACGGACCTCCAGCCGGTGAAGTGGGCCGCGGCGGAGCCGGCCGTGGGCAGCCTGCTGGCGACCGCGGGCAGTGGCAAACGGCCCGTGGCGGTGGGCGTCGTGAGCGTGGCATCACGGCCGATCCGGTCACGCGTCGTGTTGGGCGTCGAACTGCGGCCCGCGGCCAACATGGCGATCGTCGACAAGGTGGTGCCCGGCTCGACGGCGGAGAAGATGGGCCTCCGGCCCGACGACGTGGTGACCCGCGTCGGGGGCCGGGAGATCGGCGTTCCGCGAGAACTCGTCGAGATCCTCCGCGAGCGGCAGCCAGGGGAAACCCTGGAGATGGCCGTTCGCCGGGGCGCGGAGACGATCGCGCTGACGGCCCGCCTCGAGGCCGACGGCGGGCTGTCGCCGCGCCGGCAGGGGCGGCTCGATCGCCAGAACCTTCTGGCCGGGGACATGAGTTCCAGGCGGGGGAATTTCCCCGAGGCGTTGCAGCACGACACGGTCCTGCAGCCGGAGGACTGCGGCGGTCCGCTGGTGAACCTCGATGGCGAGGTGGTGGGGATCAACATCTCCCGTGCGGGCCGCATCGAGAGCTACGCCCTGACGCCCGCCGTGGTCCTGCCCGTGCTGGAGGCCATGAAGGCGGGTCAACACGCCCCGCCCGGGAACTTCCCTCACGTGCTCGAAGGCCGTGCACTCGACGCCAGGATCGCGCGGCAGGAGAAAGATCTGCGGGCGGCGGAACGGGCGCAGGTGGCGGCGGAACGGACCCGTGCGGAGGCCGAAAAGCTTCTGGAAAAGGCCCGACGCCAGCGGCAGGAATGGGCGGAGCGGACGCCGTAGCGGGTCGGAGCAGGAGGCTCCCGGCAGGTCTGCCCCATCCCCCGAACCTGGCTCGGGCGGCGGGTTTCGCCGCAGGATCGTGCGGCTGGGAGGCCGATGCTATAGTTGAAGGAACGATCCGTGAGGCCGCCATGCCCCGAAACCGCCTCCTGCCGCCGCCGCTCGTGGTGCTCGTCGTCCTGGCCGCGGCGATCAGGGTGACGGCTGCCGAGACTGCCGCCGGCCCCGCTGCCGTCGCGGCGGCGCCCGACCCCGGCCAGATCGAGTTCTTCGAGAAGAAGATCCGGCCGGTGCTGGTCGAGCACTGTTATGAGTGCCATTCGGCAGAGGCGGCGAAGGCCGGCAATCTCGAAGGCAAACTGGCACTCGACTCCCGCGACGGCATCCGCCAGGGGGGCGAGAGCGGTCCGGCCGTGATGCCTGGGGACGTGAACGCCAGCACGCTCATCCAGGCCCTCAGGCACGAGGGCCTGGAGATGCCCCCCGGCGACAAGCTTCCCGACGAGGTGGTCGCCGACTTCGTCACGTGGGTGAAGAACGGCGCCGCCGACCCCCGCGACGGCTCGGCCCTGGCGACCGGCGCGATCGACATCGAACAGGGGCGGAAGTTCTGGTCGTTCATCCCGCCGGCGGCCCATCCCCGGCCGGCGGTGCAGGACGCCGCCTGGCCTGCGCGGGAGCTCGACTGGTTCATCCGCGCCACCCACGAGGCGAAGGGCGTCACGCCCGTGCCGGCAGCTACTCGCGAGGAGTGGCTGCGGCGGGTGACGTTCGACCTCACCGGATTGCCTCCCACTCCCGAGGAGCTCGACGCCTTCCTCGCCGACCGGTCGGCGGAGGCCTTTGCCACGGTCGTGGAGCGGCTGCTCGCCAGCCCGCACTTCGGCGAACGCTGGGCCCGGCACTGGCTCGACGTCGCCCGCTACGCCAATGATCTCGGCGGTTCGGTCGGCCCGGCGCCGTCGCCCAATGCGTTCCGCTACCGCGACTGGGTCGTGAACGCGTTCAACGCCGACATGCCCTACGACCAGTTTCTCCGCCTGCAGCTCGCCGGTGACATGCTCGCGGAGCCGCAGGACGACCAGGTCACGCGGCTCGCCGGCCTCGGCTTCCAGGGCCTGGGGCAGAAGTTCAGCGGCAATGCCGTGGGCATGGTGAAGAAGAAGGTGGCCGACGAACTCGACGACCGGGTCGACACCGTCACCCGCGGTCTGCTCGGGCTGACGGTGTCGTGCGCCCGTTGTCACGACCACAAGTTCGACCCGATCCCGACCCGCGACTACTACGGTCTCGGCGCCGCGTACAACGGCGGTGAGTGGAACGCGGAGCTGCCGATCGGCAGCCCGGAACAGGAGCAGGCCCGGCAGGACTGGCTGAAGCGGAAGGGGGAGATTGCCGGGCGGGTCACGAAGCTCCTCGACGAGGAGTCGGCGCGGGTAGGGAGAGTGGAGCTCGCGAAGCTCGCCGCCTACCTGGAGGCGGTGTGGCAGGCGGAGGTCCGCGCCGCCCGCAAGCTGTCGCCGGACCTGCCGGCGCTTGCGAAGCAGCACGGCCTCGAGCCCGTGATTCTCGAAAGTCTGTCCAAGGCCCGCGGCAAGAAGCAATTCGAGACAGCCGGCGACGCCCTCAAGGCGTGGCAGGGGGCGGTGCTGGCGGCGATTCCCACGGCTGCCGCCGGCGCGGGCGATAGCGACGTCCCGGCGGAGATCGCCGCCGCATCTCAGCGGGCGGCTGCGGTCGTCGCCGAGGCGTTGACGGATCTCGATCGGCTCGACCGGGAGAAGCAGGAGAAGCAGCCGAAGGCGGAGCCGCTCAAGCCGGAGCACGACCTGGCTCTCAAGTTCCTGCTCCAGAACAAAGGGGCGGCCTTCAGGTTGAATGCCAGTGAGATCCCGAGATTTTTCACGGGGGAAGCGAAGCAGCGGCACGAGGCGCTTGCCCGCGAGCAGGCCGAGCATGCGAAGACGGAGCCGCCGGAGCCACCGCGGACGCCGGGCGTGAAGGGGGGCGGCAGCCCGATGCGAATCAACATCCGCGGCAACGCCGACCAGCTCGGCGTGACGGCGCCGCCCGGGTTCCTGCAGGTGCTGTCGCCACCCGCGGCCTCGGGCACCGCCGCCGCGGGGTTCACCCGCCTGGACCTGGCCGACGCGATCGCCAGCCGTGACAATCCGCTGACCGCGCGGGTCTTCGTCAACCGGGTCTGGCACCACCTCTTCGGCCGCGGCCTGGTCGGCACGCTCTCCAACTTCGGCCAGCTCGGCGATCGGCCCTCGCATCCCGATCTGCTCGACACGCTCGCGGTGCGGTTCATGGAGCACGGCTGGTCCACGAAGTGGCTGGTTCGGGAGATCACGCTCTCTACCACCTACCGGCTCTCGAGCCGACCCGACGTTGCCAACCAAAAACTCGACGGCGACAACCAGC
>Ga0315905_10007581_pt1 | contig 10986 bp, 14 predicted proteins | sample LakEriMetagenome_5_FD_203522 | JGI IMG/M metagenome (GOLD analysis project Ga0315905, IMG submission 203522) | Freshwater fungal communities from buoy surface, Lake Erie, Ohio, United States - Buoy 4 MA121 | ecosystem: Environmental > Aquatic > Freshwater > Lake | place: USA: Lake Erie, Ohio... | reverse complement strand
CACATTAAGAGCAGAAGGTCATATGATTTATGGCAATAAAGTTGCTGGTAAAACATATTACAGACTAGGAACACCAACAAGAGCAATTATTGCTGCTGGTATTCAAGCTTTATATGGTACAAAATTCAAATATTCTAATTGGAAAAATCCAGTAAGAAAATCTGAATTGTCACCAATTAACTAATTAAAGAATTTACTGAGAGGGCTAAATCCTTGCCAGTAAATAGTGGTGTGCCTTTATCTTCTTCTTCTTAGAATTGAAGAAATTTGTTATGTGCCTTCAAATGTGGCACACCACTCTTAATAAAAAGGTTGCGATATATTCGCGAGAAAAAATAAATGAATTCTAAAATAGGTACAAATTTTTACACTAACGTTTCCACTACAGCCAACGATGTGCTCGTTCGAGCAGTCACTGATGTTGGTACTCGAATCCAAGAACGAATCCCTTTTAAACCACACTGTTATATTACCAAAGGAACTGGTGATACACCCTACAAAACACTAGACGGAAAACCTTGTTATAGAGTTAATTTTGACTCTATGAAACACGCAAGAACATTTTTTGAAGAATTTAAAACAATCTCTAATTTTGACGTGCATGGAATGCTTTCATTCACTCATCAATATATTAATCAAGCATATCCTGAAGCAAGTTTAGATTTTGATTATTACAAAATAAGAATCTATTCTTTAGATATAGAAACAACAACTGAGAATGGTTTTCCAGATGTAAATAATCCAACTGAATCTATTATACTTCTTTCAGTACAAGACATTCATACTAAAAAAATCATCACATGGGGATTAAAAAAATATACAGGAGAACGTACAGATGTTGAATATCGTGCTTTCCCTGATGAGAATGCTATGCTTGATGATTTTATTAAGTGGTGGCATAAAAATTGTCCAGATATTATTACTGGTTGGAATGTAGGTGCATTTGATACAGTTTATCTTTATAAAAGAATTCAGATATTGCTAGGCGATTATACTGCTAAAAAATTAAGTCCATGGTCTTTTATTTCATCTAAAACAGTTTCAGTAAGAAATAGACAAACAACATATATTGATTTTGAAGGAACATCCCTTTTAGATTATATGAGTTTGTATAAGAAATATACTTATACGAATAAAGAATCTTATAAGCTTGTTGATATAGCACAAGATGAATTAGGTGTGACTAAATTAGATCATAGTGAATATGCTTCATTTAAAGAATTTTATACAAAGAACTGGAATAAGTTTGTTGATTATAACATAAGAGATACTGAATTAATTACTCAACTAGAAGATAAAATGCGTCTTTTAGAATTAATTGTCACTTTTGCATATAAAGCGAAAGTTAATTTTACTGACGTTTATTCTCAAGTAAGAACTTGGGATATGATTATTCATAACCACCTTATACAAAAAAATATTATTATTCCACCTAAAAAGCCAATAGGAAAAAGTCAACAATTTGAAGGAGCATATGTAAAAGATCCAATCTTAGGAATGCATAAATGGGTTGTTGGGTTTGACTTAACTTCACTTTATCCACATTTAATTATGCATTATAATATCTCGCCAGAAACAATTCAAAATAAAACTTACAAATCAGGAGTAGATCATTATCTAAACAATCCAGCTGAGTTTCAAGATGATGAAACTGTTGCTGTAAATGGTTCAGTTTATACAAATAAAATTGAGGGGATGCTTCCTAATATTATGAATACTTTTTATGCTCAAAGAGATATTGCTAAAAAGAAATTAATAGAAGCTGAAAAACAATTTCAAACAACCAAAGATCCTAAGCTTAAAAAAGTTATATCAAAATATAATAACGAACAAATGGCTTATAAGATCGCCCTGAATAGTGCTTATGGTGCGATAGGTAATGAACATTTTAGATATTTCGACATACGTATGGCTGAAGCAATCACACTTGGTGGACAACTTGCTATAAAATGGATTCACAATAAGATGAATGATTATGTGAACAAAATTTTAAAAACAGAAAATAAAGATTATATTATTGCAGTTGATACAGATTCAATTTATGTAAATTTTGAAAAAATAGTAGAGAAAGCATTCTTAGATGTACCTGATAGATCAAAGATTGTAGCATTTATAGATAAAATTTGTCAAGATAAAATCATACCATATATTAATACTTGTTATGATGAATTAGCAAAACGTCATAATGCTAAGAATAAAATGATAATGAAACGAGAGAGTATTTCTGATAGAGCAATATGGACTGCTAAGAAAAGATATATTCTTTCAGTATTAGATCAAGAGGGTATTTCTTATAGTACACCAAAATTTAAAATAATGGGTTTAGAAATTGTTAAATCAAGTACACCTATGATTGTAAGGAAAAAGCTTAAAGATGCTCTTCCTATTATATTATATGGCAATCAATATGAATTATTTAATTTCATTAACAACTATAAAAAAGAATTTTATAGTTTAAGACCAGAACAGATTGCATTCCCTAGATCATGTCAAGGTATAAACGAATATGCTGATTCTGTAAAGATTTATAAACTATCAACACCAATGCATACTCGTGGTGCGTTAATGCATAATCATTTTGTAAATAAAATGAAACTAGCGAAGAAAATTGCTCTTATAAGAGAAAGCGATAAAATTAAATTCATACATCTTAAAACACCAAATCCTCTACAATCTACAAATGTAATTGCTTTTTTAGATACACTACCAAGTGAATTTAAAGTAGATCAATATATTGATTATGATACAATGTTTCAAAAAGTATTTTTAGATGCTTTAAAGTTAATGACTACACCATTGGGGTGGAAAACTGAAGAAACAAGTAGCTTAGAAAATTTCTTTTAAATAAGCCATTGATTTTATTAACTTTTTTCTTTACAGAAAGCTTTACTTTTAATAAAAAATATGGTATAATATAGGGTGTATGAGTAATAAAAGTATATTAAAAACTGAAGATATATTAACTGCTATTGATGTGTGTTCAAATATATTAATAGACACATTAAAAGACGTTGAATATCTTGAAACTAAAAAAGCAGAGGGTGATCTTGCTGATAGTGAATATCAAGAATTACATTATGCTCGTGGTTATGCTGATGCTATTCGTACAACAATAAAATACTTAGACACAATAAAATAAACTATGAAATATATTGACACAGATCTACCAGTAAAAAAAACTATCTTTAAACCAAATTACATAACTCGAAAAACAAATTTCAATAATGGAAACGAAGTATATATTCTTAATGTAGTTAATTCTGTTGAAGCTATTAACAAATTATATGGTGAATTTACTTTAGTGACTGGTAGATATTCTGTATATGATACTGTATCTAAGACACATATAGCTGAATTAAAAACTAGAACCTTTGGTTTATACGATGAACATAATGAAAAGAAATTACATCCATTTATATTAAAAGGGTTGATGATTGAAAAGAAAAAATATGACAATCTAATGAGGATTTCAAAACAATTTAATAAACCAGCTTTGTATATTAATCATTTACAAGGTGATCATTTAATTATTTTTAATTTAAATGAAATTGATCCTACAAAATTAAAATTAATTAATATGAGAGTAAAAGATAAAACATCTCAACAAATTATAATGAAACCGAGTTATCTACTCAACTATACACTTGGATCGTTTTATATTAATCAATTAGAAACACAATATGTTTAAACTTATATTTAAAATTCTATTAGTGTTTTGTGTGATTTTTACAGTGCATAGTCTTGCTCGTAAAAACACAACATATAATAATATGGTACTGAATTTGATGCCAAATAGTTGCGATCGTGAGTGTAAGAAACAATTATTTGAAGCTGAGATGGAAGACTCAATGCAACAAATGGCTAAGAGTATAATGGCTGAGTTGTTATATCAAACAAAACAAATGACTAAGGATAGACAATAATGGACACTAAATCTTTTAATTATAAAAAACAATCGCACGTTAAACAAGTTAATTCTGAATCTTTTGAGAATAAAGAAAAGATGAGTACTAATAGAGATTGGGATTGGCGACCAAAAATTAAAATATCAAAACACTTATCTCATAAGCAAGATTTAATTGGTGCAGTTATATTTGCAATTATATTAGTATTACTTTTAACTTTTATGCCAAAATCTGCTATATCAACTGAAAAGAAAATTAAAGATGAAATTACAGAATGGTATGAAAACACAACAATTTCGATAGCAAATGAAATAGTATCTTTTGGTAATTTTATAATTACTAGTCCAGATAAAATAGGAACTGGTTTGCTTAATTATTGGGAAGAAGTAAAACTGTATCAAACTGAAAGCTGGTCTAAAACAAGAGAAGAAAATCCAGGAGTGTTCTTAACAGTTGATAAGTTAAAAGAATATTTTATACCAACTGGAGATAAAAAAAATGAGTAATACAGACTTAACGATTTTTGTTAGTACTCATCTTTTAAAAATGAGTAGTACAGACTTAACGATTTTTGTTAGTATTATTTTAACAATTTTGATATGTTATTATATCTATAAAAAATAATGTATATGTTATATAATAAAATTTTTACACATAAACTTGTTGAAGATCTAGATGATGTAAGAGATTATGTCGAATCTGACATGCCTGTTGCAGCAATTTCTAGACTTAATCTAATTAAAAAAGATATATTAAAAGCATCAAGTGCTATTGAGCAAGAAACTAAAATTAGAGGTAAAGTTATACCTATACGAAGAAAGACTAATCGTTAATTAATATGAAAAGATTTATTTTTTTAACTGTATTCTATCTTGTGCTTAGTTTTTTCCTTGCGAAAGCAGTGAACGCACAAGCAATAGTAAGATCTTTCAATTCAGATGCATTTGTCACAGCTTATATTAATGGCAATGCGTATGGGTACGATGCAGATAGAATTAATCGACAATCTGGTCCGAGAAATTCCTGCATTTATGAAAGTCAAGAAAGAACCAAAGATGGTGTAGTTATTGGCAGAGATGAAGTGAAGCGATGCCACGAAGAAGTAAAAACTGGTGAAAATGATTCTTCTTTAATAAAAGATTTGATTACATCACCTCTTGGTGAAACAATGATAGTACTAATGTCTTCTCTTTTATTACAAAGAGTTGCTGGTGGTACATCTGCTAGATAGAAAGGAGGAAACGATATGAAAAAAATATTATTAATAGGCTCGTTAATGTTCTTAGGAGCATGTGCTGGTAATTTATCAAAATTAGATGGTAAAGCATCAGTTGACGGAAACGAAGATTTAATTAAAGTTGCAGCATTAGTATGTAATGAATTTAAATCTACTGACGCAGTATTATATGGCTGTGGTTCTGGTGTATCTTCAGACATGGAGTTATCAAAATCAAAAGCAGTATTAAATGCTAAAATTTCTGTTGCCGATGTATTATCAAACAGCTTAACAAAGCAAGAAACATTGTCAACGACTGAAAGTACAAAAGACGGAGTAAATCGTCAGTATCAGTCAACCGAGAAAAACCAAACATTTGAACAATCTTTGACAAAATATAAAGTTGTTTATGACAAACAATTTTTAGATCAAGGAAGATTCAGATCTTTTATAGTGATTGAGTATAAAGTTAAATCTCTATAATCCCATCTTTACTTGCAATTAAAAATGGGGTATAATATACCTATACCCCATAAAAATATTATGAAAACCTTAAAAGAATTAAAAATAGAATTAAAAGAACTTCAAAACGAACACGAGTTTGAATCAACTAACTATCTAAAAAACAATTATAATCTTACAAAAATAGAAGAAGACATTGTTGAATTACAAGATACAATCAATAAAAGGGAGAAATATACAAATGCCTGATTTTTTAAAAGACGTAATAAAAGATATTAATAACGAATATGCTGGTACAGCTGATGGTGATTTAGTCGGAGATTCTACATCATTTGTAGATACTGGATCTTATATATTCAATGCTTTATTATCTGGTAATATCTATGATGGATTGCCAGCAAACAAAATTACTGCATTAGCAGGAGAACCATCAAGTGGAAAAACATTTTTCACACTAGGAATTTGTAAAACATTTCAAGAATTAGGAAAACAAGCAGGCATTATATACTTTGAAACAGAGGGTGCTATTACTAAAGATATGCTTGCTGAAAGAGGTATAGATCCTAAGAGATTTGTATTAATACCTGTATCAACAGTACAAGAATTTAGAAATCAAGCTACAAAGATTTGTGATAATATTGATAAAGTTCCATTAAACGCAAGACATCCTATTTTGATTGTATTAGATTCTCTTGGTAATCTTTCAACTGAAAAAGAAGTAAAAGATATTATTGAAGGAAACGATACACGTGATATGACAAGAGCACAATTAATTCGTGGTGCTTTTAGAGTACTCGCTTTAAGATTATCTAAAATACAAGTTCCTATGATTGTCACAAACCATACATATGATGTAATTGGGGCTTATGTACCAACTAAAGAAATGGGTGGTGGTTCTGGATTAAAATATGCTGCATCCACAATTGTGTATCTATCTAAAACAAAAGACAGAGACAGTGAAAAAAATGTAGTTGGTAATATTGTAAAAGCGACTTTACAAAAATCTAGATTTACAAGAGAGTTTTTAAAAGCTGAAATAAAACTTTCGTATGAAAAAGGTCTTGACAGATACTATGGATTAATTGACGTTGCAGTTGATGCTGGTATATGGAAAGATGAGGGTGGTAGAATTGATATTGGTGGAACCAAAGTATTTGGTAAAGCTATTAAAGAAGATCCTGAAAAGTATTTTACAAAAGAAATATTAGATAGAATAAATGAATATACTCAAAAAGCATTCAGATATGGATCTACTATCGAACTATCAGATAAAGTAAGTGAAATACAACCAGAAGATAAAAAAGATGGTGGACGAAAAACAAAAACAAAATCCGAATAATACGGAAATACCTGCTACGAGGGAAAATTTATTTCCTTTTATTAATCCTGACTCATATCAATCTAAAGAATTATATGAAGCAGCAAGGGATGAGTATCTTAAATCACAACCAGTAAGAGTACCACCATATGAAACTTTAGAAAATAAAGGTAAGTATGGATCTAATGAAATTAGATTTAAAAATGGAATACTTGAAAACGTAGTTGCATCATTTGGTAAAGTATCATTTGAGAATCAAACAGATGGTAATATTAAATTATTCTACGAGTATGATGCTAATGTAGAAAAATCATTACATCCATTTAATGTAGAGATACCAGAAAGTAAGCAATTACTTGAAAGACATCTAGGAGACTTTCTTATGGCTTGTATAGAAGAACAAGCTAGAAATAAAACTATTTTGTTTAGAGGTGGTAGCGAAGAAATGGAAGCATATACAAAAAAAACTAAAACTGATGAGAATAGAAACAACAATACTTAAAAATTTACTTCATGACGAGGATTATGCTCGTAAAGTTGTACCACATTTACGTGAAGAATATTTTCAAGATAAAATTGAAAGAGCAATTGCTAGTCAAATACTAAAGTTTTTTATTAAATTTAATAAACCAGCTACAGTTGAAGTTATTGATATTGAACTTGGTAATGATAAAACTTTATTTGAAACTGATTATCAACAAGCACAAGCTTATACGAAAGAATTAAAGAATAAAGAAGATATAAATTCTAAGTGGTTAGTTGACGCAACTGAAAAATTCTGTAAAGATAAAGCTGTCTATAATTCTATTATGGATAGTATTAAAATTATAGATGGTCGTGATAAAGTAAGAAAACAAGATAGTATTCCTTCTTTATTATCTGATGCACTTTCAGTTTCTTTTGACAAATCAGTTGGTCATGATTATCTTGAAAATGCAGACGATCGTTTTGATTTCTATAAACGTACAGAAGAAAAAATACCATTTGATATAGATTTGTTTAATACTATTACACGTGGTGGTGTAAGTAATAAAACTTTGAATGTTGCCTTAGCAGGAACAGGAGTTGGTAAATCTTTATTCTTATGTCATTTTGCATCAGCAAATTTAATGAATAATCTTAATGTACTCTATATAACTCTAGAGATGTCTGAAGAAAAGATTGCTGAACGTATTGATGCAAACTTATTAAATGTCACTATGGATGAGTTAAAAATCCTAGAGAAAATAGATTTTACTTTACGTGTTGATAGAGTAAAAGAAAAAACTAAAGGAAAACTTGTTATAAAAGAGTTTCCTACAGCAACAGCCCATGTTGGTCATTTTAGATCATTACTTGATGAACTAAAAATGAAAAAAGATTTTAAACCAGATGTTATTTACGTGGATTATTTAAATCTATGTGTTTCTGCTAGATTAAAATATGGTGGAAATAATAATTCTTACACTGTTATTAAGAGCATAGCAGAGGAATTAAGAGGACTAGCAGTACAATATGATTTACCTATAATGACTGCTACTCAAACAACAAGACAAGGATTTACTTCTTCTGATTTAGGATTAGAAGATACTTCTGAATCATTCGGTCTTCCAGCAACAGCTGACTTTATGTTTGCGATTATTGCTACTGAAGATATGATTAAAGAAGGAATAGCAAGTGTAAAACAATTAAAGAATCGTTATAACGATCCTAATTATTATAAAAGATTTGTCGTTGGTGTTGAAAGAAACAAGATGAAAGTCTATAATCTTGAAACAGAACATATGAAAAGACATATGGCACTAGCTGACGCAGGAGATTCTACACCTGTATTTGATAAAGGAAATATAGGTGAAAGAATAAAGGCAGAAACAACATCATCGTTTAAATTCGATGAATAACATAAAGGAAAAAAGATGACAACAAAAGTGATAACCGCAGCAACTAAAGTTGATTGTGAGCATTTGCTTGCGACTTTTGTAGATCATTCACACTATGACACTTTGGTGGAATATGATTGTGATTTCTATGCTCCATCTGTAGATGGGATAAACAGCGAGAAAAACATTCTGTTTAAGTTTAGAAAAAATTGGTTTACGAAAGAGCAACAAGACTTAGCATATAAAGGTCTTCGAGAAGCAGCAGTCGAAACACAAAATCGTGGCATAGCAGCAGGACCAAAAGGTTCAAAACTTGGTGGTCGTGACTGGGTGACGGAATATCAAGAAGAAATGCTTGAAGCATTATCTAAGTATGAAACTACACTTGATGGTTCTAATCCTATAACAACAATCACAGAAAAATATAAAAACAAAGATAAAACAGCAGCAGGAAACAGAGGATCTGTTTGGCTTAAGAATAAAGTCACTGATGAAGGATTTATCTTTGAAGAGTGGTTAAATGAAATAAAATCATTACCTCGTGATGAAATAGTAAAAGAAGCAATAAGAGTAAAGTCTAAATTGACTTCAACAACTTCATACGCACAAGCAGTGTGGTCTGGTATTGCTGGATATTTTGATAGATATCCTCGTATTCCTTATGGAAGAGCAACATCTTTCACTGAAAAGAATCCTGAGAAATTTGCTATGGGGTTCCCATTCTTACAAAAACTTTCAGATGGTTTTAAACAATTACTGCCTGAACGTTTTGCGAAACAAAAAGAAGCATGTGATAAAATGGATCCAAAGTTTATTATTCCAGGAACTGTATTTACTACAGCGACTGTAAATAAAACTTTTAGAACAGCAGCACATAGAGATGCTGGTGATTTAAATGAAGGATTCAGTAATCTTACAGTAGTATCAAACAATGGTAAGTACAAAGGAGGTTATCTAGTACTGCCAGAATACAAAGTTGCTGTAAATATACGTCCAGGAGATTTATTATTAATTAACAATCACGAGGGTATTCATGGGAATACTGAAATGACTGTTGAAGATCCTGAAGCAGAACGTATTTCTTTCGTTTGTTATTTCAGAGAAAAGATGTTAGAACTTGGCTCTTGGAATTATGAATTAACAAGAAAAAATTACGTTGAGGATAGACGTAGAAATAAAGACCATCCATTACAAAGAGAACTTTGGAATGGAGTTTCAGAAAATATGTGGAAAGATCAAGAATGGTATGATTATCTAACATCTAAATTAGGTAAAGAAATATTATACAAATACCATCCTGAAGCAAATAAATCTTCACTTGAAGCATTTTTTTAACCATGTCTCTCCATGAATTTTTAGGAGAGGAACGAGCACTAGATTGGTATTATACTGCTAATTCTTCAAACAAGGGATTAAAACTTGGTTATCGGAGAGTATCTGGTAAGATAGGATTAACAAATAAAGAATCTGGTGTTCGTGGCGCATGGGTAGAAAAAAGAATTGCACTCTTTAAGAACTTATTCGCATCTGGTTATTCAATAATTCCTTTTTCAACACCAACAGAAGCAACAGCAGCAGATGGATTTACATCTGTTGATACATACACAAATTGTGATATACTTATATTAGAATTTGGTGGAACAAATTTACAATTCTATAAAAAAGATTGGGACAAAACAGTTGAACTGATTAAGTCACATTCTGGTAAAATAATATTCATTAACGACGATCCTGATTTACCATTTCTTTGGGAGTTATTACCAAATGAAAAATGGGATAGATGGGTAGTCGCAGCAAACGCAACCAACTCTGCAGAAGTTTCAACAATTCTTAAATGCCCAATAGGTGTAAGAGTTGTAGATTTACCAATGGCGAATGGAATGTCATTTGAATCTTTTTCAAATGGTGATATAGATAAAACTGTTTATATCGGAAGACCAAATGGAAGAACAAAATACTTCAAAGAATTTTTAAAATCACCGAATATTGAGATATCAGGAAAACCAAAAGAGTGGACTGATTTTAATATAAACGTTATTGAAAATCCACAACAAAAAGATCGAAGAAAATTTTATAGAAATTATAAAGGATGTTTAACTGTTTATGATAGTAAGCATAAAACATCTGGATGGAGAACTGGTCGTGCTTTTCATGCACTTTATGCTGGTATTCCAGTTTGTGCACCATCTGGAAATAATGGTTTAAATTGGACATATCCTGTAGAAA
>Ga0315905_10007580_pt1 | contig 10986 bp, 7 predicted proteins | sample LakEriMetagenome_5_FD_203522 | JGI IMG/M metagenome (GOLD analysis project Ga0315905, IMG submission 203522) | Freshwater fungal communities from buoy surface, Lake Erie, Ohio, United States - Buoy 4 MA121 | ecosystem: Environmental > Aquatic > Freshwater > Lake | place: USA: Lake Erie, Ohio... | reverse complement strand
TCCGTCTGCAAACACTTCAGCTTTGTCCGCAATCCCGTCCCCGTCTCTGTCAACCACCAGCTTCACCCGGTCATGGTGAACCCCATATTCATCCGCCTTCTCTTTCAGCTTGTCCTGGTACATCCGGTCACGGTCTGCCACAGTGCGGCAAGCCAAGTCCGCATCCAGCCAATCCATGTGGTTGCGAATGTCAGTCACACCCGCATGCAGCCGAAAAGTCTCGGCCACAAAGCACCGGCCTTTGTTGTCAAAAGTGAAGGCAACTGGGTTGGCCAGCAGCGGTTCCGCCGCCCACAACCGCATTTCCATGCCTTCCGGCACTTTCACTCGCTTGATCGCGGCTACCCCTTCACCCGATGCGGGCGAAATTTTTGGGCTATAGGGCTTGCCATCAGCCGGTTTGGCCACAGGGCTCACGGTTTTAACCGGTTCGCCTGCCTGCAAAAGGCCCACAACAGTCCAAAGGGTCAGGGTCAAGTTTGTAAAACGCATGGAAGCTATCCGGGGCATAGGTTTCAAAACGATTCAATGATTATAAGATTTTACCCGAAACGCTCCCCTTTGCAAAAGTCAAACAGCCACTGCAAAATCACGAAAAAGCCCGGGATGACAACAGTCACCCCGGGCATGCGAATTAGCTCAAAATTGTCTCACTGAACAAACAGAAACTCCCGGGTGTTCACCAACGCCCAAAGGATATTCTCAAAAGCCAGCTTGCGGTTGTCTTTGTGTTTGGTCAAATGCTCCATCGCGGCTTTCCTCTGCTCGGCAGAGGGTTCCCGACCCACCGTGCCAAGGAACAGCTCACTCAATAGATCCGCATCAGGCCGTTTTTCCTTCGACAAAAGATCCGCCCGCCCGCCCACCCGGGTAAGCATGTTCTGAATTTCGTCCGAGTTCAATAAGTGCAGGGCCTGCGCCAAATTGGCATCACCCCCACGCTCACATTCGCAGGCGCTAATCCGCTGGGGCTTGCCAAATACATCCAGAAAATAGGTGCTGAAAGACTCGTCCGGCAGCATGGTTGCACGCCGGGGAGATTTTTGGTCGGTGGGCAATCCGCCAAAGGCCGAAGGCGAACCGGTCACTTGGCAAATTGCGTCATACAGCACTTCCGCCGGTTGACGACGCGGATAGTACCGCGCATGGTTTTGCTTGTCGTTCAAGTTGTATTCGTTCGGCTCTGCCGAAAGTTGGTAGGTCCTGCTTTTCACCATGGTTTTCACAAGGTGCTTCACCGAATACTTGTTCGCCACAAAATCCTTGGCAAGTGCCTCCAGAAGGGCAGGGTTGCTGGGGGGATTGGTCAGTCGCATGTCATCCAGCGGGTCAACCAGTCCCCTGTTGAAAAAATGCGCCCACAACCGGTTGGCGATTGCTTTCGCGAAAAACGGGTTGGTGTCAGAAGTCAACCAGTCAGCCAATGCCTGGCGGGGGTCATCACCTGTCTCAATGGTCACAGCGGGGGTGTCCAGCGCCTTGAAAGGTGCCGGTTTGCTGGTGCGCTTGTTGTTCACATTCCCAGTTGGATTGGCAATCACCAGAGTTCGCTTTTGGTCCTGGTTAGCCGCATTGGCGCCAAGCGGTATTTCTTTCTTGCCAATGCGGGAGAAGAAATTGGCCAAGCCCCAATAATCATCCTGGCTCCATTTCTCATACGGATGGTGGTGGCACTGGGCGCAGGTCAACCGCAGGCCCAAAAACACCTGGGCGGTGTCATCCACAAATTGCTCCACCCCTTGCTGGTTCAATGTCCAAAAGACCGGTGGGTGTGTGGTTTCATCACCAGCGCCTGCCAGCACCGCCCGCGCCAATTCGTTGTAGGGCATGTCGTTTGCCATCGCGTCACGCAGCCAGGCATGGAATGCGAAGGTCCCGCTGGCCTTGTTCGCGTCACCGCCCCGCTTCACCTTCAAAATGTCAGCCCACTTGCCGGCAAAGAAATAGGCGTATTCAGCAGAGTCCACCAGCCGGTCAATCAACTTGTCTCGCTTGGCCGGATCCTTGTCCGCCAAAAACTGCTGGACCACATCAACGCTGGGAAGCGTACCGGTCAAATCCAGCGAAACACGCCGCAAAAACACAGCATCGGTCGAGTTGGCGCTTGGGGCCAGGCCCAGTTCCCGCCACTTGGCTGCCGTGTGCGTGTCCACCAATGTTTTGCCAGCAAACTCCCAAGCTGGAGACGGTTTCGCTAGGGGGACAGTGGCCCGGAATGTCGCCACCCGGTCCTGGTACCGCACCATGACAGTGGCTTCGCCAGAAGACAGGCCAGCCCGCACAAGCGCCGTTCCGTCCACGGTCGCAATATCGGTCGCGTTCGATTCATATTGGGCCCGACGGGTGATGTCCTCAAACCTTCCATCGGAATATTTTGCCATCACCACAAATTGTTGGGTCGCCCCGGCCTGAAGGACTCGGTTGGTCGGGTACACAATCACATCGGCCAGCGTTGCGTCTTCAGGTTGGCCCCACGGCATCCCGCTGGCGATCCAGCGCCGCACCAGCCGGTACTCATCGCTGTCAATTTCCATCTTCCGACCGCCGCCGTGCGCCACCGCACCAACGCCCTTGGTTAACAGAAGGCTGGTGTCGGGTGAGGTGACCTGAACCCGTCGGTTCCTTTCCTCCCGGGCCAGGCTGGCATAATCGATGTCCGGTTCAAATCCCAACAAAGACAGTCTAAAACCATTTTGTCCGCCACTTTTTCCATGGCAACCGCCACCATTGCAACTCAGCTTGGTAAAGATCGGAACCACTTGGTTGGTGAAGTTGATGGGCACCGGCGCCTCGCAAGAGGTCACCTGCACCGGGATTTTTGCCTGCATCCCGCCGTGGCTGGCAACCACGGTTGCTGATCCGTTACCCAAGGGCTGCACGCGCCCCCCCGCTTGGGTTTTCACCACCGAACCATTGTCTGCAATGAAAGTGGCATAATGGGTGAGGTCTACCAGCGAACCATCATCCAGGGTTCCGGTCAAAAGCAATTGGGCCCGATCATCCAGCCCAAGCAATTTCAGGCTAGACGGATAAGCCTCAACCTTGGTCACTTTTTTGCCAGCAGGAATAGCCAATTTGGGAATAGGTGCCGTTGCGGCAGATGCGGCAGGAGGATTCTCAGCCCCAAAGGTTGGAATCAGCAACCCAAGCACGGCAAGAAGGTGGATGGCCATGGTCCGGTCTCCTTTCAGGGGCAAAACCCCGGTCACTCATTCCGGCAGGCGGGGATGTCTGTAAGTTTCAATCAACCCAAATGAAATCGGGTGAAAATCACTTGAACAAACATCAGCCGGGTCGAGGGGTGGCTGCTCGCCACAATTCATCAACTGATTGCACTAGGCAGGTTTCCATATTCTGACTGCCCATTCCCCTGAATGCAACCGCCAAATCAGCATTTTTCGCACCAAACAAAGCTTTTCAAACAAAAAAGCCTGCCGGGTTAAACCCCCGACAGGCCTTTTGATGACTGAATTCAGCCCCGAAATCACCTGGGGGGGACTGGCAGGCTCACACGCTTGCGAATGTCGAGCTCAATCGACCCAAAGCTTTGCTCATGGCGCTGGATGGTCATGGCAAGCGCGCTCAGCAAACGCTTGGCCGTGTAAAAGTTCATGATCAAGCGGTTGTTAACATTGATTTCTTGCTTACCTTGGGCAAAAGGATTGGGATTCAGCGCGAAATCAACAATCACCTCTTCGGGCGTGGCGGTCACGCGGGCGAAGTTGGCATAGGCCGCATGGGCATCTTTATCGTGAACTTGCATTTCAACCTGTTGATTATCTTCGGCTTTGCCTTCAGACATGAAAAATCTCCCTTTTTTAATTTCCTAGCTAACAAACGCCCAATGAAAAAGGACTATTGCTTCAAGCAAGGTACTGTCTAATACGATTGCCAGCCCCAAAAACGCAACTCCAATCGTGATTTATTTTTATTGCAAAAAAATAAATAAAAATCTTTAGATATTTTTTATTGCATAGAGATTTCCTTGGATTTATTGGCTACTTTTCTTGTCAAATGTCTATTGTCAGTGTTTTCTAAATCACAAGCACCCATAGCTCAACAGGGCAGAGTATCGGTTTTCGATCATGGTCCTTCATGTGCCTAGTAGCTATGAGTGCCGATACTTAAGCCTATAATTGGAAATGCTTTGCGGCGTACCGAAGCCATTCTTTTGGCATCATGCGGATTCCCAATTCTTGTCGCAGGGAGTCACATCCACCACTTCAGCCGCCTTGCATAGAAAAGACCCACCCAAACCCCAAGCTCCCTCGAGGGATATTTCAAAATCAGCCATCTCCCATTGATTGACTCCAATATCTTTAAAATGGATGCCGTAAAGGGCATTTTGATGATTGAAATCCTTTAGTTTCACGAGATCCATAAAATGAAAACGAAGATCCACTAACACATGATGCCAAAGGACAAACGCCCCATCCCTGCCGACCTCGCTGGTGATTTCAAAGGTGTGAACCATCATTTCCAAGGTTGGCCCATAAACATCCTCCCGAACCGGTCTTCGGTCCATCCTCAACCATAAAACCGCGGCATCGTGAAAGGATGGCCAATAGCCGAATACGGCTATCAGCTTCTGGGCCCCTTCAATCCGCTCATGAACATTCATACCTTGCCTTTCCAAAACCCCAAAAGGGGGCGTTCAACTTTTCCAAAGCAATTCCCTTGCCACTTTCACAACCTGCTACCCATCCCCAGACCCCTGCTAGTGGCAAAGTTAGCTGGGTTTGGTTATGGGATATGAAAGGGTAAAGTAAGGTTGCAATGGTCCTGTTAATTCCATTCGAGCAAGGCCGTTGAAAAAATGGATACAGAAGCTGATTATCCATTTGAATTCTCGGCTCAAGAATTGGACATTCTTAGGACAATCGCAAAGGAGGATCCCGCTATCTCCATTCCTCTAATTAATGAGAATTCCGGTAAAATCCATTTAACCCGGCCCCAGATACGTATCTTGGGTGACCGTCTGACTTGTCAGTTAGCCAAGGCTGGTTTTGATGAGAAGTACGATCTGACAGAGGAAGGCAAGCTGATTGAAAGCCTGATCGATAAGTTATTTATTTTATAGATCTATACTTTAAATTAAGTTCGCGACCAATAAAGAGAACATTCAACATTTTCGCCATGAAAATATTTGCTGGCATGAGGCTTCCCATTGGTACCAAGTACTCTGCCTGTGCGGTGCCCACCTCGTCCCTTTGCTACACTAGCAACCTGCCGCTCCCCCAGCTAGCTCGCCAAATCAAAGGCACCAAAATCAACTTGAAATCAGGCCCCTTCCAAATGGGCAGTGCCTGTCCAGTCTCCTTCTAGGCCAATTGCACTTCTTACCCTTTTTTGTATTGGAGGTGCTTGGCGCCAGCTATTTTTCCGGAGCTGTCTATTATTCAAGTTCCTATTCATTTGGCATTTTTTGTCATTATTTCCACGAAATCATTCTTTTTGGCTTCACGGGCAATATCCAAAGCAGACTTTCCTTCCTTGTTTTTTTCAAGCGGCCTGGCGCCTTCGGCTACCAGTAAGGCAACCATTTCACAACCATCTTTATTATCGCTGAGTTCTCCCACCGCCAATTGCAGGAGTGCATCTTTGTCAACCTTCAACCCCTTCCGCTGGAGGATATCCAGATATTCTTTCAGAATTCGCGGCTGACAATAGCTGACAGACAACATGATGGGAGTTGTCCCAAATCGGTTCGGCCTGAGGATCGCTTTTTCACACACGAACTTGGATTCAAGGATCTCGTGAATAGTTTCCAGGCTATTAGGATAAAAGAATTTGCTCAGGATCGCCAGTGGTGTGTCACCTTTAAAGGCTGTTTCCTGACTGAAGTCGGCGTCCAGAGTTTTCAGGTATTGGATGCCTTCCAGATTATGGTACCTGCAAACCCAGTGGACTAGGGAAACATCTATATCATCCAAGCTAAATTTACTCCAGATCAGTTCCGGATTATCCTCAAGCCGCTTTTTCAGGGAGTCAATTTTTTCCGGCTTACACAGTGAATAGAGGGACGCTTGCATCAAATAATCTGAGTAAGACCACCTCCAAAGAAGTGAATATACCACGCTGCCAACAACGACCCAAAGCCATGCTTTCTTGTACAAGGACGAAAGCTTCATCTAAGGACGAAAGCTTCATCTGCTGCCTCATTGTCTGATCGCTTTATCGTCAATATTCCATTCTACCATTCAAAGATCCAAACATTTGCCCCGATTATTGGCCTTTTCCCAGCCATTTGACCTAAGGTTCAAACGTCACATCCTGGGTTAAAATGCACCTTGGCACCTCAAAGTGCCACAGCTTCCGGACTCGGTTTCTGGTTGTCCACTTCGCCTGTCCAGACCCCATTCTGAGTACCACTGGATAATTTTAAACCTTCCTCTGTCGGTCTTGGCCCCCATTTGCCTGAACCGTTTGACCTACAATCTGTTCTCCTTTCGAAGAATACGGCTCTGCTGGGAAGCAACCGGAGCACCGAAGGGTGGTCAGGCAATCAGGGTAACCGGGTGACCGCTTCACCAGCGGCAGGACCACTATCCGGATATCGGGCCAAAACCAGCATTCATTGGCTAATATCGTCTCTCTTGTTTGTAAATTAAGCGTTGCTTGCCTGACCAGAAACCATGCATGGCGTTGACACCACCCCAAACAATGTTAGTTTGGGCACATTCCGGTGACCTTAGGTTTAGTCGCCCGGAATTACTGAAACAAACACAAACAAGTAACAAAAATGAAACAGAACACCTTTAGGCACATCAAAATGAAACACATCGCCACATTATTCATCACGACACTCTTTGCCGCTGCCAACGCCGAAGCGAGTCCACTGAAGGTCTTCATCCTCGCCGGACAGTCCAACATGGAGGGGCATGCGGAGGTACGCACTTTTGACTATATCGGCAAGGATCCGCTTACGGCGCCCATTCTAAAGGAAATGCGCAATCCCGATGGAACCCCTCGGGTTTGTGACAAAGTCTGGATGTCCTATTTGACCGGTCCTTATGATGGCAGTGCAAATGGTGAGGGGCTAGGTAAATTGACCGCCGGCTTTGGAGCACGAGGAGATCAACCCACCAAGGATGGTGGCAAGATCGGTCCCGAGTTCACCTTCGGCATCTATATGGAGAAAGAGCTGAAGGAGCCGATCCTGATTATCAAGACCGCCTGGGGTGGCAGGTCACTCAACACCGAATTCCGTCCACCCAGTGCCGGGCAATACAAGCTGCCTAAGGAGATCCAGGAATTGTGGGACAAGCATCCCCAGGGTGCCCACGGGATTCCTAAAGCCGAAGACCGGAAAAAATGGCAGGATGAAAAGGATGCCGCCTCGGGTGTGTTTTACCGAATGATGATCGAACATGTTAAAAAAGTACTGGCAGATCCCAAGCGGGTCTGCCCGGAATATGACGAGAAGGCTGGCTATGAAGTGGCCGGTTTTGTCTGGCTTCAGGGTTTTAACGATCTGGTCGATGGGACTACCTACCCCGGCCCCGACCAACCTGGAAAATACGATGTTTATTCAGACTTGCTGGCCAAGTTCATTCGTGATGTTCGCAAAGATCTATCAGTCCCGAAGATGCCATTCGTGATCGGCGTGCTGGGAGTCGACGGTGAGAGCAAAAATGTGAATTTCCGTAAGGCCATGGCCGCACCGGCCGCCATGCCAGAGTTCAAGGGCAATGTGGTTGCCGTTGAGACCGCTCCTTTCTGGGATGATACCATTGCCGCCGCACAGCCCAAGCAGGGCGAATACAACAATATCATCGCTACGGCGCATCAATTGAAGGCAGATGGCACGCTCGACAGGGAATGGAAATGGGAGAATTACTGGAAGCCAGTTGGCAAATCTCCAGAGAACCGAATCTGGCGCTTCGCTACCATTGATGCCACTGAGAAGAAGGACAAGATTGAAAAATATGACGGCAGGCGATTCCGTGACATCACGCTGCCAGCCGGGATGGAAAATTGGTACATGCCCGACTTCGATGACAGCAAATGGACATCCGGCAAGGCCCCCATCGGAAAGGGCGTCTGGAAACATAGCGGAATCACCTTGGACAAATCCCCCTCAAAATGGGGAGATGGCGAATTCCTTCTGATGCGAACAACGTTTGAAGTTGAAGACCTCAACTGCGATTCGTATCGCCTCGCGGTTTTGGCGAGACAAGGATTCCATATTTATTTGAACGGAAAAAAAATACACACCTACATCTGGTGGCAGGACAGGCCGCAATACGGCTCCATCGTCCTCGGAAAAGAACAGATCAAGTATTTGAAGAAGGGGAAGAATGTATTGGCGGCCTATGCCAATGACCAATATGACCTTAAATCTCCTGAACATTATGCCGCTATAGATCTGCGGATCGAGGGTATCACCAAAGCAGACCAGAAGAAACTCGATCTCGCCTTGGAGGAAGTCCTTTCGCCCAAAGACAAGGAGGCCCTTAAAGGCTCTTCCAATGGCGGTTATCACTATTTGGGCAGTGCGAAGATCTTCGCGCAGATGGGCAAGGCATTTGCCGAGGCCACACTGGCGTTACAGAAATAAACAACAGGCATTGGAAAAACCATGAAACGCACCATCACACTCCTCACTATCGCCATTGCCCTACTCACCGCCGGCGGCTTGGAAGCAAAACCGATCAGTGTCGTGGCTGACGAAGAAACCTACAAAGCAGTCGTTATGCCGTTTCTCAGCACCTATTGCACTTCCTGTCATGGCGCAAAAAAATCGAAGGGAGATGTAACGCTGAATGTAATTAGCGCGGAGTTGGCCAAAGGCAAAGACATCGACCTTTGGAATTCGGTACTCAACCAATTGGTGTTGTCCGAAATGCCGCCAGCGAAAGAAAAAAAACAGCCCACAGCAAGCGAAATCAGCAAGGTGGTAGACTGGATTAATGCCGAGTTGAATAAATCCGGAAACGTAGCGAGCCTTTATCACAAACTTGAAAGCCCCAATTACGGAAACCTTGTTAATCATCAAAAATTATTCAGTGGTGAAATAAAGACTAAACCATTTTCGCCTGCTCGCTTATGGAGAATGAGCGAAAAAGTTTTCGATAATGTGAAATCAAGCTATGGTGTTGACGTCACTCACATCAGGCAGCCATTTCTTCTTGATGACAAGAAGGGAATTAGGGATTACGCGAATCTCCTATTCGCTGATTCGGCCGTGGTGGATGTTTTGATGGCGAACGCTGGCTACTGCGTGGATCAACTCATGAAAAAGGATCAGACGATAAGGGACCTCGCGACTAAATCTCCCACACCAGACCAATTGAGAACGGCAGTTTCGCGGCACTTTAAGCGAGTTGTATTTCGCGATCCCACCCCGGATGAAATAGATAAATACCTCGGGTTATATCAAGGCTCCCACAAAGAAGGCGGCAATGCGGAAGCCCTCAGGCTCATTCTTATGGCCGTCATGCTGCACCCAGAATCGGTTTACCGACTTGAAATTGGTCTTGGCGGCGAAGATTCTTCTGGTCGTCGGATGTTGTCGCCCACCGAACTCGCCTATTCGATTGCATATGCCTTAACTGATAGTCGCCCTGACAGCACGCTCGTTCTGGCCGCCGAATCTGGAAAGCTGAAAACTAAAGACGATGTACACGAGCAGGTCTCTCGGATGCTCGCGGACGAATCCATCGATAAGCCAAGAATACTGCGCTTTTTCCAGGAATTCTTCGGCTACAATCAAGCGCATAAAATATTTAAGGATGAAAACAGGTCAGGAGGGTTTCACTATTACGGGGAAAACTACCCACGCATTTATGAGAGAGACGCTGATTTTTTCGTGATGAATATCCTCGAAAAAGATAAGCATGTTTTCAGGCAGCTATTGCTATCCGATGAATATTTTATACTTAATCGCCAGACCTTCAGAAATACTGTCTTTGATTTCTACGAGCAAAACAAATCGCTGATCGATAACAAAAATATTCCAGAAAAAAAAGCAAAGGAGCTATTGAAATCTCTGGGACTGAAAAACTGGAAAGAGCTCAATCTGAAATATTATTTACATGAATTTGACCGTAATTTTAGTGGAAGTGCTGAAGAGATTAAAAACATGGCAAATGCCGTACGCACAGACCAGCCCAAAAGCACCAGCAAGGAAATTAGTCAAGCAATGCATCCTCTCTACAGTAAAATGCCCATGGTCTACGACCTAGGAGATGACGAGCAGAATTTCCTCCTACCGCAGCCATACAAAAGACCCAATCGGGCGGGCATGCTTACGCATCCCGCCTGGTTAATTGCCTATTCACTCAATGATCACACCGATCCCATTCGTCGTGGTAAATGGGTCAGGGAACGCTTGTTGGCCGGCGTGGTTCTTGATGTCCCGATTACCGTCGATGCCACCATACCGGTCGACCATCACAAAACCCTGAGAGAAAGACTTGCCGTCACGGAAAAACAAGAATGCTGGCGTTGCCATGAGCAGATGAACCCCTTGGGACATCCTTTTGAGGTATATGATGATTTTGGACGGTACCGCACCGAGGAAGCACTCGACAAATTGCCCAAGGTGAATGACAAATACCCCGGCAAGCCAGTGAATGCCACTGGCGCCATAACAGGAACCGGCGAAAAAGGCCTAGACGGCGAGGTGAAGGATGCCTTGGAATTAATCAAAAAGCTAGCCCATTCAGACAGGGTAAGGCAGTCAATGATTCGACACGTATTTCGCTATTACATGGGACGCAATGAGATGCTCTCGGACTCTGTGACCCTAATGGCAGCCGACAAAGCTTACTTGGAAAGTGGCGGAAGCTTCAAGGCGCTTCTGGTCTCTTTGCTTACCTCCGATTCTTTTCTTTACCGCAAAACACTTTAATTTCACAAGGTGAACGCTATGTCAAATTCTCGACGCAATTTTTGTAAAGGTCTTTCTCTGGGAGCCGGAAGCTTCCTTCTCGCTCCGCTTTTAGAAGCCGTGGAAAATAACGCCAATGGTAATGCTAAGGC
>Ga0315905_10007579_pt1 | contig 10986 bp, 11 predicted proteins | sample LakEriMetagenome_5_FD_203522 | JGI IMG/M metagenome (GOLD analysis project Ga0315905, IMG submission 203522) | Freshwater fungal communities from buoy surface, Lake Erie, Ohio, United States - Buoy 4 MA121 | ecosystem: Environmental > Aquatic > Freshwater > Lake | place: USA: Lake Erie, Ohio... | reverse complement strand
AATTGCCACGGCCTCTCCCTCGCGAAGATTCAGTGCGGGCAATCGAAAGGACTTTGCCCCTTCCGCGCGTCGAACGACAAGTTTGCGGGTCGAGAGCACGGTCTGCGCACCGCGCTGGCGAGTGTTGGGCTTGGTGGCCCGCGAATGGCCGGGCACCCAGACACCCAGTGCAACTAGTGCGCCTCGTTGAGTCGCGAGAACTTCGTCCAGCGGTCCGTCCAGAGCGATGCGACCATCCGCGATGACAATGATTCGATCAACGAGCTTGCGCCACAACTTGATGCGGTGTTCAACGATGACTAGCGCCGATTCGGAATCTGTGATGACGCGATGTACGGCGTCTCGAACGGTTTCCATCGAGATCCCGTCGAGGCTCGCGGTCGGTTCGTCCAGCACCAGCAGGTCGGGACGCGATGCCATCGCGGTGGCAATCGCGACGCGCTGTTTCTCGCCGCCCGACAAGTGCCCGGTCGAGGACTCGATGGGGTTCGTCACCCCCGCAGAGTCCAACGCCTCGCGAATTCGGCCCTCTACCTCTGAAGGGTCTGCGACAGCAGTCTCGGCGACAAAAGCGACCTCGTCGCGAATTGTGGGGAAAAGGATTTGTTCATCCGGTTCCTGACCGACGTATGCCACCGATTTCGCTCGGTTCGTGCGTGACCCGTATTCCTGCACGCTGGAGGAATCGACCAACCCGGCGATCGCTCGCACCAGTGTCGATTTTCCGCCACCACTCGGACCGGTGATGAGGACTCGCTCGCCGGGAGCGATCTTCAGTGAAACATCGCGAAGCGTCTCGAAATCAGAACCGTTGAAGACCAACGACCACGATTTGAATGAAACGAGACCCCGGGACATGTCACCGTCCGAACGTCGCGAGGATGCCGGTTTTGGTCAACGCACGAACAAGCAGAACCGTAAGCCCGGCACCGAGAATCGCACCAGACGCCGTCGCCGAGGCGATGAACACTGCAGCAAACTCAAGTCCCGTTCCGGGGTACCAGTAGAAATACTCGAGGGTTCCTTGAACGATGCCGCCAAATGCACCCGCTGTTGCGACGACAAAAAAGTCGACCTTGTGGTTTCGCATGAGCCTGAAACCGAGTTCCATTGCCAGCCCTTGAGCGAACCCCAGAATCAAGACCGTGAAGCCCCACTGATTCCCGATGATCGCCGAAACGGAGGCGGCGATGACTTCACCGAGAATCGCGGCACCTGGCCGGCGCACGACCAAGGCGACCAGGAGCCCCCCGATCAGCCACACGCCGCCGAGGCTGCCGACGAACCCGGGGGTGAAACCTGCGAGGGTCAATGACAACGGCGTGTACGCCGCGTTCCATGCGACGAAAATCACGCCCGACGCGACGGCCAGAACCGCGGCGACGATGAGATCGACCGTTCTCCAGCCGCTATATGTGTTGCTCATGATGGTGCACTCCCTATCGTGTGCACGGGTTCAAACAGTCTTCCCGATCCGGCATTATCCGAATGGTATGACGGTCGAAGCGATTGCTTCCTCTCAGCCCTTCCGAGCTCCCGTGATTCGATTCATCATACCGCGCTGATTATTCACGCGCACAACGCCAACTACACGACGGATGAAGCCAAGCGTGTACCCCAGCGTCCGCACGCTGCGCGATCAGTCGGACTAGAACTTGCGAATCGCTCGGCTGAGGCGCTTTCCCCAGTGCATCGTCTTGATGATCGGGTACACCGCCAAAAAAGCCGCGGCGGGAACACGCAGCCTGCGGTCGGGGATGCCGTGGTGGTTGTATGTCCGGTCGAATCGCATGAGGTACGACACCATGTCCGACGGGCTGTCATCCATCCGACGAAGCGACATTCCTGCTACGACGTTGGGGGCGTAGACGATCTTTAGTCCGGCCCGGTGAACGTGGACAGCGAGATCCAAGTCCTCGTGCATCAGGTCTTCTTCATCTGCACAGGTTTCATCGCGAACAGCGAGCCACGCCTCTCGAGTCATCCCCATGTTCGAGCCAAACAAAAACTTGTAGTCCCGCACCAATCGGAACATCGCCTTCCGCATCGTGTCATCCGCGACGAGTCCGAAACGGCGGAACGGAAACTCGTAGTAGATCACGGGACCCGTGATTGCCGCAACAGTTGAATCCGCGAAGGCTTTGGTTGTTTCCTCGACCCAATTCGGTTCCATAATCGAGTCCGAGTCGATGCGACCGATGATGTCGCCTGTTGCCGTATCGAACCCCTTGTTGCGCGTCGGTGTGATTCCCTGTGAATCCGCTTGCTCAATCAGGATGATGGGAGCGTCAGGATAGAGCGATTGCACTTCGCGAACAATCTCGACCGTCTTGTCCGTGGACTTGTTGTTGACGACGATAATCTCGTGAGCCGGCACGGTCTGGGCGATGCACGCCTCGAGGCAAGGAAGAATCGTTTCTTCCTCGTTGTAGGCAGGAATGACGATTGAGACGCTCTTCACGATGTCCTTTCAGGCACGGTCGTTGCCCAAGTCTACCGCTCGGCACGTCGCGAACAATGGGGGTGTTGCCTTCTCGACTGCAAGATTGTTTCGGGGGCAAACGACAATCGTTATAAATCGTGTGCGCGATTCAAAAAATCTGCGCTAGTGTCAAATGAGTCAGACATCACTCTCAGGCAGTTCTGGGACACAGGGATGGTGACCTTGGTGGGCGAAGTACGACCCATCAAACAGCAAGGAGCGCAGCATCATGGCCACAGGCGTCGTGAAATGGTTTAACAACGAAAAGGGTTATGGTTTCATCACCCCCGATGAGGGCGGTCCCGACCTCTTCGCACACTTCAGCTCGATCGAGACCGATGGTTTCAAGAGTCTCGCTGAGAACCAGAAGGTCGAATTCGAGGTAGCACAGGGCGACAAGGGCCCACAGGCGGCGCACATTCGCCCCCTCTAAGTCTCGACTTCAACTGCGGCACTTCTCTCACGAGGAGCGCCGTAGTTCGCTTAAGCCCTACTTGGAGAGACGGGGAACGATGTACAGCGGAATCATCCATGCGAAGACCGCCATCAGGACTCCGGCGCCGAAGATGAGTGCTTCGAAACCCGGAACCTGGAACGCGAAGGACATTACGGGGAACGACCCGAGGAAGATTGCGCCGGTGAGAATGTTCAAAAAGATGTTCATGATGCTCCTAGTGTAATCCTCTTAGGCTGACGCACGTTCGATGACGAGCTCGCGAACTCGAGCCGCGTCCGCCTTCCCGCCCATCGCTTTCATGACAGCGCCGATGATTGCGCCAGCGGCTTCGACCTTGCCCGACGCGATTTTCTCAAGGACATCGGGTTGGCTGGCGAGGGCGGCATCGATCGCGGCGATGAGCGCACCATCGTCAGAAACGACCGTCAAACCGCGCTTCTCGATGATCTCGGCAACAGTGCCCTCGTTCGCGATGAGCCCCGCGAGAGCTTCTCGCGCCAGTTTGTCGTTGATCGTTCCCGCGTCGACGGCCGATTGGAGTTCGGCGACTTGAGTCGGAGTCACGAGCGACGACGGCTCGACATTCATTTCATTAGCGGTGCGGCTGAGTTCCCCCATCCACCACTTTCGAGCAGATTGAGGGTTCGCTCCCGCTTCGACTGTTTCGCGGACTTCGACGAGCAGACCGGCATTGACGATCGACTGGAAATCGACGTCGCTGAATCCCCATTCGGCTTTCAACCGGCGACGCTGAGCGGCGGGAGGCTCGGGCAGCGCTGCGCGCAATTCGTCGACGAGTTCCCGCGACGGGCGAATCGGAAGCAGGTCGGGCTCGGGGAAGTATCGGTAGTCGTCGGCGTCGCTCTTCGGACGACCAGGTGAGGTGGTTCCGGTGTCTTCGTGCCAGTGACGCGTCTCTTGAATGATCGCGGTTCCCTTATCGAGGAGCGCAGCCTGGCGCTGAATCTCGTAACGAATCGCCCGTTCGATTGATCGAAGCGAGTTGACGTTCTTGGTTTCGGTTCGCGTGCCAAGTTTCTCCTCACCGCGTGGCCTCAGCGACACATTGGCATCACAACGGAGGTTGCCGCGCTCCATGCGCGCTTCGGAAATTCCGAGGCCGCGAACGATGTCTCGAATTGTCGAGACGTAGGCACGGGCCACTTCGCCGGCACGGCCTTCCGTTCCATAAATCGGCTTGGTCACAATCTCCACCAGCGGGACCCCGGCACGGTTGTAGTCGACGAGCGAGTACTCGGCTCCTTGGATTCGCCCCGTTGCACCGCCGACGTGTGTCAGCTTTCCGGCGTCTTCCTCCATGTGAGCGCGTTCGATGGGAATCGTCACGATGTCGCCGTTGTCGAGTTCGACCTCGAGGGACCCTTCGAATGCGATCGGCTCGTCGAATTGCGAGATCTGGTAATTCTTGGCGAGGTCGGGGTAGAAGTAGTTCTTGCGCGCGAAACGGCAGGTCTCGGCGATCTCGCACCCGAGTGCAAGTCCCAGCGAAATCGAATACCGAACGGCTTCCTTGTTGACCACGGGCAAGCTGCCAGGAAGGCCGAGACAGACGGGAGTCACCGAGGTGTTCGGATCCGCGCCGAAGCCGTTCGAGGCGCTCGAGAACATCTTGGTCTTTGTCGACAACTCGACATGGACTTCGAGACCGATGACCGGCTCGAATTTTTCGAGAGCCTGGTCGAAGTCCATCAGTGCGTCCTTGGCCATCAGTTCACCCCTCCCGCATAGGCCGGCGTGAGCGCCGAGAACGTCGACCCACGCGTGGCATCGAGCAGTGCCTCGATTGCGGCGCCGACCTCGTACAAGCGAGCATCGTCGCGCGCGGGCGCCATGATTTGCAAACCGACGGGAAGTTGGTCCTCGTCCGCCAATCCGATGGGAATCGAGATTCCCGGGATGCCCGCCATGTTGACGGGAATGGTCGTGATGTCGCTCAGCCACATCGCGAGCGGGTCGTCGAGGTTCTCCCCCACCTTCCACGCGGTCGTCGGAGCAGTTGGTGACACGAGGACGTCGACCTGCGCGAACGCCGCGGCGAAATCGCGCTGGATCAGCGTGCGAACCTTTTGCGCAGAGCCGTAATACGCGTCGTAGTAACCGGCCGACAGTGCATACGTCCCGAGGATGATGCGGCGCTTGGCTTCGGCGCCGAAGCCGACCTCACGAGTCGCCGACATCACGTCCTCCACCGTCGGGGTTCCGCTGGGGGTCACGCGCAGACCGAATCGAACTGAGTCGAACTTCGCGAGATTGCTCGACGCTTCCGCGGTGAGGATCAAGTAGTACGCGGCAACGGCGTATTCAAAATTCGGTGCGCTGACATCGACGATTTCCGCGCCTTCGGCCGCGAGCATCGTCAACGTTTCGTGGAAACGTGCCGTGACACCGGGTTGGAAGCCAGGTTGGTCGAGTTCCTTAACGACTCCGACGCGAAGCCCTTTGAGCGTTTCACCGCGGGCGCCCCGTCGAGCGGCATCGGCGAATGACGGCCATTCTTCCGAGATGCTGGTCGAATCGTGGTGGTCGTAACCACCGATGATGTCGTGGAGCAAACCAGCATCGAGAACCGTGCGGGTTACCGGGCCAATCTGATCGAGCGACGAGGCGAGCGCGATTGCCCCGTAACGACTAACGCCACCGTAGGTCGGCTTCATGCCGACGGTTCCGGTAAATGCGGCGGGCTGACGAATCGAACCGCCCGTGTCCGAACCGAGGGCAAGCGATGCCTGGAACGCACCAACGGCCGATGCCGAGCCGCCACCAGAGCCGCCGGGGATACGGGTTCGATCCCACGAGTTACGGGTGATTCCATACGCAGAGTGTTCGGTGGACGACCCCATCGCGAATTCGTCCATGTTGGTCTTGCCGAGGATGGGCATGCGAGCGGCGCGAAGCCGAGCGACGGGTGTTGCGTCGTAAGGCGGAACCCAGCCCTCGAGAATCTTGGACCCGGCGGTCGACGGCATGTCGAGAGTGCAGAGCACGTCCTTGACCGCGACCGGAATCCCCGCGAGCGGGTTGAGCGAAACGCCACCGGCACGAGCCGCGTCGACTTCGTCCGCGATGGTGAGTGCGTCGTCGGAAACGTGAAGGAACGCACCGAGGTCGCCGTCCGTCTCTGCGATGCGATCGAGATGGGCTTTCGTGAGTTCGACGCTGGAAATCTCGCGAGACTCGAGAAGCTCGGATTGCTCAGCAGCACTGAGGCGTGTGAGGTCGCTCACGCTTCCTCCCCCAGAATCGCGGTCACGCGGAACCGAGAGCCGTCGTGGTCCGGGGCGCCGGTAAGGGCTTGTTCCGAGGTCAGTTCGTCAGCGACGACATCCTCGCGCCACACGTTCTCCATCGGAATCGGATGCGACGTAGCAGGGATGTCCGCCGTGGCCACCTCGTTGACCTTCTCGACGGCGTTCACAATCGCGGCGAGCTCGCTCGTCAACGTCGTGACCTCGTCGGGGGTCAAGGCAATTCGGGCAAGGTTCGCCAGATGGCGAACGGTGTCCTCGGTGATGTCAGACATGGTTCTCCGTGCGTCGGGAATACCCCAATCCTACCGAGAGCACCGTGCCGAGCGTTTGACCTCACAGGTTTCGAGCGCATACTGAAGCCATGCGAAAAATCCTCATCGGTCTCGTCCTCGCTGCGTCCATGGGGTTGGTGAGTGGTTGCGCCGTTCCGACACCCACGCCCACCCCGATTCCCAGCGAACAGTTGAACCGGAACTGGGTCTTGGTGTCGGGAACCGACAATCAGGGGGACTGGGTCAAAGGCAGTGAAGGCGCAACCCGTCTCACTATCGAGAACGGTCAGGTTTCCGGCCAAATCTGCAACTCGTGGGGCGGTGACATCGACATCGAAGGATCATCCGTGGCAATCACCTCGATTTTCTCAACCGAAATGTGGTGCACAGAACCCGACGGAATCATGGATCGCGAGACACGCTTCCTCAACAACATTTCGCTCGTCACGACAATCGAAATCGTCGACGGGTTCCTGCGTCTCTCGGGCGACGGCATCAACCTTAAATTTGCGGGTTACTTCGACTAATCACAAACCAAGGGTCGCGGCGAAGTCGACCGCTGGCACGATTCGAATTCCGAGTTCTTCGGCCTTTGCTTGTTTCGAACCAGCGCCTTCACCGACGAACACAATGTCGGTCTTCGCGCTCACGCTCGACGAAACTTTTCCGCCTGCCTGTCGAACGGCCTCTTCTGCACCGTCACGGGTGAATCCCGGCATCGTGCCGGTCACGACAACCGTCATTCCCGACAACGGTCCATCGACAACGTCGACCACCGCACCCGGGCCAGGATGTCCAGGAATCTCGAACGGAACGCCAGCCGCCCGCCAGCGAGTCACGATGTCTCGGTGCCAGTCGACTTCGAGCCACTCGACGAGACTTGACGCGATAATCGCGCCGACTCCATCGACAGCGGACAGTTCGTCGACCGATGCTGCCTCGATCGCGGCGAGTGAACCGAAGTGGCTCGCGAGCGCGCGGGCGGCAACCGGACCGACATGGCGAATGTTGAGTGCGACGAGGAAACGCCAGAGGTCTTTCGACTTCGCGTCGTCGAGACCCTTGATCAGTTTGAGCGCGTCCTGCGACGGAACGAGTTCCTTTTTGACCGTCGCGCGAAACGGTGTTTGGGTGACGGGTTGACCGGTCTTGTCGTCGAGTTTGGCGAGCCCCGTCTCGGAGTCCTTGACCGTCACCTCGATGGGGAACAGGTCGTCAATCGTGAGGTCGAACAAACCCGCTTCGCTCGTGAGCGGCGGAGTCGCGGGAACAATCGGTTGGGTCAGAGCGGCGGCCGTGACCTCACCCAGTCCCTCGATGTCGAGAGCGCCGCGACTGCCAATGTGTTCGACTCGGCCTCGGACCTGCGCTGGACAGTGCTCGGTGTTCGGGCACCGGAAATCGATGTCGCCCTCTTTCGCCGGGGCGAGTGTCGCGCCGCACTCCGGGCAGCCAGTCGGCATGACCCATTCGCGTTGCGTCCCGTCCCGCAGTTCGACGACGGGTCCGAGAATCTCGGGAATCACGTCACCGGCCTTGCGCAGAACGACCGTGTCACCGAGCAGCACGCCTTTCTGAACCACGACGTCCTTGTTGTGGAGGGTTGCTTGGCGCACAACGGAACCCGCGACAGTCACGGGTTTCATCACCGCGTAGGGCGTTGCACGGCCGGTTCGACCGACCCCGACGACGATGTCGAGCAAAACCGTGTTGACCTGCTCGGGCGGGTACTTGTAGGCGATCGCCCAGCGCGGTGCCCGAGAAGTCGCCCCGAGCCGGTCGTGAAGCTCGAGGCTGTCGACCTTGACGACAACGCCGTCAATCTCGTGCTCGAGGTCGTGACGGCGCTCACCGTTTCGTTCGACGTACGCGACCGCCCCGACGGAATCGGACACCACCGACCAATAGGGCGATGTCGGCATCCCCCACGAGCTCAACAATTCGTAAATCTCGGACTGGTTCGCGACCGGCGGGTTAGCCCAGGCGCCGATTCCGTGAACGTAAAGGCTCAGACGTTTGAGCCGGTCCTGCATGAGTTCAAGCTGACGCTCATTCTTGGACTCAGCTTTCTGCCGGAGGCTACCGGACGCGGCGTTTCGCGGGTTCGCAAATGTCTTTTCACCCAGCGACGCTTGCCGCGTGTTGAGATCGGCGAACTCGGCGGTTCGGAAAAACACCTCGCCGCGAATCTCGACGACGGCGGGGTGGCCTTCGCCGGTCAAACGCTGAGGAATCGAGGGGATGAGCCGAACGTTCTCGGTGACGTCTTCGCCGGTGATTCCATCGCCACGGGTCGCCGCTTGAACCAGCACTCCGTTCTCGTATCGCATGCTGAGAGCGAGCCCGTCGATCTTTGCCTCGCACAACCACTGCACCTGCTGGTCGGCGTCACGTGCCGTTTTGGTCATCCACTCGGTCAATTCCTCGACCGAGAAAACATTGTCGAGGCTGTACAGACGTTCGAGGTGCACGACCGGATCAAACAGTGTCGAATCCGCGGAACCGCCGACCAGTTGAGTGGGGCTGTCCTGGCTCTGAACCTCGGGGAATTCTCGCTCGATTTCTTCGAGCCGGCGCATCAGTTCGTCGTAGTCCGCATCGGCGACGAGTAGCTCGTTCCGCGCGTAGTACGCATCCGCGAGTTCCGTGATTCTGTCGCGCAATTCCGCGGCCTGCGCGTGTGCGTCGGACGGAGTCAACCCCGAAACGGGTCGGTCGTCCTGCGGTTCAGCGGTCACATCACAATTCTACGAGCGACCACTCACGCGAGGACTACTGAACGCCGAGGATGTCGATCACGAAGACGAGGGTGTCGCCGCCCTTGATCTTGTCCCCCGAGCCGGTGTCGCCGTATCCGAGGTCGCTCGGGATAATGACGACGACGCGAGAGCCGACCTTTTGGCCGACCAGTGCGTCTTTGAAGCCCTGGATCACACCCGAGGTGCTGAAGGTCGCGGGTGAACCGCGGTCGAAGCTCGAGTCGAAGACTTCGCCCGAGTTCCAGTTGACGCCCTCGTAGTTGACGACGACGGTCGCACCGTCTCCGACGACCTCGCCGTCACCCTGAATCAGAGTTTCGATGGCGTACTCGGTCGGGACTGCGCCCGCGGGAATCGTGACCGTGGGGTTTCCGTCGGTGAACACAACGTCGGGGAAGCCTTCGAGGGGTTCAACGGGGGTTCCGGTCGCTTCGGCGAGTGGCTTTGCCGCAACCGACGTCACATCGATGACGAAAACCAGGGTGTCTTCGGCGCCGATCCCCGCTTGTGCAGCCTGAGGCCCAAAGCCCTCGGCGTTCGGAATGACGGCGACGATGCGACTGCCAACCGTGGTGCAGGAGATCGCTTTTGCCAATCCGACAAAACTGGTCGCTGCCGTGTCAATCGGATAGGGAATCGGCGACGATTCGGTGTATTCCGACTTTTCGATTTCGAGTCCGGTTGTACCGTTGTACAGCGTGTAGTCCATCGTGACCGTGTCGCCATTGCCAACGGGTGCACCCGAACCGGCAACCGCCACCGAGCGTTCCGTCGTGGTCGCGGTCAGTCCCTTGTCGAACGTGATCGTCGGCGCGGCGCCGAACTCGCCCTCTACCGAAACGGCCGAAGACGCAGAACCGGACGGGATGCAGTTATTTCCGCCGGGGGTAGAACAACCTGCGAGCGCCAGAGCGACGACAGAAACGGTGAGGAAAGAGGCGATACGCGACATGGAAAACCTTCGGTGTCAATGGAGTGCGCGATCCGCGCAGGCATCTTCTAGTTTAGGTTCACCGTGGGCGGTCTCGTGACGGATTCGACCGTGACGGGGAAATTCACCGAGGCACGCAACACGCACATCGCCTTCGCCTCCTCGTGAAGTCGATCCACGTCAGCCTCGCTGGCGTTGGTTTTGACGGTCGGCCGAAGAGTCACGCTCGTCATCGCCCCCGCGCCTCCCTGGTAGTTCATCGTGCCGCGGGTTTCATCGACATAATCGGCGATGTCGATGCCGGCCTGATGGGCAGCGTAGAGAAATGAGAGCATGTGGCACTGTGCGAGCGCCGCCATGAGCAGTTCCTCGGGGTTCCAGAGGCGCACATCGCCGCCGAAACCTTCTGCCGCGGACGCGACGAGTGCCGCGTGCTTGTCCGAAGTGATGATCGCCTCGTGTGAATAATCACCGCCGATTTCGCGCTCGGAAGGGTTGCTGCTGTGCCAGCGGAGTCGAATTTCGAAGTTGTGGTTCATGGCCGTTTCTCAATTGTTGTCGGGACACCGACGGAGTACGATGGTCGTATGAACAGCGTAGCCACGGATGTGACCCAAGAGCGTCTTGTCGTCACCGAAATTCCCGGACCAAAGTCCCTCGCCCTGCATGAGCGCCGCAAGAACGTCGTCTCCGCCGGTGTTGGTGCAACTTTCCCTGTGTACATCGAGCGCGCTAAAGGTGCGATCATCGTTGACGTTGATGGCAACCACATCGTCGACATGGGAGGCGGTATCGGTGTCAACACCATCGGTCACG
>Ga0315905_10007578_pt1 | contig 10987 bp, 10 predicted proteins | sample LakEriMetagenome_5_FD_203522 | JGI IMG/M metagenome (GOLD analysis project Ga0315905, IMG submission 203522) | Freshwater fungal communities from buoy surface, Lake Erie, Ohio, United States - Buoy 4 MA121 | ecosystem: Environmental > Aquatic > Freshwater > Lake | place: USA: Lake Erie, Ohio... | reverse complement strand
CAATTCTTCTTGCTATCCGTGTTCCGCACAATTATTCAGTAGGGATGCCCGCCCGCCGGCGTATCTCGGTAGCCTTATTTTGTGTGTTCTTGACCGCCTTAGGTTCGTCTACCACACCTTATATTTCAATCCTGGTTCGCGGAAACCTATGGGCAGAACAATCAATGCCGCTACCAGGAATTTCAGATATATCTCCAGAGGGCGGCTGGGTGGACTCATGTTGGCAGAGTCTTAAAGAATTCCGAGATTGGGAAGACCGACGATATGATCCTGTCTAAATGCATTCATAAAATTTTACCTTCGCTAGGATTGGAGAATTAGATGATTCCTCTTAACGACCTATCGCGAGGCAAGAGTGCGTCCACGGAAGTCCAAGGGGTGGTTTCAAGAGTTATAGCTAGTGGACAATGGATTAACGGTCGTGAGCAAAAAGGTTTCGAAACTGAGTTTGCCAACTACCTAGGTGTTGATCACTTCCTTGGCGTCGCTTCCGGCACTGATGCCATTGAAATCGCGCTGCGAGCTTTGGGCTGTACGCATGGATCCAAAGTCGTCACCGTAGCCAATGCTGGTGCATACACGACGATAGCGGCAACACTAATTGGTTGTGAGGTTATTTTTTGCGATGTCGACCCACAAACACTTATTATGGACGTGGATTCCTTGTCTGAGGTCCTTTCATCTGAAATCGATGTGGTCGTTGTGACTCACCTCTATGGAAATATCGCTCCTGTAAAGAAAATAAAGGAAATCTGTGACCGATTTGGTGTAAAAATTGTCGAAGATTGTGCGCAGGCGACTGGTGGGACTCTCGATGGGCAGCGAGTGGGATCATTAGGTGATATCGGTACATTCAGTTTCTATCCCACGAAAAATCTGGGAGGAGTTGGTGATGGTGGAGGGATATCAACTAATCAAAATTCGGTGGCGGAAAAAGTATATCAATTGCGCCAATATGGCTGGGTTGATAAATACAAGATCAAACTTCCATATGGGAGGAATAGCCGCCTAGATGAAATTCAGGCAGCGGTTTTGCGATTGAACCTCGTAGAATTAGATGAGGGAAATCAGCGACGACGAGCAATTCTAGACAATTACTCTGAAGCGATTGCTCAAAGTGGGATTCGTCTTGTAACGAATTCTTCAACTGAATCTGCAGCGCATCTGGCAATTTTAATACTCCCAGAACAAATTTCCAGGGATCTGTTTCGCGAGTACATGCGTGCTAATCGTATTGCTACCGACATCCACTATCCTATCCTTGATACGGATCAGATTGCCTACGCGAAGGCTGGCGCAGTTGCGAATCTGCGGCATTCTAGAGCGGCGGTTGGTTCAATAGTAACCATTCCCTTATTCCCTCAAATGACAGTTGAGGAACTATCTCAAATTACTTCAGCCTTAAAAGAATTCACAATTGATTAGGTAAATGATGAAAATAGCACCTTCGCTAAATTTGACAGGCTATTTTGATGCTTGGTGGATTACATGAAATTTGCGATCAAAGTAGACAAGTGGTTTTTTCTTATCGTCGGTGAGAAATTGGAAGACTCTGGCAAAATAAATTGTTGAGTGAGTCCGCTTTATAACTTCAAGGACTTCGCATGAAAATACAACAAATGCGTCGTCGATATATGGAAAACTCCTTGAGCGGTTCCAATACTTTTCGCCTAAATCCTCCGGTGACTGACGAGTTGAATTACTAGAACCAAAATGATGGGCAATTTCATGTTGCTCATCATTCAAAACGCTAATAGAACACAATGAAGACCTAAGGAGGTGGCTTCCCAAAAATGATTCATTTTTGAGTGCAAAGAGTACTTCCTCGCCACCAGGATTAACAGAAATACTAACCAGAGAAGATATGGTGGCGGCGACTATTGGGGCCTGCGAATCAAAAGAATATGAACTGACAACAGAAACTGATGTGGGGACTTTACTCATGGCATCCCTAAAAACATCTAGTTGGTATAGAATCTTTTTGCCCTCCAAGCCGAAGACCTTCATTTTATTCTACAAATTTGGATTTTTCCACACGATCGTTTTCTTGCTACTTCTGGTAGCCCCTAAGTTATCTTTGAATCTAGCTACACCTTCTAAGACAACGCCATCAATTGCGGAAGTACCTAGGTCTAAATAATTGTACTTGAGGGTAAATTTATCAATCAATCTTTCCAAAAGTGAAACAATAGGGCTAACGCTCCGAAATTCTAATGAGTCTGCCCAGAGATAAACGTACAGGTTTGCAGGCGAAGTTTCAACCAAGACAGCAGCGGCAGCTATTTTACCGTTACAGGGTGACCTCAAATGGTAAAAAAAATATTTGTCTGGGAAAGTTGACTTTAGCTCCATTAGTTTACTAAAGCTCACTGAAACCTTTGCGCCTAGTTTTTCTCGGTTCGTCGCGATCAACTGATAGCAATTCTCTTGTGCAACTTCTAGGGTCTCTTCAAAGACTAACCCAAGTTGATTGGCTTGCTTAGACTTTTTTCTATTTCCCTTACTTAAAGAACTTGAGGTCCACTTATCCATCTCTATATAGTGGCTGGTATTCTCAAATTTAACCGTAAAACCGTGACTGAGATAGACCTCAGATGGAATTAAATTCTCACTTGCTAAGTGCTCCGGTGCTAATGAAATTTGAATTTCAGGGACATTTTCTTGTACCAAGTACGCTAGCAAAGAATCCAATAATGTGGAGTCCTGTAATGAATTTGATCCAACTTTTAGGATCCCACCGTAAGTTGCGCGTGCCGGGGAGTAGTTGAATCCTTGAGCCTTAGTTAAGGTTAAACAACATAAACCATCGTCATCTAGCGAAAGGTCCCATCGACTGCCGTCGAAGATCAATCTAAAATTTGATGGGTCTCCAAACAAATCGACATATTTTTGTTGCCAAAAAAGAGGCAAATGCAAAACGGCAACTCCTCCCACTTTAATTCACTATCTCTGATCGGGATAAGAGTACCGCATGCTAAAATCTGACCATGTCCAACCAAAATTCAGAACGAAATCTTTTTGCCTACCTTGACTCATATAAAGATTTACCTTTTGAGGAAATCCAGGAAATGTATCGAAGAAGATCTCTAATTGATTTTTTGCTTAAAGATGACTATCCGATCGCAACCGAGATTGGATGTGGAAGATCCTCCTTATTCGAATTCTGGTCACCAACGCAACTTGCTCAAACAATAGAACCATTAGCCCCACTCCTAAATAATGTGACTGGGAAAACCTTACCCGGTGTCGAATGGCATGGATTCCAGTGTCGGGCAGAAGAGGCCGCAGCAAACCCTTTAATTGTAAAATCTGATTTGACGATTCTGAGTGGCATACTCCATGAAGTTGAGAACCCACAGGAGTTGCTACGTTCAACCAGAGATATTACAAAACCTAACGGCCTAATAATAGTAATTGTAACTAATAAGCTATCGCTTCACAGGATTCTGGGTGTCCATCGTGGAATTCTCCAGAGTTTAGACTCAAAAACTGAAACAGAGATTAAGATGCAACAGCGACATGGTGCCTATTCTCGCGAAGAGCTTTCGATTGAATTGAAAGATGCAAAACTTGAGTTAATTCATATAAGTAGCCTTTTCCCAAAGCTTTTTTCACATGAACAGATGAGTCAACTGCTCGAGAATAAGCAAATTTCAATGGAGTTCTTAGATGTTATGGCGGGGCTCTCCACAGAATTATCTGAATTTGGTTCTGAACTTTTTGCTATTGCAAGGAGACCTATTGATTAGAAGAATTTTTGGGTCTTCGCTCTCTGCACTCGTTTCAGTAGCCGAGTTATCCTTGACCGAGAATGTAATCTGGGTTCAAAACTCAAAGTTTGTTGGTGGACACTTTAGTGGACTCACTCTAGGCTCTCTCAGACTCGATTTAGGCATGGTCGCACAAGAGCCCTATTCTGGTCTAACTTCAGTAGATGCATTTACGGACCTGCCGCCAGTTAGACAAGCAGGGTTACCTTTTGTAGGAATCGCCAATCAATGGTTATCTCAAAGAGGGGAAGAATTTGTCGAACTTCCTGTGCAGGTATCCCGTTATGGCACACTTATGGCTGACTATTTAGTGGCGGACAACCTGGAGGTTCTACAAAAACTAGACGAGCCTTTAAAAAGAAAAATTACGGATGAGATTTTGGCGCTAAAAAAATTCAATACAAGTCTGACTATTTCACACCCGCGAGACAAGGGGGTTTCGGAGGATTACCTCAACCATTCTTTTGAAATGGTATCAGGACAACTGTTCGGCAGAACTTTCCATGAGGAGTTAATTGCACCGTGGCTTGACCGCTTGAATCCAGACTTAGCTGTGCATCTTCCAGCAAGAGACCACCGAACGGCCTGGGTCCCCTTGTATTATCCCGAAACCATTTTGGGGGTGGTTTCTAACAAAATGTCACCCTCTGAATTACGACGGCCTTTCATGGTCCCAAAAAATAGCTCTATTGCGATGGTGGTGGAAAGACTGATTGCATCTATCGATATTTCAAGGGTTAGCGTTATATTGGATGAGGAAGGGCTAATTTCGCCATTGTTAGGCGACATCCTCTTAACTTCTACTTCTGAAACATTCGCTTTACTAAAGAAGAAATTTTCTCCAAAAAATGAAGAAAAATTCATAGCCCCAATTGTGATCGCGCTCTTGCAGTACGACGCACGGGTTGCTGATGAACAAGTGCTAAACCTGATCGAGAGAGAGAAAGGGCCTTACCGAATCTGTATTCGAAACATTAAAGCTCAAGAAGTAAGCACTAACGTTTCGATCGAATTTGGAAGTGCCTTTGAAGGAGCCACAGATGCTGAAATTTTGTGTATGGCAAGGGCAACTCTTGAGCAGATTAACGTAAGTACTAATTTTGCTCGTTACATAATAAAGCGGCTATCAATCAAAGTCCCCTATGGGGAATCACGACGAGCAATAGAGAATGATGTAAAGTTAGCAAACGTAGCTATTCGAGAGCGTTCATTGCATGGTTATCCAATTGACTTTGGTAGCTCGACTTTAAATGATCAGATTTTGTTGGGCTTGTGGAGTGCCAATGCGGCTCGTAATCAAATGTCCAAAATAATTAGTAGTGACCACAGCTGAAGAACCAGGATTTGTGGAAAGTTTACGGTTGCCTTAGCCGAAGTTTGGCACCCTACGTCCTACACATAAACCCCAACCTTCGTGCTTGAATCTATTTGTCAAAATTTTGATCAAACTTTTCTCCATCGACTATTGATTGTTTCTGAGGCTCTTATCCTTAAAAAGACCAAGTCGAGGCAATGCCAACACTGGGAGAGTACCTCCCCTGTGGGAGGCTACTTCACGATAAACTCGAGTTCACATCTAAGTAGTCGAATTTGGGGGGTTGTGTGGAATCGGCAATTTGTGGGATTTGTGGCGAAAGTCTGTCAGGAGAGGTCAGACCTCATTTTGAAATCATCGTCCCACTATATTTCAGTGAGAAGCATCTACCGAATTTGTCTACCTTCTTAGTCGAATTATCTAGCAACATTCCAGGCGGTGTCGCTGTGACATTTGTGGCCGACGGGCGTATTGATGACTATTCCGCGGTAGTGGGGGCTTTATCGAACTTTCCTGCACCTTCAAAAGTGATTCTACTGTCACGAAATTTTGGTGCTGGACCCGCGCTTCATGCCGCTCTTGCTGAATCTGACTACTGTCTCTCTTCTGCCCTTGCCTCGGACTTACAAGAGCCTGTTGAATTATTTACTGAATTCTTCAAAGCACTAGTTTATGAAGATTTTCAGCTTGCCTTAGGTTTTAGACAAAAACGTTCAGATCCGAAACTAGCTGAGTATTTTTCTCGGGCCTACTGGTGGATTAACAAAAGGTTTATCCATCCAAACGGGCATTACACTGGTTCTGATGTTTTTGCTATGACGCGAAGGGTCAGAAAATCTCTCGTTGCGATGCCAGAATTAAACACGAACTTTAATTCACAGCTGCTATGGCTTGGTTTCCATCCCAAATGGATAGGTTACGATAGGAAGCCACGAGAAATCGGACGCTCCACCTATAGCCTCCGCCGCAAGTTAAAGCTTTTTGCGGACAGTCTCTATGGTTTTTCTTCTAAGCCAATCAGTTTTATCACTTATTCGGGTCTATTCCTTAGCTCTACATTTCTCTTGGTCGCGCTTATAGCCTTACTAGGTAAGATTTCGAATCAAATAAGCGTTCCCGGATACGCGACAATAATTGTTTTAATATCACTTGGCCAGAGCCTATTGTTGCTCTCGTTAGGAATCGTTGGTGGATATGTGGTCCGAAGTTTTGAAAATTCAACGGGGAGGCCCCGTTATATCATTGCAACACAGACTAAGTCGGATCGATGATTCATCAATCGCTGAACTCACACGATGATTGTTCCCCATTCCTCACTCAGCTCAAAATCGTAGTAGACGATAAAGGTGGACTTCTCATTGGAGAATTTACCGCTCTACCTTTTTCCCCAAAAAGGTTATTTATACAATGGGGGGCTACGGCAGAAACCACACGTGGTCATCATGCACATTTATCTTGTTGGCAAATCTTGTTCCCAATTTCAGGGTGTATAAATGTTGATCTTGAGTTTTGTGGAGGTAAGAAAAGCTTCATACTAGATGAACCGTCGTTGGGTCTCGTCATCCCACCATTAGTTTGGGCGACACAGACACTCCTAAGTGGTAGTGCAAAATTATTAGTGTTGGCATCAGAAACTTTTGATGAAAATGATTATATTCGAGATAGATTAAAATTTAATGAAATTCTAAAATCTCACACGAGTCATTCGTGATCACTTACGTACTTGAAAGAGAAACTCTCCCTAGCGAAAGTAGAGCCACCTCTGTAATTTGATTGTGATTACTGCCAAATGGCTCCTAGAAGACTCATTTATTTGATTTAACGTAACTTTCTGCTCCTACATTTTTACAACTGATTGGAACCTTTAAATATTAAGCCCCTCACCAATGGTGCAGCATATTAAATTCCATTGAGTGAATGACTTTCTAACATAGAGGGAGGGGGGTAACTCGAGTTAGGCTTGGATAGCGGCCTCCAAGATTTCGATCCTCGTCTTACGAGTTTGCCGCTCTTCGCCTAAGGTCATTCGGCGAGATCTTAACTCTAATTCTGCAGCTCCCTAGCATTGCTCGAGTCCGCTGTAGCAATTGAGAATTCTAGATAAGTAAATCCTCTAATACTCGGGTCGGTGGGCCCGAATAAGAACAAAAGTTCATTTCAGAAGTTATTTGATCGTAGTTAAATGTGAGTATCAGTAATAGCCACGATCCCAAACTATTTTTATCTACTTTGTATTTTACTTCTATTTTGTAGATCCTTAGGTAGATACGGCGCGGTAGCCTTCCTCCTAAAAATCCTGATATTTTGTGCTCCATGCTTTAGTCTAGGTGCGTCCATGGGGGTATTCGTCAATTTCAATCTGGTCGATGACAATTTGATCGAGGGGATTTCAAATGCGTATCTTGGTGACTGGCGGGTCTGGCTTTTTAGGGTCTCATCTTTCCGAGATACTTCTCGAACAAAATCATAATGTCATCTGCTTGGATAATTTCTACACTGGCAGTCGAACCAATGTCCAACACCTGCTGGAATACTCTAATTTTGAACTAGTGCGCCATGACGTAACTTTCCCTTACTTTGTAGAAGTTGATCGCATCTACAATCTCGCTTGTCCGGCTTCACCAGTTCATTACCAAGCAAATCCTGTCCAAACAACTAAAACCAGTGTTCATGGGGCAATCAATATGCTCGGTTTAGCAAAAAGAACGGGTGCAAGAATTCTTCAGGCTTCAACCTCTGAAGTTTATGGGGACCCTGAAGTTCATCCACAGACCGAAGATTACTGGGGGCGTGTAAACCCAATAGGGATTAGGGCTTGCTACGACGAAGGAAAGAGATGTGCTGAAACACTTTTCTTTGATTATCATCGTCAGAATAATGTAGAGATTAGGGTTGCACGAATTTTTAATACCTACGGTCCACGGATGCAACCCAACGATGGAAGAGTCGTGAGTAATTTCATTATTCAAGCGCTTAATGGCGAAGACATCACAATTTATGGTGATGGGAATCAGACACGTAGTTTTTGCTTTGTGGATGATTTGATTGAAGGTCTTATTGGGTTTATGGAGTTAGAAGAAAATTTTCCCGGACCCATTAACATGGGAAATCCCACCGAGTTTACAATTTTAGAATTAGCACAGAACGTTATTCGCCTCACAAATTCAAATAGTAAAGTTATCTTTAAGGCATTACCACAGGATGACCCGATGCAAAGAAAGCCAGACATTGAACTTGCACGTACAAAGCTCGGTTGGGAACCAAAGATCCAATTGGAGGAGGGTTTGATTAAATCAATCGAATATTTCTCGAAACTTCCAGGGTTAACTAGATGACACGGTTGACTGTTGTGGTGCCATGCTTCAATGAGGTCGAGACTATAGCCGAACTTTTAGAAAGCGTATTAGAACAGCCTTGCGTTGGTCAGGTTGTTGTAGTTGATGATGGATCAACTGATGGCTCCGTACAAAGACTGCAGAAACTGCATCACCCATATCTTGAGACTGTCTTTTTCCCAAACAATAAGGGCAAGGGTGCTGCAATTAGGCGAGGATTTGAACTGGCGAAACTGCCCTACGTAATCATTCAAGATGCAGATCTAGAGTATTCACCTACCGAGTACCAAAAAATGCTTAACGTTATGGTTGATAATAACGCCGACGCAGTATTTGGATCTCGATTTATGACAGCAGGTCCAAGGCGAGCGATTTATTATTGGCACCGAGTCGGAAATCTATTTCTCACAACCCTTTCTAACTGTCTGACGAATATCTATCTAACTGATATGGAAACTTGCCACAAAATGATTAGGTTGGAATTTGTGAAGAAACTTGATTTGAGAGAGAACAGGTTTGGTATTGAACCAGAAATCACTGCAAAACTGGGAAAGTTAAATGCAGTAATTTATGAAGTGCCAATTCAGTACATCGCCCGATCTTATGATCAAGGAAAAAAGATTGGTTGGAAAGATGGAGTCAGTGCACTCAGGGTGATTGTTAAATACTCGCTACAACGGTTTCCGAAGTCCTAGACTAACTACTTAGGTTTGGCAACAGCTTAACCAAAATATTGTCCTGCTCCTTTTTCTTCCTACTAACGAAAAAGTATTATCTGTAAAAGGAAATTTGAGATAAAAGACTTAAATTACAGCCTTCATGACGCAATTTGCATTTATGATTCAGGAATGACGCGAATACTTCGAACACTCGATTTGAGCTCTTCGAGGTCTAGATCAAGATTTGACGTATTGATTTTGTGCGCAGCCATGTTCATCTCATTGTCGTATTTGATCCAATTTGCATTCAATCCCGCAGGTGCTATTCAGGGCGACTCTGCCCAGTATGGGGTAGCACATCCAAGAGATTGGGACCTGCTCTCTTTCACTGGGGAGTCGCTCCGAAACTGGCCGACTGTATTGCTCTATTTACTCTTCGCGTCCGATGTGGCAAAAGTGTTTTTTCAATTTCTAATTTCGTTTTTTGCTGTAATCGTCATGTTGATGCAGATTAATTCCCAGTTTAAGGGAAGGACTCGAATTCTATTGGTTGTGCTGTTTTCTTCTTTGATCACAACGCCCCAAATCATCAATTGGAATTCAGTCTTGCTATCTGAGTCTCTCTTGTTATCTGTAACTATTCTATTTTTTGTCTCCTTGCGTTCGTTTATTTTTTCGAATGAGAAGTTTGGGTTCTGGCCACTATTGGCAACTTCGTACCTATGGTGCATTCTCAAAACAACGAATGTTTTACTCTTGATGCTTATTTTTGCTTCGCTGGTGCTTTTTGCTGTACTCAGGGTAAGGGGATCTCGGATTAGTCATCACTCTTTGATTCGTTTAGGTGTTTCGCTTGTACTCTCAGGCTTTTTTCTCGTCACTTGGTTTAATCATCCCAATCAAGAGTTTAATCGGGATATCAACTATCGCACATACACCGCCATAGCTGTGCTTACTGATGTCAATCCAAGAGCAGCTATGCTTCATGCTGAACTTTCAAAAATTGGCGAATTGAAGTGTCTTGAGATTGGTAGCCCAAAGAGTTACGAGTTCTACGCCGCGAAATTGGGCGGCGAATGTCAGTATTCTAAGATTTGGATCTCTCAAAATTTCTATCAGTGGTACGCCAAGTATCTATTGAGCCATCCGCAGGAGCCGGTGCAGTTGGCTGCGGCTGGTTTCATAGCCGGGAATTCACCAGTCTCTCTCTACGCTCCGAATCTAAGTATTCTGCCGAAGCCGATGCAAGATTTGTTTTTTGGTGAGCGAAATTTTGCACTTAGAAATCTAGGGTTTCAACCTTACGGTGTATATGAAACTGAAGAGTACGACAGAACTGGCATGGAGGTTGTTGTGCCCATACTTGCTTGGCTGGGTATTGCGTTTTTTTTGCTGTTGATATTGCTTTCTAGGAAGAGTCTCCGAGGCCTTTTGCGATTAAAAACCGTTAAGCTGGATTTCATACTCGTTGCAGCTGGTGTGGCGGGTGTATCTATCAATTCAATTACTGTTCCAACCGAGTGGTTCCGCGAGAACGTGTATTTCTTTACCTTGATTTATCTTTCATTGATATACCTTATCGGCGATCTCTCCAAGGCTTTCAGGGATTCGTCTAAGAGTGTGGCATCTGGGATTTGAACCACGGACCTACGCGTTACGACCTCGTTGAGCTACCCCTTAGCCAAGCCGGCGGGGATTAATCCAGTACGACTGAACCGTTAGGAGTGCTTAAGTGCACTGCAACGATTCCATTGTCTCCATCATTTGTTGATGGATCGACCCAGTCGATGGTGACCGCAGCGAGCGCGCCAAGGATCTCTGACTTAAACCAAGATTCAGCCAATGGATCTTTATCTGCGATAACAATCTTTTCAATCTTTGATACTGCTGTGCCATCTTGTGATGGGT
>Ga0315905_10007577_pt1 | contig 10988 bp, 9 predicted proteins | sample LakEriMetagenome_5_FD_203522 | JGI IMG/M metagenome (GOLD analysis project Ga0315905, IMG submission 203522) | Freshwater fungal communities from buoy surface, Lake Erie, Ohio, United States - Buoy 4 MA121 | ecosystem: Environmental > Aquatic > Freshwater > Lake | place: USA: Lake Erie, Ohio... | reverse complement strand
AGTTTACTACAGCCTATCCCCGCAGACATGAGACTCCTTTTCTCGATTGGAATGCCGAATTTCGTTTTGCCGAATCTCGATTCAGTCAACCATTGTACCAGTAAGTACCTTTTTATTTCCATACTGATTTCATTACTGGTACAATGGTTGACTGAATCGAGATTCGGCAAAACGAAATTCGGCATTCCAATCGAGAAAAAGAGTCTCATGTCTGCGGGGATAGGCTGTAAGACTAGTGGGGGAGTGGGGAATCCTGGGTTCGAACGCGAGCGACGACCCAGAGGAGGCCTGCAGGGCGACCAAGGAGCTCAGGTGAGTTCCTCTCGCGGGGTGCAACCAGAGTGCTCTGAAAAATCCCGACCATGAACAACCACCGGCGCGTACGCGTGCGGTGGAACGCCTTGACATATGCGACAACACCTGCTTGCGCCGGCGGCGCTGCGAGTAGGCTAAGAAACCAGATGCCGACAAGGTAGTGAATAAAGACGGTGCACGTGGACGTGCGTCGGAAAGGAAGCGGTCTTCTGTACTGCGACGCCCGCTCTGTTGGATTGAATGACAAAGCCTGCGCACGGGAGCAGCAACCTCTAATCTTCCTCAAAGCTGCACCCGGCGATCGCGCCTCTTCATCCCCTCTACCATCGCGCCCCGATTCCTCGGCAGTTACGCCGGCACCTATGCCCATTCCGGCCCGCGCGAGCGCCGGCGCCTATGCCCGTTCCGGCCCGCGCGAGGGCGTTACCAGCGCAATCATAATTGGCATGGTCCAGGGCTCTGCCGGCCAGAGGCGGCATCAGAATTACGGAGGCTTCGCCAATGCTTCGCCAATGCAGGATTTCGTCCTGATTCGTTGCCTGTGACTCGCCAGCATTCACGGGCGCTGCTTGGCGCGGCATGCTCGCAGCAGCCTGCCACGCGAGCAGCGCAAGCGTGAGCACAATACCGACCTGTCGTGTGCGCATCTCGCTGGGGTGGACTTAGGACTTAGGACTTAGGAGGTGTGTGTAGGAGGGGTGAGAGATACCTCTGCAACCACTGGGACTTGATGAATCTTAGGTGCGGAGGAGGATTGAAAGCAAACTTGATTTGAAGCTGAGTTTTTACAGTATTTCCTCCTCCGCATAAATGCATCAAGGGGCAACGAATCGTTGAGATTCATCGTTGTTCAACGCACACCGTCGGTGTGCGTTACCGTACCACCGAACACCTGGGACCAACGTAGGTAGCAGCGAGTGGGACGATGGATAGCATCGGAAAGTGATGCGCGAGTCGTCGGGCACTCCTCGGCGCACGCGCGCCCAGTGAAGGAGGAGTCCTGCAGCAACAGCGACCAACCGCCGCCATGGAGTCCACCACGGCGCCGCTTCCTGGGAGCGTTGGCGAAGACGAGGACCCATCATCGGCGGACGCGACGTGGCCGCCGACCCTTGCAGCCACATTCCCGTTTTCCAGCCCTCAAGTGTTGCCATCCCCGGCGGCGACTCAGGCATCACCGTGCCAGGCAATGGACGCGGGCCGTTCGCCAGTGGCACTGAAAAGTAACGGTGCCCCTCGCAAGCTGCAGAAGAAGAGCTCGGTGAGCATACTGCAGGCACGCAAGGATAGCCAAGAGGCCAAGGCAAGGGAAGAATCCGAGCGGCAGCTGGCCGCGGCAAGGGAAGCATCTGATGCCGAGGCAAGGAAAGCAGCTGAGCAGCAGCTGGAGCAACCGCTAGGAAGCCAGCTTCCGACGCAGCGTGCGTCGAATGCGTCGACACCGCCCGCCGGCCACGATAATGACCACCATCACCTCCACCATCACCACATCCGCCATCATCACGAGGGCTTTCACGTCCACCGTCATCACGACCCCTCCAACCCTGACTCATTCAATTTTCACGACAGCTTTCACACCTTGCAAGTTCATGAGGCGAAGCGCCTTGAGCTCAAGAAGGCACGCGATGACACTGGGTGGCCCAGCCCTCATAAATATACTAGAAGGAGCTTATATTTATTCGATCTCAAGCATCCTTTGCGACGCCTTGCTATTGCCGGTATTGAGTATCGCTACAGGAGCGTAAATGTATGGGAAACGACAGTGCTTGCTTTAATCCTTCTCAACACAGTACAGCTGGCCATGTACGATCCCTTCGACATTCCTGCACTCAAGCCCGTCTCGCCTTGGCGCGATGGAATGGACGGGCTTGCCAAATTCTTTTCGGCTGTATTTCTTGCAGAGTGCCTTGTGAAGGTGCTGGCACTCGGTTTTTTTGTGGGGCGCCACACGTACCTGGACGACGGCTTCAACTACCTGGATCTATTCATCGTTATTATCGGCGTAATGGACTTCTTCCCATCGGATGGCTCGACGGGAAACTTGAGCGCGCTGCGGTCGCTTCGTGTAATGCGCCCGCTGAAACTCGTGACCAAATTCCATGAGCTCAAAAGTTGTGTGCGCATTCTCCTGAGCAGCATTCCTGACTTGAGTAATGCCGTTGGACTCCTAGTCTTCATCATCGTCCTCTTTGCCATTTTGGGCGTTCAACTCTTCGGAGGCGTTTATCGCAAAGCCTGTTACAGCCATGAGGATGGGACCCGTCGTGATAGTCCATCTCCGTGCGGATACATCCCATGCCCCGACGGTTTTGAGTGCATGGAACTTGGAGAAAATCCTGGCCGGGGCGTTATCTCCTTCGACGACATTGGCCCCGCAATTATGACGGTGACTCGCCTCGCGAATCCTCCAAAATGTTACACTAAGTTACTATCCGTGTATTATTACGACCGAATCCTGACGTGGCAAAAACGCCTGCGGGTTTCTCGACTTGTAGCAGCTCAAGGGAGAGAAACGCATTTTTGGCTGTTACCTTACACGTAACAGCCAGACTGCCGGCGCATTTTGTGATCATGACGCATGTTAGGACCGGCACAGTGCTTCCAGAAGGCGCACTACGCCTTTTGGCGCCTTCGGGTGCGCCTTTCAAAAGGCTGAGAGGCTCTGGAATTGGAGGGGACTATATCCGCATCGGGGCGTATGCCTGTCTCGATGGGGTACCCGCCGACAATTGGGCGCGCTGAATCCATGGTCGCGCGACATGTTCTTTGACCTGGCTCTCCTCCTGCCTCTGACGCCTGTTGTCACCTGGCAGGTGTATCAAGTCATCACCTACGAGGGATGGAGTGACATACAGTATGGAATCCAAGACGGGTCTGGTCCCTACGTCTGGGTGTACTTTCTTGCTATCATCGTGCTGGGTCCGATCTTCGCGCTCAACCTCTTTTTGGTCGTCCTTTCCAGAACGTACAGCGCTGCAAAATTGAAAGAACATCTTGAAGAAAATCACCTGAAACTTATGGAGGAAACGCGTCAAAATTTAGCACGTGCAAAAGAAGAAGAGCAACAGAAGAAGGCTCTCGCAGAGAAGTTGGCAGCAGAGGAGGCAGGGGGCGCAAATGGGCAAGAGACCTGTACCGAGACAAAACTTGCTGCGAACGACAGTTCGCAGGTCAAAGGCTCTGTGAAAGCTCGCGTTTCAGGTGCCGCATTTGGCGATCCAGGGCATGCAGCGAACAGCAACGGCAACGCTGCATCCGCTATCATCTCATCTGAAGCACCACACCTCGTTTTGACGACCGAGCCATCCAACACCTCATCAGACGCACCACACCTGAAGCGTAATATGACCGAGGCATCTCACCACAAACATCATCGCAGGAAGTCGTTGATGAAACGAAGCCAGTTGAGGCTTCGGGAGATTGCCCTGAGTGAAGAGCTCCAGGACTTGGTGATGTTCATGATCGTCCTTAATACTCTCTTCATGGCCACCGATGCGCATGTGAATTTGTGCGAGGACAAACAATCCTCATTTATATCAGCCTTCAGATTCCAGCAAGATTATTTCTACGATAGCGCCGACGAGAAGAGCAATACTCCTGTCAATGTGCCGAATGTGAGATACAAGGCAGTGGTTGAGGCCAGCAACGTATTTTTTGCTTTTGTTTTTGTCTTGGAGCTTTTGATCAAGTTCTTCGGCCTTGGATTCAAAAAGTTCTTCTTCAACGGCGCTTCCAGTTTCTGGAATATCTTTGACCTCATCGTCGTCATTCTCAGCGTTAGTGAGGTACTGTGTTAGCTTTTGTGCGCACTCTTAGTAGAGCAAAGCGAACGGAAACACAGAGTGGGTTCTGAGATTCAAAACTTGAGCAGGTTCCTTCTGTGCTTCAGAATACCAATTGTCTTACTTCCGCAAAGAACTGCTTCGAAATAGAGCAATGTGGCGCTGGCATGGGAATTGCGGTAAGAAAGCGCACGCTGACCCACGCGCTGTGCTCACGTGCCATGCTTCATGCTGCCGTTGTGCCGGTTTACATACATGCACGCAAGCTGGAGGCGTGATTCTGAAACACTCCCGACGCCTACCGGGCCACAGGTGTTGCGTGTTACTCGCTTAGTGCGCCTCGGAAAGCTGCTTAAAAAATTCCCCGACATCTGGAAGCAAATAAAGGCCATCGGCAAATCTATCAGTGCTGTTGGGGCGCTGATGACTTTGATCATACTTTTCATGTTCATCTTCATGATTCTTGGCATGAATATTTTTGGCGGTATCTTGACCATGGAGTATGACGCTGGTGAACTCGCGCGAGGCGCTAATGTGTTCGTGGAATTACCTGCTGATACCTCGCGCGATAAACGGCCTCGAACAATGCCCGGGCGACGAGGGGTCATCATAGATGTCGACGCTGAAAATCGCGCTCAAATGCCGTGGCAAGTTTGTTTTTCACTCTCCGTCAGCGCCAACGACTTTCAGCAAATGGGGCTCGACAAAGATGGATGTGTATGGGCATCGGACGATAGCGAGGCAAGGATTATTAATGAGACTGTCATCACAACGCCCGTCATCACAGGCATCGTGCCCCGCCTCCATTACGATAACATTTATTATTCCTTCATCACAACGTTCCAGATTCTTACCACAGCTAATTGGAATGACAACATGCATGACGCTGCGGCGGCACGCGGCCGGGCGCCGCCGTACCCGACGGCACCAAATAGAGCGGCTGCGCTATATTTCTACGTAATAATCATCGTTGGCAATTACGTTCTGCTGAACATGTTTATTGCGATTATCATCCAGAAGTTTGCCGAGCAACGTTTGGAGGCGGTTGATGCAGGGTTGAAGAAGATGAAGCAGAATTTCATCGATAAATTTGGCACGATGACACGTGACGAGTTCACAGAAACACTTATGAGCATGTTCCGGGCGGCCGATGCTGATGGATCGGGGTTGATAGAAAAACGTGAGCTGCAAGACATTTTGAGGAAAGATGTCAACCTTGATCTTCCTGAGCGAGAGTTCACTCGTCTTTACAAGAAGTATGACGAAGATGGAAGCGGTGAAATCGACGTGCAGGAATTCGTGAGTATGATGAACGAGCTGCTGCAGGAAGCTAAGAACCAGCTCGGCCAGGTCCCGACGAAGCAATGGAATGATATGACACCACGCACCCAAGAACTAAAAGATTCCAAAAGGATAGAGGCTTTTCAAGACAAGCTCGAGGCAGAGATTAAAGCTGCAGAGCAAGTTGTCATATACTCGTTATATTGTCTGGCGCCGACCAATCCGCTGAGAGCTGCATGTACGGCACTGACGACAAATGTATGGTTTGATCGCTTAGTTCTGTTCTGTATCGGCTACAGCTCCGTGACGCTGGCACTCGATGCGCCGTTGATGTCAAACACAGATCCCATGCGGAATTTCCTCTCAGTAAGCGACTACATCATGAATGCCGTGTTCATCGTCGAATGCGTCGGCAAGATAATTTCAAAGACATTTCGCACATACATTGCAGATGCTTGGTGCAAGCTCGATGCGTTCATTGTCTTTTTTGCAGTATTAGACATGATAGTCTCAGCCGTATCCTCCGGGGCCTCACTTGGGCCCCTGAAAACCATTCGCATCCTTCGGGCACTGAGACCATTGCGGCTTATTGCGCGCGCTGAGGGTCTCCGTACAATGATCAACGCCATGTTCAGCTCTGTAAAGCCAATCATCAGCACCTGCTGCATTGCTCTTGGGACCTATTCTCTGTTGGGTTTGATCGGAATGCAGCTGCTCCTTGGCAAGATGGGAACATGTACTGACAACAAAATCAAATTCATGCGGGATTGCTGGGGTCCAAATGATGACGGGGAGCTGCGCCAGTGGTACCAGCCTGCAGCAAACTTTAATGCTTTACCGCAGGCCGTATCTACACTATTTACCTTGGCCTCTCAAGACGGTTGGCCCGTTTACATGTTTCAGGGCGTAGATAGTAGAGGCCCCATCATGCAGCCCGAGGGCTCCAAATATGCTGGCAACGTTGAGATGGAATCGGCCAAGCAAAATGCCATGCCGGAGCTTTTCTTGTATTACTTTTTTTCTATCATGGTACGTTATTTCCCTTGCCTCATTCGGACATCTCACTGAGTTTCACGTTGAATAGTCACACACAGATAAAAAACATAATCGGATGGGACATGGCGTTCGTGTGCAGTATGCCTTCGTTCATGTGCGGTATGCCTTGCCTATAGGCTCTGACGAAACCTTTTTGCGATCTCTTGTCTCCCAGGTGGCCTCATACCTTGTGCTGAATATGTTTGTAAGCGTCTTCGTAGACGGTTACTTGAATGCCGCGGAGGAAATGAAAGCAAACAAGCAAGGGCAGGTGAAGAAGCTCGTGATTAAGGACATAAAGGATCCACCTGAGCACTGGCTACGTGCAAAAATAGTTGAGGTTGTCAGCACGACGGAATTCGATATGTTCATCGCATTCTTCATAGTGACCAACGTACTGTTTATGGCCTTCGAGTCAGGCTTCAAGCAAGCAAAGTGGCAGAAAGACTTATCAGATTGGTGTGGTTTTTTTTACTCCTTGGTATTTGGGTGGGAGTGCATCTTCAAGCTCATTGGTTATGGTGGTAGGCGATACTTCGAAGGTGGCTGGGAAAAATTCGACTATTTCATCGTCAGCATCAGCTTCATCGGAATGATCTTGGACAATATGGGCGGGCTGTTTGATCCCGCCGTGCTTCGCGTGTTGAGGATCTTCCGCGTTTTTCGCATTTTACGTGCGCTTCGCGTTTTGAAGTCAGCACGAGGGCTTCAGGTGTGTGCACAAATGAAAAATACCGATAGAGGAGAATAGTCAAGAATGTATGGAGGCAGAGGGGCTGTGCGTATACATACACTTTGTGCGTGCCTGCATGCATTGTGTCTGAGAGAGAGAGAGACAGTGTGTGTGAGTGTTCTCTCTCTCTACCTCTCTCTCTCTCTCTTTCTGTTGGTTGTGTGTGTGTGTGTGTGTGTGTGTGTGTGTTGTGTGTTTGTGTTGATTCTCTCTCTCTCTCTCTCTGTATGTGAAGAGTGCTATACGCACACTACGCTTAAGCACACGCAGACTCGGGCAGGTGTTGCATTGCCAGCGCGCTCGCTGCTGAGGCTGCGGAGCGTTGATCGATATGTATTTAACCCACCGGTTCTGACATGCAGATGCTGGTTAAATCGCTGGCGAGCTCGTTACCGGGGCTCGCAAATCTGGGTTGTATTTTTCTTCTGGTCTTTTTCATTTTTGCGGTGCTCTCAATGTCGCTCTTCGGAAACATGTGCGTGGAAGGGGAGTCGGGACTCCCTGGTTTGGGGGCAGTGCGATGCTTTCTGGGGGATGGCGTCTTGGGTGCCCACGCAAACTTCCGCCACTTTGGGGAGGCAGCTGCTTCATTACTTCGTACCCAGACCGGAGATGCATGGTCCGAGATTATGCTAGTGATTAGCACAGGCCCGGTTGATCTCACCCGCGAAATTACGACTTTGGAATGGATGACACTGTCGGGGCTGCTTGGGTACAATCCAAGAGATCTTGACGTCCATGATCCGCGGTACGATTCCAAACTGGTTTCAGCTGAAGGCGGAAGGATGGCGTTGGCGAAGCTTGCCATTCGGAATTGGAATGCATCTGTGTATGGGATGGATGCTGATCCAGATTGGCCAACCCCTGCAAGCGTGCCGCAAGCTGCCGAATGGATTAAGATGGCCCGCATGGCGCTGCCGGTGTTATTCCAAAAAACAAACCCCGCTATGAACAAGCACGTACACATAGTCATGAAGCGCACACTCCAGATACTCACATTTTTGAGTTCACAGGGCTGTCTGACAGATGAAAACGTGCTCGAGCTCGAGAGTGAAGGCCTTATGGATTGCTCCCAAGTAGATCCCAATCCCACAGGTATCCCTGTCACAGGGGCTTCCATACGTGCGTCTGCTGCTATTCTTTTGCCCTAGTTTTTGCACCCCTCTCCGCACATCTATTTGCTTGCAGATAACTCACCTCTGACACCCTCGTTCCGACACATAGTGTACGCGCCGGCGGCAGTGAGCAAGGGCAACATGTGTCAGTCTACGTGCGGTACGGGCGGCAATTTCAACTTTGTTGGTACGATTTTCACTCTACACCTGCCTAACTTTGTATGGGCTTTGACGGTGTAATTGAGGATTTATCTTTCAATGTGCACGTTAATGTGAATTACATGATAAGTATTTGTACGCACTTCAGAAGACCAAAATGACCATTCTTGCAAGGGGAAAGGAGGGCAGGATATCCACTGTCAATGTGCAAAATTCATGAGATCTTGATACTCTTGCATTCTCTTGATTCCGGATTTTTCGACTTTTCGTCTTGCATTCTGATGCACTTTGGGCAACTTTGACAGTGGCGATCTGTTTCTTTGCTATCTTCGTCATTGTTTCGAGCTTCGTGCTACTGCAACTGGTCATTGCGGTGCTTATGGAGCAACTCGAAGATGAGCAAGAAGGCGCGGAAGGCCGCGTTAAAGTTCCAGGATGCGAGCATCTGGACAAGCACGTTATGGAGTAAGTACACATACACGAATACGCTAGCAATTATGCAAGACCAGAGACCTAATAGAAGTAAAAGAGACCTACTACAATGTCTCGCACGCTTGAGAGAGAAGCTTGCTCAGAGAAAATTGCCCTGCATCATTTTCTTGCATCCGTATTGCGATCGTACCTTCAGGCTCGTACGCTTCTTTGCATGAGTAGCGCGACGCGAGGGTAAAACTGCGACACTAACTCCTTTCCGCTTTCTGTGAAAAACATAATTGCCCCACTTGTAAGACTGTTAGTGTCCAATTGTAAACTAACTCCTTTCACGACCTCCTTTCCGCTGTCTGTCCTTCCTTCCTTCCCGTGCAACGCTTGCTCTCGCGTACCTCGTGGTGTTCATAGGCGCATCTATCGGCGCTTTAGACGCAACGCAATTCACAAACTATTCATTACGCACCTCAAGAGAATCAAGGATGTACAAAGACAAGCGAATGGGACAATAGAGGAGGAGGAGGAGGAGGAGGAGGAGGAAGAAGAGCAGGAAAACACACGATGACATGGAAGAGGAGGAGGAGAAGGCACAAAGACACACACACACACACACACACTAACACACACACATACTCACTTTCTCTCTCACCGATTCCTCCTATGGAGGGATCCTTTCATTCAGAAGGCACAAATACACACGCACACACACACCAACACACACACACACACACTCTCTCTCGCTCTCACCGATTCCTCCCGTGGTGGCATCCTTTCATTGTGTGCCCTTTACCGGCTAGATTTTGAGCCAAGAAGCGTACTTAGGGCTCAACGCAAAAGTACGTTGAAGCTCTTGAATCCATCGAGGCTGTGCTCCGCTGGGAGAGCAGAAGCAACGGTCACGGTACTCTCCTCAAAGTGACGTAGAGGGTCCTGAGCGCATACGTAGCAAGCGAATCGTTGGTGGAGTTGCGCGCGCTATTATTCAATAAAGAATTTCAAAGCCTGTGATTGTATGCGCCTATTAACAGACATCACGTAATCATCCACGACAGGGAATACGCTGGAAGGTTCTACAGATCGGCCGTGCGACTGTACCCGGAGGAGAAGGGGTTTATTCAAAGAATATGGAAGAGGAGGACGCTGGGCGCGACCGCGCGACAGGAGGAGGGAGGAAGGAGGGTTGGGTCCATGTTGAGCCGAGCAGCTCGTCGTAGGACAGCAGACAACTTTTTATCTTGCCTCTTACGCCGGCGTCGCGTGGTCGCGCTCAGCGTCCACCTCGTTCACTGCTTTTTGCTTGGAATAAACCATCCTCCCGTCCTTCCACATTCAGCCAAGCGAGTAGCCACTTTTTGCACATTCAGTTACTTTTTGTTGAAGCTGAAACACATCTTTGGTCGAGCAGCATTCGCCACACTGGCCTTGCTGGGCTTCTTACTCTCTCCCTTGAAGGAGTCTCTCCCAGGAGAGTACTCTCTCCCCAGAGCTCCAACACCGCCCCCACCAGAACCCCCCCCCCCACCATCAGCCCCCTCCCCACCCTGCATCTTTTCTTGAGCTTGCGCGAGACGTTGCATGCGCCGATCAGCAGCCACAGCCTGGGCCAACTGCGATTTCTTTATTCTCTCCTTCCAGCTCTCACCACCCTGCGGCCCATCCCCCCTGCCACCCCTCACGCCCGCGCCCACGCGCCCCCTGCAGATCTCATCGATCTCCTCAGAGTATCCCTCAACAGTGGCCCCTTCTAAATCCAACTCTGCAGCTAGCGCCGCGGCAGTGTCCTCCCCTGAAGTATATATATATGTATATAAAGATGTCCCATGTAGTAATAATATATATGCATATAAATCCAACTCTGCAGCTAGCGCATTATATACATATATATATACTATATATATAATGTGTGTGTGTGTGTGTGTGTGTGTGTGTGTGTATTATAATATATATATTTATACATATAATATATACATATAAATAGCCTTTGCCTCACCTTGGCCCTCGCGAACGTGTGCGCCAGTTTGTGGGTTGGAGGTGGTGTCTCTGTCTCTGTCTCTGTCTCTGTCTCTGTCTCTGGATGTTGAAGTGGACGAGGCGGCACCGAAGATCCTTGACATGTGCTTTTCGTCTTCCACTGTGTGT